>MPLX02367099.1_pt1 | contig 15727 bp, 9 predicted proteins | sample 1617341 | NCBI WGS metagenome assembly MPLX02 (sample SAMN05944804, study PRJNA350692) | marine metagenome | biome: marine; feature: ODZ; material: water; isolation source: 120 m water sample filtered on 0.2 um supor filter | place: Pacific Ocean | collected 2012-04-08 | depth 120m m | reverse complement strand
CATCCTACAAACAAGAGCAGATCGAGCGGCTAGTCGATCCACACCAGACGATGATCATGTCAATGGTGCGCGGCTACATCGATGACTGGGACTCCTTCTCGCTGAGGCGTGGCAAGAACGGCTATTTTTACCAACGTCATGACGACGGGAAGTTCCAGTTCCTGCACTGGGATAGTGACTTGGCATACGGTAATGCCTCATCGAAACTATACCAGGGAATGCCCGGTTTCAGCAGCTATATCGTTAAGCCCTACAACAAGCGGCTTTTCTACTCCTATCTTGCGGAGTTTACCGAGAACTACACCTACAACTCGCCGCGCATGAACGCATGGCTTGCTGCCGAGGAGAGGGTGAGCAACTCTTACTCGTCGCGGGCGAGCGAGTACAAATCCTTCTTTTCCGCCCGCCGCAACACAGTCAAGAGCGAGTTGGGCACCAACTACTCGCGCAAGAAATTCGAGATTACCACCAACCAGGGTGGCGCAATGAATTTTGCCAGCGATCGCATCAACCTCAAGGGCAATTCGCCCTATGGCGTGATCAAACTTCGAGTGGAGGGGCACCCAGAGGCTCAGCCAGTGTGGACCGGCCTCACCACCTGGGCCGTCAACGGCATACAACTCCAAGAAGGCGAGCAAACGCTCAAGGTGCTCGGCACCGACCAATGGGGCAATATTCGCAGTCAGGACGAGATCAAAATCAATAAGTCCGGCAGCGCCGCACCGGTGGCGATCCTCAAATCGCAGCCGGCCTCGTGGAATATCCCCACGGACAGTGTGTTGCGACTCGATGCCCGCGAGTCGTACGACCCCGAGGGCCAGGCGCTGGTGTTCAACTGGTTGGCGAGCGATCTAGAGGAGATCGAGTTGCGGCCGCTTGGCCAAGCGCGCGTCGAGGCGGTGTTTACGAGGCCCGGCCTGTACGGCTTCACCGTAAAGGTGGCCGACGAGGCGGGCAAAATCTCGCGGGTGGAACGCGAGGCTGCTGTGTACGGTACGACCGGCTTCAGCGGTTTCGCCGAGCCGATGCTCGAGGAGTATTGGGCCGCAGCCAACGTCACGCCGCGCGGCAATTTCTCGCCGTACAGCTGGTACTCACTTGATGACGTGCCCGGCTGGCTTGAGCTGCAGGTGCTCGACACCGCGGCCAAGCCGTTGGCCAGGTCGATGCCGGGGTATCCGTTCATCAACCGCCCGTTGCCGGCCAAATCCGACTGGGCGATGCAAACCAAGCTGCGCCTGGTTTCGCGGCAGTTCGGCGACTACGATGCCGGCCTGATGGCCGTGCTCGGCGAGGGAGCGGGCGCGGCACGGTACACCATCGGGTTCAACGACGGCACCAAGTTGATGGTTCGCAAGGTGAGCCTCGGCGGCACTGCCACCACGCTCAAGTCGCGGAACATCGCGCTTGAGCAGATCGCCGTGCGCATCGTGCGCGAGGGCAGCGAGCTGGTATTCGAGTGGAAGACCGGCGACGTGTGGCTGAAACTGCACCGTGAAGGCATTGGCGCCGGTACGCAGGCTGTCACCGGCGGCCCGTTCCTCGCGACGGAGCAACCGCAATCGATCCGGGTCGGGTTCGACTATGCGATGTTGATCGACCCCTCCGCCGTGTCGCCCCTCAAGGGCAATTTGCGTCTGAGCGAAATCATGTACAACCCGATCGGCGGCGACGATTATGAGTACGTCGAGCTGCTGAACACGGGGGACAGCGCGGTGAAGCTGCGCGATGTGCAATTCGACCGAGGCATCACTTACCGCTTCGGCAACGTGTCGCTTGCATCGGGCGAGCGGATCATCGTGGCGAAGAACCGTGAGGTGTTCCTGTCGCGATATGGAACCAAGGATATCCGGCTGGCTGCCGGGCAGTTCGAGGGCCGGCTGAAAAACGGCGGGGAGACCGTTGCGCTGATCGACGCCAACGGCGACTCAGTGTTCGCGGTGGCTTACGCGGACAGTGGCGCCTGGCCGGGGCGCGCTGACGGCAACGGCAGCTCGCTCGAGGCGATCGATACGCGCCTCGACCTCAACAACCCGGCCAACTGGAAGTCGAGCACCCGCTATCACGGCACGCCGGGTGGTGGCATTGGTCCTGCGCCGACGGTCGTCATCAACGAAGTGCTCGCGCACTCCGACGCGCCGCTCGAGGACGCGATCGAGCTGCACAACCTTGCCCAGGCGCCCGTCGATCTCGGGGGGTGGTTCTTAAGTGACAGCGTGAACAATCTGCGAAAATACGGCATCCCGGGAGGCACCACCATCGAGCCCGGTGGTTACCTCGTTTTTTATGAAAAAGCCTTCCTGCTCGACAACGGCGGCTCTGGCTTCTCGCTGAGCTCCGTCCGGGGCGACGAAGTTTGGCTCACCGAGGCCGATGCGGACGGGGCACTCGTGCGCTTTGCGGACAAGGTCGACTTCGGGCCGTCGGCCAACGGCGTGTCGCTGGGCCGGTTCCCGAACGGCACCGGCCCGCTCGTTGCGCAGGACGACCTGTCGCTTGGTTCGCCGGTCCGCGTCGGGCAGGACGCCGCGCTGCTGGCTTCGTTCCGCGACGGCAGGGGTGCGCCGAACACCGGCCCGCGGATCGGCCCGGTTGTGATCAGCGAAATCCTGTACGCGCCGACCGAAGGAATGGCCGAGTACGTGGTGTTGAAGAATATCTCCGAATCGCCCGTGCCGTTTTTCGATCCGGACAACCCGGGCAATGTCTGGCAACTCGCCAAGGCAGTCGAGTTCACATTCCCGGCCAACTTTGTTCTGCCGGCCGGAAAGTCGGTTTACGTGGGCGGCGTCGAGCCATCGCAGTTGCGCGCACAGTACGAACTCGATACGGCAATGCGGGTGCTTGGGCCTTTTGATGGCAGGCTGAACAACGCGGGCGAGAGCGTGCAGCTGCTACGGCCGGACCCGCCGCAGACGCTGCCGCCGGACATCGGCTTGGTGCCGTACATCCTTGTCGAGAAGGTAAAGTACAGCGGCTCCGCTCCCTGGCCGGTGCTGCCGGAACAGGGCGGCGTCCCAATCCGGCGCATCAATTTGTCGGACTACGGCAACACCGTGAGTAACTGGATGAAGCAGGGAGATGAGTACGACAGCGATCTCGATGGCATGCCGGACCGTTGGGAGATAATGCACGAGCTTGACCCGCAGAGCGCTGACGATGCGCTGCTCGATGCCGACGGCGACGGCCTGGCCAACGCGCATGAATATGCCGTTGGGACCGATCCGCAGGATGCCATCAGCAGTTTGATGCTGGAGGTCACGCGCCTCACCAATGGAAAGCTGCGGGTGGGTTTTTCGGCGGTGGAGGGGCGGAGTTACTCTCTGCAGTTCAGCCAAGCGCTTGGCCAAGCGTGGAAGCCATTGATCAATATCTTTCCGGAAGCGAGCGGCAGGGTATCACGCATCATCCCTTCGGGGGTTGATCGTGCGCGGTTCATCAGGCTGGTGACCCCGGCCAATCCATAGCGCGTCAATGCATTGCTTCAGCCTGCGTATTATTTTTACGTTTGGATTCACATGGCCAAGCGCGGTTTTAGGCGAGGTGGTCATCAGCGAGATTTACTACGATGCCGATCCAAAAACGGATGCGGTCGAGTTTGTCGAACTCCACAATGCCGGCGGGAAGGGCGTCGACCTGTCCGGTTGGCGTTTTTCCAACGGCATTCAATACACCTTTCCGGCGAACACGACCATTGAGCCGGGCGGCCAACTGGTTGTAGCCGAGAACCCGACGGAGCTGCGTCGCAAGTTCAAGCTAAGTGCGTCGGTTGTGTTTGGGCCATACATTAACCGGCTCTCAAACGGCGAAGAGCTGACGCTGCGTGATGCGGCGGATCAGCCCGTTGACCGGGTGGACTACGACTCCGGTTTTCCCTGGCCAACGGCGGCGAGTGGCGCAGGCAGTTCGATGGAGTTGATTCATCCCTCCCTCGACAACGACCTGGGCGGTTCATGGCGTTCGGCAGGGCTGCAGGCTGCTTCCAATGAACCGGTTACGTTCATCGCTGCCGGCCAATCGCGATGGCGATATCGCGCAGGCAGTAGCGAGGCGTCTTCACCGAGATCCGCCTGGCGAAAGCTTGATTTTAGCGTAGACAACACTTGGAAAACCGGCCGAGCGCCAATCGGCTATGGCGATGGGGACGACAGAACGACAATCTCGATGCAGAACAACTTTTCCTCCGTATATCTTCGCCGAGTATTCGAAGTAAAGGCGAACGAGATCCCAGCGCGGTTGGCATTGCGGGTGTACGTGGACGACGGCGCGGTGGTCTGGATCAACGGCAACGAGGTGGCGCGTGTCAGCGTCCCTGGAGGAGAGCTCCGGTACAACTCGTTCGCGAACAACCACGAGGCCGCCTGGGAGGAGGTCGTGATTCCAAATCCGAGTGAAATCCTGCGTACAGGCAAAAACATCATTGCCATTCATGCACTGAACACCACGCTGGGCAGCAGCGATTTCTCGATCGACGCCGAGTTGCGCACACCTGATCCTGGCGAAGTTTTGGGAACACCGACTCCCGCTGCAGTTAATTCTGTGTACTCCATCAACGCACCGCCGCAAACCCGACAGGTCAAGCATGAGCCGGAGCAGCCGCACGCGAATGAGCCGGTGCGTGTGTCTGCAAAGGCAACCGATCCGGACGGAGTCGCCTCGGTGGTTTTGTTTTATCAAGTCGTCCAGCCCGGCAGCTATATCCGGAAAACTGACGGGAACTATGAAAAAGGGTGGTTGGAGTTACCAATGATCGATGACGGGGAGAATGGCGATACCGCTGCAGGCGACTCAGTGTTTTCGGTGACTGTCCCGAAGAGCGTGCAGAGGCATCGGGCACTGGTTCGCTACCGGATCCGAGTCGAGGACTCGCTGGGCAATCAGGTGATCCTTCCTTATGCAGACGACCAGCAGCCGAATTTCACCTACTTTTGCTATAACGGCGTGCCAGCGTGGACTGGGTCAAATCGCGTCAACGGAAAAAAAGAGACGTTCCCCTCCAGGGTCATGAAGTCGCTTCCGACGTACCACCTGATCGCCAACGCGACCGACGTCACGAATTCACAGTACAACAGCTCGTTTGATGCGGCACACTTCAACGGAACGCTCGTTTATGACGGTACGGTTTATGACCACATCGAGTTCCGGAATCGCGGCGAGTTTTCGACCTACGTCTCCGGCAAGAACAAGTGGCGGCTATATTTCAACCGCACACGCGGTCTGCGGGCGCGGGACAATTACGGCAGAAAGTATGCTCAGCCGAAAAAGACGATCAACCTAAACGGGTGCGCCTCGCCGTGGATGCCGGTCAACCGCGGAATGGCCGGGATGGAGGAGGCGATCGGTTTCAAACTGTACAACCTGGCCGATGGCTTGGCACCTGAGACGCATTTTGTGCATTTTCGTGTGATTGATGGCGTCAACGAGGCGCCGACCGGCAGTCAAACCTCGCAATACGAAGGGGATCTGTGGGGGCTCTACCTGTGCGTCGAGCATACCGACAGCCGCTTTCTTGAAGATCACAGTCTGCCGGATGGCAACGTGTACAAGATCGAGGGCGGAAACGGCGACAAGCGCAACCAGGGGCCGGCGCAGTCCGGCACCTCATCGGACTGGAACAGCTTCCGCAGCGGCTACGGCCGCTCACAGTCGCTACAGTGGTGGCGCGATAATCTCCACCTGCCGACCTACTACACGTTTCGCTGCGTGAACCGGATCATTAGCAACGTGGACATCCGCGAAGGCTGGAACAAGGTGTTTTACCATCATCCGGACGGGCATTGGTATCCCGTGCCATGGGATCTGGACATGCTGATCATCCCGGAGACGCACTGGCAGGGTTCGATCAACATCGAACGCTGCCTTAGTCGTCACAAGGTGCTGAATATCGAGTTCAAAAATCGCGCCCGTGAATTAATTGATCTGCTGCTTGATGACGCCACGCCGACCGGCGGTCAAATCGGCCAATTCATCGATGAGCATGCACGCTTCATCAACCCGCCGGGCGAGCCGTTGACATTTGTTGATGTTGATCAGTTCATGTGGAACTACCATCCGCGAACGGCGGGAAGCCATCGCGGCCAGTTTTACGTGTCACCCAAGAGCCAGAACAATCGGGGCGGCACGTGGACGCGGCGGCTCAAGAGCAGGGACCATGAGGGCATGATGCAGCACATGCTTGATTTCATGACCGACACCGATTCCGGGCGGTGGAGCGTCGGTGATGGCGACCCGCGCGGCTATGGCCACAACTACCTCGAGTACGAGGCCAAGTTCACCGACATCCCGAACACGCCGACGATCACCTATGCCGGCCCGGATGGTTTCCGGTTGGACGAGCTGCGGTTTAAGTCTAGCTCGTTCGAGCCGGGGCGGTCGACCAACAACAAAACGTTCACCGGCATTCAGTGGCGATTGGCGGAGGTGTCCAATCCCAAGACATTGTTCTTCGAGTCTGGCAAACCGTGGAAGTACGAAGTCAACCCGGCTTGGGAGATGGAGGCCGACGAGTTTGTAGGGAGCGTGGCCGTCCCGCAAAGTCTCGTTCGCAAGGGCGGCACGTATCGGGCACGCGTGAGAATGCGCAACGGCACGATGGCGTGGAGCCACTGGTCGGCGCCGGTCGAGTTCGTCGCCGGCGAACCGGACCTGGCCGATTTCCGTGCGAGTTTGGTGTTCAACGAGATCATGTACAACCCGCTTGGCCAAGCGGGCGTGAGCGGTGGTGATTTCGAGTTTCTGGAGTTGAAAAACAACGGCGACTCGACGCTGGACTTGGGCGGCCTGTTTTTCACCAGCGGCATTGAATTCGTTTTCCCCAAGGGAAGTACGATCGCCAGTGGTGAGTTTTTTCTGCTCGGCAAAAACCGGGCGGCGCTGCGGAGCCACTATCCCGGCTTGGCCGTGCACGGAATCTACGAGGGCAAATTGGCCAACAAGGGGGAAACGATCACGTTGTCGGCCGGACTGGATGCGCCGGTGCTCAGTGTAACGTACGATGACGCCGCACCCTGGCCGGAAAAGGCAGACGGTTACGGCTTTTCCTTGAACGCTGATGCGACAAGCGAACTGGGTTTCCGGGCCAGCGCGACCCTCGGCGGCACTCCCGGCAGGGAAGATCCCGGCTTGGCCAAGCCGTTGGACGATTTGATCCTGACGGTGACACGTCTGGCCAACGGCATGCTGGAGGTGAGTTTTGCGGCGGAGAAGGGGCGGAGTTACTCCCTTCAGGCCACGCACGCGCTTGGCCAAGGGTGGCAGCCTCTGACCCATTTCTATCCAGAAGCGAGCGGGAGGATGTCACGTTCTATTTCTCCGCAAGTTAGTCGTGAGTTCTTCAGGCTGGTGACGCCGGCCAATCCGTAGCATACGGCTGCGGCTTACAACTCGTCGTTGGATTGGATGATTTTCCCGACAAGGCCGTACTCCTTGGCCTCCTCCGGTGTCATCCAGAAGTTGCGGTCGGTGTCCTTGGCGATCGTCTTGATTGGCTGGCCGGTTTGCTCGGCAAAAATCTTATTGAGTCGTTCTCGCATCTGGATGATCTGCTCCGCCTCGATACTGATATCTGACGCCTGGCCGCCAACACCGCCGCTGGGCTGGTGCAGCATGTAGCGGGTGTTCGGTAGGCTGTAGCGATCCGCGACCGGCGGGGCAGCGTAGATGAGCGCACCGGCGCTGGCCACCCAGCCGGTGCCGACGATCCTCACGCGCGGCTTCACGAACCGGATCATGTCGTGGATGCTGTCGCCCGACTCCACGTGGCCGCCGGGCGAGTTGACAAACACCGTGATGTCATCGTCCGACTCAGAGGCGAGCAGTTGCAACTTGGTGCAGAATTCTCGGGCCACCTTTTGGTTGATCTCGCCGTACAACATGATGGTCCGTGACTTGAGGAGCAGTTCTTCAAGTTTGTTCAGGGAGTTCTTCTCGTCCTTATTGTCCTTGCTCATTGTGGATGAAGCTCGGCGTGCGCCGCGCGAGGCCGGGAGATTGAGTGCAAGCCGCCCCAGTGTAAAGGCGGGAATCAATTATTGCCGTTCGCCAGCAGGTCGGCGGGGAGTAACGGAGTGGGCCCGTGGCGCGAAGCGACAAAGGCGCCGAGCCGGTTGGCCAGGTCGGCGGTCTGCTGCAGCGGCCAGCGGCGGACCGTCCCGTGCAGGACCGCCGCGCTGCAGGCGTCGCCGGCGCCGACCGAGTCGGCGTCCGGCTCAGTGGCAAACCGCGCCGCCTGGCCAAGTGTGATCGAGTCGGCGGTGTGCAGCGCCGTCCCGTCCTTGCCCCGGGTCAGCACGAACAGGCCGAGCTTGAACCGCTCCATCAATGCCGGGATCGGCTCCGCTTGGGCAAGGCCGAGCAGCGGGGCGACGGTGGCCAGTTCGGCCTCGTTCATCTTGACGATGGAGGCGGCACGGCAACCGGCCTCGAGCAGTTCTGCGGAGAAATCGTCCTGCCGCAGATTCACATCAAACAGCCGCACGGCTTGGCTGGCGGCGGTGACGAATTGCCGGATCGTTGATTGAGCCGGCTCGAGTCGCTGGCCAAGCGTGCCGAAGCAGACGGCGTCACAGCGCTTGGCCAAGCCGGCGATTGGCTCTTCCCAGGCGAGGCGATCCCAGGCGGCGCCGCGGGTGATGTCGTACTCCGGTTCGCCGTCCCGGAGGGTGATCTTGACCGTGCCGGTTGGGGCGTGGAGGTCGCGTTGAATGAAGCTTGTGTCCATGCCGCGCCCAGCCAGGTCGTCGAGCAGCGCCTGGCCAAGCGCGTCGCGACCGATGCGGCTGGCCACGACGGCGTGGTTGCCGAGTTGGTGCGCCTGGACGGCAGCGTTGAGCGGCGCGCCGCCAAGCGCCGGGCCGGCTGGCAGCAGGTCGTAAAGCGCCTCGCCCAGGCCAACGATGAGTGGGGGCGAGTCGCTCATTGGAGCGTCGAGGCTTGCAGCAGCACCGGGCGCGGCTTGGCGGTCCAGAAGGAAAAGCCCTTGAGCCGCAGTCGGTAGTCCGGCCGGATTTCGCGCAACCGGGCGATCATCCGCTCGGCGTGGTCGTCGACGTGGTAGGTCGTGATGGCGAGTTGCGGTGCACCGCGGCGGATCTGTTCTCCGGCACCGAGCAACACGTCGAGGTCGGCCCCCTCGGCGTCGGCCTTGAGGAGGTCGCCCGGGCCAAGCGCCAGTTGGTTGTTGCGGCAGTAGTCGTCGATGCTGGTGACCGGCACAGCATCGGCGTGTGACTCACCGCTTGCCAGGTACTCGAGATAACCGGCGTCCGGGTTGTCGCCGGCGACCATTCGCGCTTGGCCGCTTTGGCTGCCGACGCCGCTGTGCTCAATGGCAATGCCATTGGCCAAGTCGTTGGCCTCGGCACCGCGACGGAGCAGGGCGGCCATGCGCCCACTTGGTTCGAAACAGACTACGCGCTTGGCCAATCCATCCTTGAGGGCGCGAAAGGCGAACAACCCCTCGCACGCGCCGACGTCGAGCACGGTGCTCTCCGGCGAGAGCCGGACCGGCGGGGTGGTGTAGTGATGCGGGTTGGCAGTGGAGAATTCCTGTTCGACGACGAAGTGCAGGTTTTGATCCGGCTCGCCGGGCCAGAAAAAACTCAGTCCGCTGTCCCGCAACCGCACCTGCCAAGCGTCATCGGCCCGGGTGATCTCGGCTTCTTCGGCCAAGCGTCTGGACGCTGTCCGGGTGTGCAATCGTGCCGGGAGGATCACTCGGCCAAGCTGCATACGCGCGTCGCCGAAGGCGAATCGGCCGTGGAGCTTTTGTTGACGCCGCCACTCACTCCAGCAGCGCAAGGTTTGGGAGAGGGGGTTCTTCACGGGTCAGCCGGTGAGCGGAAAGGGTACACGGTGATTGCCACTGTGGGGTTTTCGCCATACGGTTCGCGCCCCGGCGGAAGCGGTTGCCTGCCGGTCTGGATCAAGATGTACATGCGCCTTCGCAGTCTGGTGATCTCCCTCTACAACGCGCTGTTTGCGCGTGTCGTGGAGAAGTTATTTTTTCACCAACTCGTCACCAAGACAAACAACTTCGGCAAGAGCAACTGGCTCGGCAATCCGATCTGGCAAAATACGTTCGATCTTTGGATTGCCCAGGAGACGATTCACGACGTGAAGCCCTCACTCATCATCGAGTGCGGCACCAACCGCGGCGGCTCGGCCTACTTTTACGCGCAGTTGTTCGACCTCATGGGCACCGACGGCAGGGTCGTCTCGGTGGATATCGAGAAACTGCACGAGCTGTCGCACCCGCGGGTGACGTACCTCATCGGCAGCTCGGTGTCCGACGAGATCGCCGGGCAGATTCGAGCGATGGCGGAGGCGGCGACCGGCCCGGTGTTGGTGATCCTCGACAGTGACCACTCCGAGGCGCACGTCGCGAAGGAGCTCGAGATTTACGCGCCGATGACAACGGTCGGTAGCTACTGCCTTGTGCAGGACGGCATCATCGACGAGTTGTTCATGTTCCGCAAAGGCCGACCCGGGCCGCTGCCAGCGCTCGAAAAATATCTGGCCAGGCACCCCGAGTTCGAGATTGATCACGAGCGGTGCAAGCGCTTCCTCATCACTCATCATCCGAAAGGCTGGCTCAAGCGCGTTCAATGATCGCCCTGTTGGATTATGGCGCCGGGAATCTGCGCAGCGTGGAGAAAGCGCTGCGCTTCGTCGGCGGCGATGTGCGCCTGGTTGAGTCGCCCGACGGTATGAAGGATGCCTCGGCCGTGGTGCTGCCCGGTGTCGGCGCGTTTGACGACTGCGTCAATGCCATGCACCGGCAGGAACTGCTTGAGGCGTCGCTGCAATTCATCAAATCCGGCCGGCCGTTTCTCGGTATTTGCGTTGGCTACCAGGCGATGTTCGAGCGCAGCGAGGAGTTCGACAGCAGCGCGGCGGGCCTTGGATTGTTTGCGGGCAGGGTGGTGCGTTTCCCGGATGACCAAGGGTTAAAGATTCCGCAGATAGGATGGAATCAAATCGAGATTGTCCAGTCCGAGTGCCCAATTTTTGACGGCATCGAAAATGGCAGCTACGTTTACTTCGTGCACAGTTTTTATCCACAGCCGGAGGACGACTCGATTGCCGCATGCCGCACGACTTACGGCGTGAATTTTGTCTCAGCCGTCTGGCAGGGCAACATCTTCGCAACGCAGTTTCACCCCGAGAAAAGCCAGAAAGTCGGTCTGAAGATTCTCGAAAACTTTGTCAAACTGGCCGGTTAAGCGAGCCTGACCTAAGAGTAAAACAAAGAACTAACCTTGCATTCGCCGATCGTAGTTTGAAGTTATGCGATTAATGAGAAGTTGCTTTAATGTATGGCGTCAAGCGTAACAGTACCGTGTGATTTGTGCGGTCACGTTGAACACAAGCCGTTTTTGGCGAAATCCGGCGGTTTCTATACGAGATGTCCATCCTGCGGCTTTGTTTACACCAATCCCGTTACCTCAGATTTATCAGAACACAACAAAATCTATTACAACGAGACTTCAGGGAAATATATACAAAAGCATTTTTCTATAAGGCATCAACGGAAATGTTGCGCTCTTTTGCGAAAGTTCAACAGGCACAGAAAACTTGGCAAACTGCTCGAAATTGGCTGTAATGCAGGAGGGTTCGTATATGCAGCTGACCTGAAAGGCTGGGAAGCCCATGGTATCGAGCCGGTCGAAAAAGTGACGGAGTACGCTAAAAGAAAGTACGGATTAAACATTCAAAATTGTTTTGTTGAGCATGCGGATTTGCCAGAAGGTGGTTTTGACGTTGTTTATTCCAATGCTGTTTTTGAGCATCTTCCATCGCCTACCGCGGCATTCCGGCAAGTTAGAAGATTATTAAGGGTGGGGGGGGTAGCCTACATTGAGACAGTAAACATCGCTTCCTACACGTTTGAATTTTTAGGGGAGGGTTGGCGGTTGATTGATCCTCGGGATCACCCCAGTTTGTATTCGCCCGTTACAATGAGGCAATTCGCCAAAAAGAGCGGACTGGATATTGTGAGGATAATGACTCGTGGAGTTCGGTTTCGTTCAACCGGGGAAAGGCGACTTTCCGGAATTAAACGAATTACAGAAGAGATCAAAAAACTACCATATTCGATTTTGTCCAGACTGAAACTGAAAGGAGATCGAATTGTGCTGGAGGCAAGAAAAATCGATGGTGCTTACTGATCAAGTAAGTGGTCGGAATGTACTTAATTTTAAGGCACTTGGTCAAGCAGTGAGAATGTCGCTTGCGTGCTAGATCTGCTTTGGTATACTCACCCGCCCATTGACCAAGTGAATGCTTGGTTGGTAATATGGAATTTAAACCTAACAAACATGGCTTATAGTTTACCCGCACTACAGTACGCGCACGATGCGCTTGAACCGCACATCGACGCGCAGACCATGGAAATCCACCACGGCAAGCATCACAACACCTACGTTGCCAAGCTAAACGAAGCCATCGCCGGCAACGCAGAACTGGAGGCTAAGCCGGTCGAGGAATTAGTAAGTAATCTCGACGCCGTGCCGGAAGATATTCGCGGCGCTGTGCGAAACCACGGCGGCGGTCACGCCAACCACTCTCTGTTCTGGTCGATCATGGGCCCGGACGCTGGCGGTGAGCCGGGCGGCGATTTGGCTGAGGCGATCAATGCGGAGTTTGGCAGCTTCGCTGATTTTCAGGCCAAGTTCGAGGCCGCCGGAGCGACGCGCTTTGGCAGCGGCTGGGCGTGGGTATGTGTCAACAACGAAGGCGGCCTGTGCATTTGCAGCACAGCAAACCAGGACACGCCGCTGATGGAGGGTCGTACGCCGATCCTCGGCTGCGACGTCTGGGAGCACGCCTACTATCTCAAGTACCAAAACCGTCGCCCAGACTACCTCAAGGCCTTTTGGAACGTCGTTAACTGGGATGCTGTTTCGGTAAACTACGAAGCTGCCAAGGCTTAAGTTTACGGACAAACCGATTTCGAAAGGCGCATCGTGCGCCTTTTTTTAGATTGAGCTTTGGTTTTAGGAGGGGAAGGACGATTCTCCCCTGCCAACTTAGCCGTTACGGAATGGAAGAACAGCCGGCAACAGTGCGGGCTTTTTACGAAGATGGATTCGTTGCAATCCCTTCGTTCTTTAACGAAGCGGAGTTGGCTGAAATCGAAATCAATTTGGATTGATTTATTCGTGGAATCATTCCAATACTTCCTCCTTGTTAAGTGTTTTATGAGGGCAAAGATCGATTATGTTCGTTGAAACAAATTCAACGCATGCATGAGCACGATTCGTTTTTTGATCATTTATTATCTCAAAAACCCAAGTTCTTGGCTGGAAATTTGTTCAGCGAAGCAGTGGTTGCAAAGAACCTGCAGTATTTCAATAAACCGCCCTTGCTTGGTCAGGCGACGCCGCCGCATCAGGATGGGTTTTATTTCATGCTCGAGCCGTGCCACGCACTCACCATGTGGTTGGCGCTGGATGACGTGGACGAGGAGAACGGCTACGTGCGCGGTTCGCACGCGCGCGGCATGCGGCCGCACGGCCGCACGGAGACGCTCGGCTTTTCTCAGGGCGTCACGGACTTCGGAGGCGAGGGCGACCATCGGGAAGAGATCGCATGTACGGCCAAGTCCGGAGATTTGCTGGCTCACCATGCGTTGACGATTCACCGTGCCGATGCCAACACCAGCGCCACGCGAAGTCGCCGGGCGCTTGGTTTTATCTACTACGCCGAGAGCGCTCGGGAAGACGTCACGACGCATCGCGCATACAAACAAAAACTTAAGAATGAATTGGCCGAGGTCCGGGGAATTTACATGAAGAAGAACATGCAAATGAAGAAACTCCTCACGACATTGGGCATAGCCAGTGCGTTGCTTGGCCAAGTGGCGGCGGACAAATCAATGCCACAGGGATACACCATCCCGACGATTGACTTAGCGGGGCAAACGCATCGCCAGACTGTGGTCGACCGGGAGAAGGGGCAGTATCTCGGGCATCCCACCACGGTGTTGCTGGAGGATGGCAGGACGATGTTGATCGTTTACCCGAAAGGCCACGGCCGAGGCGGCATTGTCTATAAACGAAGCAGAGACGGTGGGAGGACTTGGAGCAAGCGTTTGCCAACACCAAAAAGTTGGGAGACCAGCAAAGAGGTTCCTACCATTCATCGTGTGGTGGATGCGAAGGGGAAAAAGCGGCTCATCATGTGGAGCGGGCTGTACCCGGCGCGATTGGCGGTGAGTGAGGATGACGGCGAGAAATGGAGCGAGTTGAAGCCAGTAGGCGACTGGGGTGGAATCGTGGTAATGGGCTGCCTTGAGGAATTAAAAACCGGCAAGGGGCATTACATGGCGATGTTTCACGACGACGGCAGATTTTTCACCGAGACCGACAAGCGCGTCAATCCGGTGGTGTTCAACCTGTACAAGACATATTCCAAGGACGGCGGGCTCACATGGTCGAAGCCGGAAAGCATCTTCGCGCGTTCGGACGTGCACCTGTGCGAGCCGGGCATCATTCGTTCGCCCGATGGCAAACAGTTGTGCGTTCTGCTCCGCGAGAACAGTCGGCGCAAAAACTCGTTTGTGATTTTTTCCAACGACGAGGGCCGGACGTGGACAAAGCCGCGGGAATTGTCCGCCGCGCTCACGGGTGACCGCCACACCGGCAAATACACGGCCGATGGGCGGCTGTTTATTTCCTTCCGCGACCGCACCCATGAGAGTCCCACGCCCGGCGACTGGGTGGCTTGGGTGGGCACCTACGACGATATCGTGAAGGGCCGCGAGGGCCAGTATCGCGTGCGTCTCATGGACAATACCAAGGGTGCCGACTGCGCCTATCCGCCAGTTGAAATATTGCCGGATGATACGCTGGTAACGACCACGTACGGTCATTGGACAAAATGTGAATTGCCTTATATCGTTAGCGTGCGGCTTAAATTAAGTGAACTGGATGCCTTGGCTAAGGAGAAGGATTTTCTGAAATAGTGCCGGAGTTGAATGTCAAATAATGGATGTTTCCCGCCAGCACGATCTGCTCGCCGTTTATCGCAACGGCCTGCTGAATGACACGCTGCCGTTTTGGTGGCCGCGCTGTGTTGACGAAGCGCACGGCGGCTTCCTGCTGGCGCGTGATCGCGACGGCTCGTTGCTGGATACCGACAAGGGCATGTGGCAGCAGTGCCGCGCCACCTGGTTGCTGGGCACGCTCTACAACACGGTCGAGCCAAGGGCTGAGTGGCTCGACTGGGCCAAGTGCGGTCTCGACTTTATTTCGCGGCACGGCTTTGACGCTGACGGCCGGATGTGGTTTCACGTCACAGGCGAGGGGCGGTCGATCCGCAAGCGGCGCTATGTGTTTACCGAGACATTCGCCGCCATCGCCTACGCGGCCCTGGCCAAAGCCACCAGCAACGACGACCAGGCGCAAAAGGCGCGTGACCTGTTCCGCTTGGCCAAGCGCCACTTTGTCGATCCGTCGCTGGCGAAACCGAAGTTCACTGACACGCGACCTGCCAAGGCTATAGGCGCACCGATGATCCAGATGGTCACCGCGCAAGAGTTGCGGCGGAACCTGGGGGACGAGTCGTTCACGGCCGATGTGGACTCAGCGATTGAGGAAATTCGGCGGGACTTCATGAAGCCGGATATCGGATGCGTGATGGAAACGGTTGCCCCCGACGGCTCGATCATCGACCACTTCGACGGGCGCACGCTCAACCCCGGCCATGCGATCGAGTGTGCCTGGTT
>MPLX02264164.1_pt1 | contig 15734 bp, 15 predicted proteins | sample 1617341 | NCBI WGS metagenome assembly MPLX02 (sample SAMN05944804, study PRJNA350692) | marine metagenome | biome: marine; feature: ODZ; material: water; isolation source: 120 m water sample filtered on 0.2 um supor filter | place: Pacific Ocean | collected 2012-04-08 | depth 120m m | reverse complement strand
CTAACAATTCCTTATATCTATTTCTAATTGTAACTTCAGTAATACCTGCAACATCTGCAACTTCTCTCTGAGTTTATTTTTTGGAAAAAACTTTATGTATTCCTTACTCATTTCTGCCCATTCACTTATATCAGCTAACATACATGTACATTTTACAATGTTGTCTAATGATAATCCATTTCTCTCCAGAACAGACTTAATATTTTCCATTGTTTGCCTTGTTTCTGGTTTTATCCCTCCTGCCACGAGTTTTGTTTCTCCTGGAATATCAGTATATACTTCTCCAATTTGGCCTGATAAGAAAAATAGATTTCCAACTCTTACAGCTTCTGAAAAAGGCATATTTGTTTGTTTAAAAGTCTCAGATTGTAAATATTCTACATTTTGAGCAGTTAAATAATTCCATAAGAAGATTGTAAAAAATATAGATTTAGTCAACATTGTTTCCTCCTATTCAATGGTGGCAATACACTTTAGCTCAATGGCAATGGGTGTAGGAAGGGCTGAAATTTCCACGGTGGTTCGACAAGGTTGGTTGTCCTTAAAGTATTCTGCATAAATAAGGTTGTAAGTATCAAAATCCCTCTGCATGTTCGTGAGAAAAACAGTCACATCCACAAGATTATCCCAACGACTACCCGACGCTTCCAAAATAATTTTTACATTTTCAAATACTGAATGGCATTGGGTTTCTATGTCATGTCCTACTGCATTCCCTTGACCATCTACCATCACTCCGGGAATCACTTTCGTCCCCGGCTTTCTTGGACCTACGCCTGACAAAAACAGGAGATTTCCCACACGTCTTGCATGAGGATATGACCCTACCGGTTCCGGTGCTTTTTCTGTATTTATTTTTTCATTCATTGGTTTGATTCCCTGATTTTTTTCAATTCATTCCAGGTATCTTTGGTGGCAACTAATCGTTTCACCACACCATTTTTTAGAATAGATGTTTTAAAAATTTCATCTACATCGTTTACACTCACTCTCGTATACCAAATATTATCCGGGTAAATTACAACTGCTGCACCCAATTCGCAGGCATCCAGACATCCGGTTTTATTGGCGCGGACTTTCCCCTTTAACCCATGCTGATTAATAAGCTTTACGAACTTCATGCGGATGTCCTTTCCACCACAGCGAGTACAATCACCCTTGGGATTATCCGGATCCCGTTCGTTAATGCAAATAAAAATATGTTTACGGTATTTTGGTGTCATTGGGTTGTACAAATGTTTTTTGGTTCAGTAAAAAATCGGAGTGCTTCATCACCCCCTTCTCTTCCCATCCCTGATTGTTTCATTCCCCCAAATGGTGTCCGCAGATCTCGGACTAGCCAGCAATTTACCCAAATTATACCTGCATCAATTTGAGATGATACGCGGTTTGCTTTTTCTTTATCTTCTGTCCAGATTGTAGCTGATAAACCATACTCTGTTTCATTGGCAAGTTGAATTGCTTCATATTCCGATTGAATGGATTGTAAAGTTACTATCGGACCAAAAATTTCTTCCTGATTGGTCCGACAAGAATTTTTCAACCCTTCGATAATTGTCGGCTCAACAAACCAACCAGTTTCACATCTCCCATTTATTTTTATTTGGTTACCTCCGACTAATACTTTTCCACCTTCTTGTTTTGCAATTTCCATGTAACTCAATACTTTCTCATAATGTCCTTTGGATGATAAGGCACCAAATTGAGTTCCTTCTTTAGATGGATCACCAATTTTCAATTCTGAAACGCGTTGAACAAAATCAATCTTGAATTTTTCGTAAATGGATTCCTCTACCAAAATCCGGGAACTACATAGGCAAATTTGCCCTTGATTTGAAAATGATGAGCGAACCATAGTTTCTAGCATGTTATCATAATCGCAATCAGCGAAAATAACAGCAGGATTTTTACCGCCCATTTCCAAAGACAGTTTTTTAAAGGATGATGCTGTTTTTTTAGTGATCAATTTTCCGGTAGCAGTTCCACCAGTAAATGAAATGGCTTTAATGCCTCGATGACATACCAAAGCATTTCCGGAGGTTCTCCCTTGTCCATGAATGATATTAAGAACACCTACGGGAAACCCAGCATCTCGGCATATTTCACTCAATTTGAATGCAGTGTAAGGTGTGATTTCCGATGGTTTTGCCACAACAGTATTGCCCGCAATGAGCGCTGGAGCAATCTTCCAGGTGAATAAATAAAGGGGCAGGTTCCAGGGAGAAATACAGCCCACTACCCCCAATGGTGAACGAATTAATTTGTTTTGAGATTGATCACTATTCAACTCGGATTCAAATTGAAACGCAAGCCCGAATTCCGCAAAGAAACGGAAGTTGGAAACCGCACGGGGAATATCAACGGATTTGGCCAGTGATATAGGTTTACCTGTATCTCGTGATTCATATTCAGCAAATTCATCTAACCGAGATTCAATTCCATCAGCAATCTTGTTTAAATAGCCTGCTCTTTCTTCAACGGAAATTCCTGACCAAAACTTAAAAGCAGATTGTGCAGATTGGTAAGCATTTTCAATATCGTTAGAATTAGAATCGGCAACATTGGAATATATCAAGCCGGTTGCCGGTTCATAAACATCCAAATACTGATTGGAGTTTGGTGGGACGAATTCGCCATTAATAAAATTGTTAATTGAAATCATTCAATAAATTCCAACTTAATATCCACCGCGGAAGCCTGTGTTGTTATAGCGCTCATGGAAACGGCATCAATTCCTGTCCAGGCATAGGATTCTAATGTGTCATAATTGATCCCGCCGCTGGCTTCGACAAAAATTGTTTCACCATCTGGATGACTACGAATAATAGAGACTGCATCTTGCACAAGTTTAGGGCTCATATTATCCAAAAGGAAACCATCCACATCCATATCCAGTCCTTCTCGGAGTTGATCCAGTGTATCCACTTCTAATTCGATGGGCAGATTATTCCTGTTTTGTTTACGAGATAATTCGACGGCTGCTTTTACACTTCCAGCAACTTGAAGGTGATTATCTTTAATCAAAATTCCTGATGAAAGATTTAAGCGATGATTCCATCCACCACCAACTGAAACAGCATATTTTTCAAATAATCGAAGTCCCGGTGTGGTTTTTCGTGTATCCATGACTTTGAAATTATCCGGCAAATTCAAATCACAATATTTTTTTGTTTCAGTGCTGATACCACAAAGCCGTTGGATCAAATTTAAAGAAACACGTTCATAGGTAAGAATATCACCGGCAAATCCTTTAATAGTTGCCAATGTTACTCCAGAGTTCACCTGCTGTCCGTCTTCAATTTCAATTCCAATTTTGCAGGATTCTGGGAAGCAATAAGGTATGACGGATGACCCACAAAAGATAAAATTCTCGCCAGAATGTATTTGTGCAATAACAGGTGTGGATGCGGTAATAATAGCCTCAGTGGTTATGTCTCCATTGGGGATATCTTCTTCCATAAAATGAGCAATCTGTTCGCGAACCCAATCCGGATTCAAGGATGTTTTTTGCTCATATTCGATACGTTGTTTCATTAGGCACCAAAACGTCCACCATCTACTGAAACATCGTGACCATTAATATAGCTAGAGTTGTCCGAAGCTAAAAATGCCACTACAGATGCAATTTCTTCCGGTTTTCCCAACCTTTTCAAAGACGTATTATTCTTCCATGTTTCATTAATGTATTCCGATGTAACACCCATGGTTTTTGCCTTTGATTCTGCTAAGGATTGAAGTCGGTTTGTTGCAGTATAACCGGGAAGTACATTATTGACGGTTATACCAAATTCACCCAATTCAAGCGCCAGTGTTTTGGCCCATTGGGCCACAGCGCCACGAATTGTGTTAGACACACCTAAACCAGGAATTACCTGCCGAACCGATGTAGAAATGATATTAATGATTCGCCCTTCGCCCAGTTCTTTCATGCTTGGAACTACTGCTTTTGCCATGATTTGATTACAGATTAATAGTCTCTCAAAAGCTACTCTAAATTCATCTTCTTTAGCATCAATGAGTGCGCCACCATGGGGACCACCAGAATTATTCACCAATATATTCGCTTGATCTACAATGACTTTCATATGGTTTGTAATTTTCTCTTTTAATTGATCTGGTTCATTAAAATCAGCACATACGGAAAAATGTACCTGCCCATGATCTGTTGAAAGCTCTGATAATGTTTGGTCTAACTTTTTCTGGTTCCGCGCAACCAATGTTAGAGATGCACCTCGTTGCGCCATGAGTAATGCGCTGGCTTTCCCTATACCGTCTGTAGAACCGCAAAGGATGGCGTGTTTGTTGTTAAGGGATAATTTCATTTTTTAAAATGGTAACCAAGGTTCTTTTTAATATTTTTTGGCAATTCAGGTAATGCGGATCTTGGAATAAAGAATGTTGATAGGTCTGCCAATTCCGAAAATATCTTATGGCGATCCGCAGTTTTTTGTAAATAGGCATGCCCTGATGATCCACCGGTACCAATCTTTGCACCGATCATTCTTCTTACCATGAGCGCATGGCGTTGACGCCAAGTAGTAAAAAGTTCATCAACATCCATAAGCCTAGATAATAAATTAAAAGGTGAATGGAGGATTGGTTCATCCCGATATAGAAAGATCAATAATGCTGCTTTGGTGGCGTTATGGGATAATCGTTTTTTCTTTTTTTCAATCAGGATATTGTGTTTTTCCGGGTCTATCATGGATTCAAAAGAAGTGACTGCACGTTCATGATCTTTTAAATGATACTCAATTTCTTCTTTTGTATGAGTCAGATTATTTTTTATGGTTTCTTCTTCATTTTGGAGCATGGTTCGAATTGCAGCACTGTATTGTTCCCAAAAGTTGAATCCTTCGAAAGATAAAAAAGGAGTTCGTTCGAGCCAATTTTCTAAATGATCAAATAAAGATTTTTCAGTTTCGGCTTTCATTACATCTTGCCTTCCAGAATCTAATAATGGATTTTTATAATCCTGATGTCCATAATTAATTCTTTCATTAATCTGAAGACCCAATTTATTCTCCAGAATCCTAAACTGTGCGCTCTGGAATCCGGATGACGGAAATAAATCATCACGAAACTCTAAGAAATCCATGGCTGTCATTGTTTCCAATACTCTGATCTGATCAATTAATACTTTTTGAATTTCAATAATCCTTTCTAATCTGGAGACAGCCAAGCTAACATCCGATTCATCCACGGAATCCTGACCAAATAAATCCAGTACCGAATCCAATTCATGGAGAACCTGTTTGAACCAAAGTTCATACACCTGATGGATAATAATAAAAAGCATCTCATCGTGAGCCGGTGTGCCCCGTTCAGCACTTTTCAAATCCTGGCTATTCAGAATTTTATCTAATTTTAAATAATCTGCATAGTTAAGTAATTTTTTATCTGACATAGTTCAATCCCATTCAAATCCGGAAACACTGTCTATCTTTGTGTTAATTTCAATTGTATTATAATCCTGCATTTCCGAAATAAAATAATATAAGAACTTCGTTGATTCACTATCATCTAACCAAACAGAATCCGGGAGGCCAAATGTATCAATCACATCCTTTTCAGCTGGATTATCGCGCAAGAATTCCCAAATTTCATACTCGGACATGTATCCCCGAGAAAAAAGTGTTTCTTGAACCATTTCCGGGTTAGACTTTTTAGTTGGAGGCATGGCTATGGGCTTAGGTGGTGGTGGCGAACCACAAGAAATAAGAATTAAACTAACTAATAATAAGGGTTTGTGCATCGGTGGAAAATACCCAGAATGAATTCGGCCAAACAATAAGCAAATGTAAAGTATTTTAAATTAGTGTAATAATGATAATACATCCATCATCTCTAAAGGAATAATTATAATACACTTTGATTATTAGGAATATGTGGAAAATCAATTTGTGAAACGATTTTTTTATCTTATTCGTATCTTTTCTTCAAATGATAAATGGATTACCTTTGTGATTCGATTTTTAAAGGAAAATAATAAATGTCAATAAACATAGATAAAGAACGCTTCTATTATAACCCCGATTTTTTAGGAAGCGATCAAGGTCGATCAGTTAGAATTTTATCCGAGTATTACGGGCCACTTCAACGGTTTCAACAAAATAAAATTGTAGATACCATTGTATTTTTCGGTTCTGCTCGTACCCTTTCCAAAGAGGATGCCCAAAATGCTTTAGATAATGCATCCAAGAATGTAGACAAGCGAACAATGAAACGATTGAAATCTGATTTGAAAATGAGCATCTATTACGAAGATGCCCGAATACTATCTAGCAAATTCACGACATGGAGTAAAGAGTTAAAAGGGACTAAACGTCGGTACATTATTTGTTCTGGAGGCGGACCTGGTATTATGGAAGCATCCAATCGTGGCGCTGCAGAAGCGGGAGGAATCAATGTTGGACTCACTATTTCTCTACCACACGAAGCATCCGGAAATGAATGGATAACCAATGATCTTGATATGAAATTTCATTACTTTTTTATGCGTAAATTTTGGTTCCTGTACTTGGCAAAAGCCCTTATTGTTTGGCCGGGGGGATTTGGTACATTAGATGAACTGATGGAATGCTTAACATTAATTCAAACTCAAAAGATCAAAAAACGATTACCAATTGTGTTATATGGAAGAGAATTTTGGGAAAATGTGGTTAATTGGGATTATCTTGTAGATGTGGGTACTATTTCCGAGGAAGATTTAAACCTGTTCCATATTTCTGATGATATCAATGACACATATCAGTACGTCACAAATTTTATTGAAAAATATCAACTGAAAGGGCCAAACTTTTGATGAAAATTTTTCTCAATTTTATCTTCATCCTGTCCTTCGCAGTTTCGCAGACAGAACCTGTAAAAGACATCCATTCAAATAAACCACGTGTATGGGCATTGACCCATGCTATGATTCATACCGAGCCCGGTGATTTCATCAAAGATGGCACCATAGTTATCCGGAATGGAAAAATCGAAAAAGTTGGTCGCTATATTCAAGTTCCCAGTGATGCGTACGAGATTGACCTTGAAGGTGCCAATGTGTATGCAGGTTTCATTGATGGCTGGTTGGAAGTAAAAAAAGATGAAAAAGTCAAAAGTCCTGATGACCATTGGAACGATAGAATGCAACCAGAATACAGAGCAAAAAATGACCTAAAAATCAAAGAAAAGGATATTAAAGCTCTTTATTCCATTGGAATCACCGCTGCACACGTTGTTCCTGAAAAAGGTATTTTCAAGGGAAAATCTGACCTTGTTATTTTAAATAATAAAAATGTGTCCGTCGCCAAAGACATTGCCCAAATCATGACCTTTAAAACCGGTGGATGGGGTGAACCTTATCCCCATTCCTTGTTAGGTATTATTGCTTTTATACGACAATCTCTTCTAGATGCAAAATGGTACGGAAGATCCACAGAAATTATTGAGAAATTCCCTGAAGAGAATGAACCCATACCTCTAAATCCAGCCCTTGCAGCCCTTGAAGAATTCAGAGCAAATCATCGACCTATGCTTTTTAAAACTCGTGAAGAACACGGTGCACTTCGTGCTTTAAAAATTGCAAATGAATTCAATCTGAATCCTTGGATTTATGGCAGTGGATTCGAATATCGACGGTTGGATAAAATAACCACCGGGAAACCTTTTATCATTTTACCTTTGGAATTCCCTTCAAAACCAAAGGTGACGGATCCTTACATTGCACTTCAATATTCAACAGAACAATTAAAGCATTGGGACATGGCTCCGGATAATTTTAAAAAAATCTATGATGCCGGAATGCAATTTTGTTTCACTTCTAGCCCATTGAAAAAGAAAACAGATTTTCGAACCAATTTGCAAAAAATTATTGATCGAGGTTTGCCGCGTGATGTGGTATTGGCTGCACTTACAACCTTTCCCGCTGAGGCCATGGGTGTAGGCAAAACTTTGGGGAAGATACAGTCAGGATACATGGCAAATCTTGTTGTGACTGATGGTGATTATTTTGACCCAAAATCACGGATTATTTCTCTTTGGCTAGCTGGTGAAGAAAATTATATGGCTCCGAGATTTCGGTTAAACGCTAAGGGAACATGGGCACTAAATCTTCATAAAAAAGAGTATGTATTAGAATTTTCTCTGCCAAAAGCAAAAAAAACCAAAGGGAATGGAAAAGGTAAACCAACTTTCGGCGGAAAACTAGGTGGTTTTATTACAGTGGGAGAAGTAAAAATAAAACTTGGGAATATCGATATTTATGAATCAGACATTTCATTTACATTGGATGGAAAATCACTGGGATTTAAAGGAACCTTGGCATTTAATGGTCAATTATCTCCCGATGAAATAACAGGTCTTGCGTACGATGGCTCCGGGAAAAATTTCCAATTCTCTGCAAAACGAACCGGGAAAAAAGAGCCAAAGCCAAGGATACCGGATGTTGCCAGTAATGCTCAAATATTTTATCCGGAAGGAGCTTACGGTCTTTCCGATGACATGATCTCACCCAATGCAGTTTTAGTAAATGATGCTACAATCTGGACATGCGGACCGAAAGGTGTTCTTGAAGATTGGGACATTCTTTTCGTGGATGGGAAAATAAAAGAAATTGCTCCAGATATTACAGTAACTCAGGGGAGTGCACTGGTTATAGATGCCACTGGAAAACATGTGACACCAGGACTAATAGATTGTCACAGCCATTCTGCGGCTTCATCTATTAATGAAGGGGCTCAAGCCGTAACTGCGGAAGTTAGAATTCAGGATGTTCTTTTTGCCGACGATATTAATGTATATCGACAATTGGGCGGGGGGCTCACCACAGCCAATGTGCTTCACGGATCAGCAAACCCTATTGGTGGACAAAATGCTGTGATCAAACTTCGTTGGGGGGTAGGGCCAGAAGATTTATTATTTAAAAAAGCGCCGCAAGGAATAAAATTTGCTTTAGGTGAAAATGTAAAACAGGCGAATTGGCCGGGGACACGCTATCCCCAAACTCGAATGGGTGTTGAACAAGTCATTCGCGATGCTTTTCGAGCAGCACAAGACTATCGTCATCGTCATAAAACTTATGATCGAAACTCTAAAACCCAACGGAAAAATGTTCCACCAAGAATAGATCTGGAGTTAGAGGCTCTGGCAGAAATATTAGAAGGGACACGACTCCTTCACTGTCATTCATATCGTCAGGATGAAATATTAATGCTGACTCGAATTGCGGAAGATTTTGGGTTTACCATTGCCACTTTCCAACATGTGCTTGAAGGATATAAAGTTGCAGAACGAATCGCAGAACATGGCGCTGGTGCATCCACTTTTTCCGATTGGTGGCAGTATAAGTATGAAGTGATTGATGCTATACCCTATAACGGAACTTTAATGGCGAAAAATGATGTTCTTGTTTCTTTTAATTCTGATGATGATGAGTTAGCGAGACGAATGAATACGGAAGCGGTTAAAGCAGTCAAGTATGGAGGCCTTGATAAAGAAGATGCATTGAAATTCGTTACCCTTAATCCGGCAAAACAGTTGAAGATCGATAAATGGGTCGGTTCTTTAGAAGAAGGTAAAGATGCTGATTTTGTGATTTGGGATGGAGCACCTTTAGATATTTATTCACATGTACAAGAAACCTGGATCGAGGGCACCCGCTATTTCTCCGTTGATGAAAATGATAAATTGGAAGAACGTGATAAAAATATTCGACAAGATTTAATCCAGAAAATTTTATCTACCACATCCAGTTCCGGGGGGAAAGAAATGAAGCCAAACGGTGCATCTCCTCACAAAGGACATAATTGTGAAATAGGTGACAAACATCTATTTGGATGGGAAGTGAATTAATGAGATATTTACTACCAATTCTTTTCATTTCTTTCCTTTTTGCAAATGACCAAATTCCAGGTACAGACCAAAAGCGACCAATACTATTAAAAGGTGGAACGCTTCATACGATATCTGGCGAAATTCTTGAAGGGCATGATCTCCTGTTTGCCAATGGAAAAATTGTTACTATTGATGAACAGATTCAACCCTCCCCGGAAACGGATGTGTATGATATTTACGGTAAACATGTGGTCCCTGGATACATTGCCGGATATACACGGATCGGTTTAACGGAAATTGGTCTTGTAAAACAAACCAATGATCATTCGGAAATTGGAGAGATCAATCCAAATGTTCGGGCAAATGTAAGTTATAATCCGGATTCGGATTTGGTTCCCGTAACACGTTCAAACGGGGTACTCATTGTTAATTCTGCCCCATCATCTGGACGAATTTCAGGTCAATCATCAGTCATGATGCTGGATGGCTGGACCTGGGAAGATGCCACATTAAAACACCCAACAGCACTGAATCTAAATTGGCCAAATATGCATGTTAATCTTAGAAAAGATGCTAAAAAGAAAGAAAAAGATCAACGTGATGCATATAATAAAGCCATTCGTGAAATTGATCGACTTGTACGAGATGTACGAGCTTATCATCAACGAAGAACCGTAAGAGAGCGAAAAGCAGAACAAAAACAGCAATCCGACCTTCGTCTTGAGTCTATGGTGCCTTTTATTATTCATAAAGAACCGATTCATGTTCATGCAAATGATATACGACAAATTGAAGCATCAGTAATATGGGCAAATAAACATGGTTTCAATATTGTTATTGTTGGCGGATGGGATGCTTGGAGAAATCCTGAATTGCTAGTGAAACATAATATTCCAGTTATTCTTTTGAGTGTCCAAACAACACCACGGCGTAGGTATGAGCCTATTCATACGCCGTATAAAGTCCCAGCAATGCTCCATGAAGCAGGTGTTCGATTTTGTCTTTCAACCGATCCAGGTTACCCTTTTGATGGACACGTGAGAACACTTCCCAATGAAGCCATGCGCGCAGCCGCCTGGGGACTCCCTAAAAGTGAGGCCATGCGTGCTATAACCTTATCGGCAGCTGAAATTTTAGGTATTGAAGAACAAGTTGGGTCGTTAGAGCCGGGTAAAGATGCAACTTTCTTTATCGCAGACGCACACCCCCTCATCCAGACTACCAATCCCACAAAAGCCTTTATTCAGGGACGAGAAGTGGACTTGAGCGACAGACAAAAAAATCTCTGGGAAAAATACAAAGAAAAATATCGTCGTCTAGGTCGCTTGAATGAATAATAATTTTTCATTCATTCGTCAAATCTTTAAACAACTAATCCAATAATTAAATTGCTTTTAAATCCTATTTTGTATTAAAATATACCGACCAGTCGGTATATAAATGAATCAAGATAAACAAGACCAACGAAAAGATCAAATTCTTGAAGCGGCTCTTTCCGTCATTGTAGAGCATGGCTACGATCATAGCCGGATGGATGATATCGTTCAATCATCCCAACTTTCCAAGGGAGCCATCTACTGGTATTATAAATCAAAAAAAGAAGTATACCTCTCTCTCGTGGACCATTGGGTAAAGCGATATAATGCCGGTTTTATTGACAATCTGGAACAGCACCATACCGCTTCTGAACAATTGAAAGGGTTGTTTGTTTATTTCATTGACCAATATGATAAGGATCCGGCGGCTTTTAAGATTCTTGTGGAATTTTGGTCACTGAGCGGCCGAGATAAAGAGTTCAATGAAAAGTTACAAAAGGTCTATTCTGATTTTTTGGAATATGTGATTCATATTATTCAAAAAGGAGTGGATTCCGGTGAATTCAGAAATGTGAATCCACGGATCACCGCCCTTTCCATCTTGATCAATATTGAAGGGATAAACTGGTTTACCTTGTTTGAGAAATCCGGCGTAGAAGCCCGTGAGTACATTGATACCATTTCCGACTTCATTTTAGCTGGTGTAAAAAAAACATAGGACTACATTATGAGTGAAAGAGAAAACATCACAATTAATTCTGGGGGACAATGGCTCGTCTCTCCTGTTGCTAATACAAAAGTATTTTGCAGAGAAACATTTACAGAAGACCATCAAGATATAGACACAATGATTCAGGAATTTGCTAAAGATCGTATTCTTCCCAATGTTGAGGCTATTGACAAATTAGACAAGGATTTAAGCCTGAAATTACTCCGGGAAATGGGTGAATTAGGATTAATTGGCGTGGATACACCGGAAGAATATGGCGGTACCGATTTAGATAAAATCACAAGTTGTATTGTTGCCGAAGGAATTTCTCGAGGCGGATCTCCATCCTTTTCCTGTACCTTTGCTGTCCAAACAGGAATCGGCATTATGGGGATTGTATTTTTCGGCACCCCAGAACAAAAAGAGAAATATCTCCCCAAAATGATTACAGGTGAATGGATGGGTGCTTATGCCTTAACAGAACCCGGAGCCGGTTCGGATGCGCTATCTGGAAAAACGACGGCTGTCTTATCAGAAGATGGAAAACAATACATCTTGAACGGTGAAAAGCAATTTATCAGTAATGGCAGTTGGGCAGATGTTTTTACAGTCCTAGCCCAAGTGGATGGAGACAAATTCTCCGGATTCATTGTGGATAGAGATACAGAAGGTTTTGAAGTTGGCGCAGAGGAGAAAAAGATGGGCATGAAAGGATCATCCACCACAGCATTGAAATTCACCGATGCAAAAGTTCCTGTTGAAAATTTATTGTATAAAGTGGGGAAAGGTGCAACCATTGCATTTAATGCATTAAATGTAGGTCGGTATAAATTAGCGGCTGCCTGTATTGGTGGTTCTAAATTAGGACTCGAGTATGCCATTAGTTATGCAAAGGACCGACAACAATTTGGGCAACCGATTGCACAATTTGATGCCATAAAAGGAAAGATTGCTGACATAACGGTTCGGATTTATGCAGCAGATTCTATGCTATACAGAACAGTTGGACTTATTCAAGGAGTTATAGATGAGTTGGATAAATCTGAACCGAATTATTATATAAAAATGGGCGAAGCCACGGAAAAATTCGCAGTTGAAGCATCCATGGCAAAAGTGTTTGGTAGCGAAACATCAGACCTAGTTGTGGATGAAACACTCCAAATTCATGGTGGATATGGATTTACAGAAGAGTATCCAACGGCTCGGGCTTACCGAGATGACAGAATTAATCGAATCTGGGAAGGCACCAACGAAATAAACCGTGCCATTGTCACCGGTTACATGATGAAAAAAGTACTCATGGAAGAAATTTCCCTTCGTGACTTTTTACGTGATTTAGATGAATTCCTTTCTTCCGAGTTTCCGGATATTGCAGAAGACCGATTCCAAAGTGAGAAACACGGACTGGACGCTGCGAAACAATTGGCAGCGTTGGTCTTTCAGGAAGCGCTTTGTGAATATGGCCAAGACTTGAAACATGAACAACAATTGAGCGAAGCATTAGCAGATATTTTTACCTACATTTATACTTCCGGTTCGGTTATCTCCCGTGCAAGACAAAGTCAATCTTCCAATGGTATTTCAAACATGAGTTCGGTTATTGCACGAATTTTCACGGCTGAATCTTTACTGGAAGTGAAATCCTTATCCAATATCTGTTTGAACAAGATTTTTATGGAAACAATCCCTGAAAATTTCAAAGATACGATTATACAGTTAGAGGCCCAAATGACACTTACCACAGATATAATTTCTCTTAAACAATCTTTGGCTGACTATATGTACACCCAAAATAATTACCCATTCTAAAAGGAAAACAATCATGAAAACATCTTTACTAAAAAAATTAGCACCCTGTTTTACACGGCGAGAAAAAAAGCATCGGAAATTATCTCAAATTCAAATTGAGAATTTCGATTTGAATGATTTTTTATTCCACCGTGAAAACCGTTCATAAGGAAAAATTATGTCTAAATCTGTCATTATTGATGCTGTCCGTTCACCCATTGGCGTAAAGAATGGGAATATGGTTGGAATTCGCCCAGATGATCTCACCGCCCAAGTGGTAAAAGGATTGTTGGCTAGAAATTCTTCGATTAATCCTGGTAAAATCGAAGACCTAATTTTAGGGTGCGCATTTCCCGAAGGACCTCAAGGAATGCTCATGGCAAAAGGCGTGGCTATTCTTTCAAATATTCCGGAGACAACGGGTGGTTCTGTGGTTAATAGATTCTGTGGTTCTTCCATGGATGCAGTCCACCAGATTAGCACTAAAATTGAGTCGGGAGATATTGAGGTAGGAATTGCCGCAGGTATAGAAGATATGTTCTCTGTACCTATGGGTGGGTTCAATCCTGATTTTCACCCGGAATTAGCTGGACAGGAATATTATATCGGTATGGGAGAGACAGCAGAAACTTTAGCTGAAGAGGGAAATATTTCCAGAGATGCCCAGGAAGAGTTTGCAGTGGAATCCCATAACAAAGCACTGGATGCCTGGGCGAATGGTCGATTCGATAATGAGGTCATTCCTATTGATGTTTATGGTGAAGCCACTGTTGATAAAGATGAAGGTCCGAGACAACCAAATCTGGAAAAGATCCAAAGTTTAAACCCTGCTTTTCTAGAGAATGGAACGATTACTCCCGCTACTTCCAGCCCGATTTCTATAGGTGCGTCTGCTATATTGATTACAAGTCAAGAATTTGCGGAAGCAAATGGACTAAAGATCCGAGCCACTATTAAAGGTCGATCTGTTGCCGGCGTGGATTGGAAAAGAATGGGCATGGGTCCCTTACCCGCAACTGAAAAGGTTTTGGCAAAAACAAGTCTCGTCTTGAATGATATTGATGTTATTGAACTGAATGAAGCGTTCTCTGCCCAATCTCTTTACGTGCTACAAGAAGGCGGCTGGGACAAATCAAAGGTGAATTTGAATGGTGGCGCTATTGCTTTGGGACATCCCCTAGGATGTTCGGGAGCACGCATCATTACAACCTTGCTAAATGTGATGGAACAACAGGATGCCAAAACTGGACTTGCCACTATGTGTATCGGTTCCGGACAAGGTATCGCAACCATAATTGAACGGTAGAGGGAATTATGTCTCAAAATATTGAAAAAGTTGCCGTTCTTGGTGCCGGTGTGATGGGGGCTCAAATTGCAGGACATCTCGCAAATGCAGGCATTCCTTCTTACCTATTCGACATTAATGATGAGTTGGCAAAAAATGGAGTGGACTCACTGACATCTTTAAAACCTGCTCCGCTTTACAAACCCAAAAATGCTGAATTAGTAACGTCATGTACCTACGATAATGATATTGAAAAGATCGCTGAAGTGGATTGGGTTTTGGAAGCCGTTGTGGAGCGATTAGATATTAAAGAGAAAGTTTATAATAACCTTCTCCCCCATTTAAAAGACACTGCAATTCTTACATCTAATACATCAGGAATTCCACTGACAGATTTAACTTCATCTCTCCCCGATGATGTGAAACAGCGTTTCATGATAACCCATTTTTTTAATCCGCCTAGATATATGCAACTTCTGGAACTGGTTCGTGGAGAGCAAACTTCCGATGAAACTTATAATACATTGGTTGAATTTGGTGAATCAGTGTTGGGAAAAGGCATCGTTCATGCAAAAGATACACCTAACTTTATTGGAAATAGAATCGGAGTGTATGGAATGATGACCACTATGAATCTCGCTATTAAACAAGGCCTTACGATCGAGGAAGTTGATAAATTAACTGGACCGATTTCCGGACGACCCAAAAGTGCCACCTTTCGTACAGCTGATGTTGTTGGATTAGATACAATGAGACATGTATCAAAAACAACATATGAAAAAGCATTAGATGATGAAGAGCGAGACATGTTTATAAT
>MPLX02054604.1_pt1 | contig 15744 bp, 28 predicted proteins | sample 1617341 | NCBI WGS metagenome assembly MPLX02 (sample SAMN05944804, study PRJNA350692) | marine metagenome | biome: marine; feature: ODZ; material: water; isolation source: 120 m water sample filtered on 0.2 um supor filter | place: Pacific Ocean | collected 2012-04-08 | depth 120m m | reverse complement strand
GCTTAGGAAGTTCACCCGTTTTCTTATCACGAACTGGAATATATTTTTCTAACTTATTCCGATACGCTTTCGCTTCTGTCTTCTTTTCAAAATACTCATTTCTAACTTTAAAAAGTTTCTTCACTATATTTCTCCACTTTATAATTATATAGAGTTGTAATTGTCCATTTCAACAGCCACAATCCTCATCTGCGTCCCTATTACATTTATCATTAGATTCCTCTAATACATTATCTTTATTTTTCTTTAATTCATTTAAGGCCAGCTCAAATACACTAATTAATTCTTCAACATCATCACCGACAAATCTTAATGCAGAAATATCAGTAATGTTATCTACGTTTCCATCTTCATCATAATATGCTTCCACGGCTTTATATTCCTGTGGGCTTATTTTTAAAATTCTATAACTCCAATGTGGGTTCCATTTCATATTATTTTTTCAACCATCGCCATGCAACTACTAATACAATAATACCCAAAACTCCGTACAATGCTTCAAATCCAATTGGATCCACCCAATGAGAAGGTTTTGCATTAACAACTTCTATTGGTATTTCTACAAGTTCTACATTACCAAATTCTTCAGGAGTATCAACTACTGGTGGCAACTCTACAACAGTTTCTAATGATGGCACTGACTCAAGGATGATGTGACCATCCACTGGTAATTCTTCTGGTGGCCACTCTACAGTTTCAGGTGCTACCCACTCCTCTTTTGTTTCCACAACATCTCCATTTTCATCATATGTTTCCCAATCTTGTGTTTGGTTATTCCAACGCTCAGACATAATTTACTCCTTTCTTATCTATTATTAATTATATAACTATTATACGATATATTGAGACCAAATACAAGGAAGAACTTGTATTTAGTTAAGTTATTGAAAAATAAGGGGTTATAAACCCTTATAAAACAACAACTTACAGACACGCTTAGCGTCGATTTGACGTTATATTATGGAAGACATACCCAGGTATGTCTTTTCAGGAAAAACGTCTTAAATCGTCTTTAAATCGTCTTAAATCGTATATCTGACCAAGTTCTGCTCGAACTCCTTTAGTCGCTTCCAAACAGACCTCAATTCAGTTATTGTAGTAAATTGATATAAAAATACCCCAAATCCTTCATGTACTTTCCTGAAAGCATTACTGACTTGAACCACAACCCCTAAGGTGATAAGTTTGGTGAAAAGTCCCGGCCCAACCAAAAGATAGGGAACTATAACCATGAATTGATCATAGCTATTTATCCATATGTCAACATAGCCATAATGGTTGAAGAGCCTCTGATAGTTAAATTTAATTCCTGTAAATAGTTCTAAAATAGTTTCTGGTTTTGAATAAGTGTTTTTATCATCTTCACCAAATACTAATTCTTTTCTAAATGCAGCTTCAACTTTCTGGTTATTGTATTCAAGTCCCGGCAACTTTGCACCAACGAACCATGTAATAATCAATCCACCAATAGAAACTACTAATGCAAACCAAACTAATGAACCTTCTTTCATACCCATAAATGGAATATCTGTTTTAGCACTTAGTTGCCATAAAACAGGTATAAATGCTATCAATGTCATTATAGAACGAACAATCTGTGATCCAAGTCTTTCTATAATATCAGCAAACTTATGAGTATCTTCCTGTATTCTCTGTGAAGCACCTTCAATATCTTCTGTAACATTTCTCCACTTAGGTAAGTAGTCAAAGGTTATAGCTTCTCTCCAACGTAAACCATATACCCTTGTAAACCAATTTGTAATGGTAGCAATAATAACATACGGCATTGCTAACATAAGAAATGATTTATCTTCAATATTAGTTGATATGAGTTTTTGATAGAATAAATCTATACCAACTTGTGACTTATCAAAGTATGTTGCTGAGTTCTGCATTAAATCGTAAAAGCCACCATACCATGCATTGATAGCTACAGTTAGTGATACTTGTATCCATAATGAAGATAACAGAATAAACAGGCCACCCCACGCCCACAAGCCCCATTTTTTAGTACAGAAAAATGATTTAATCATAGATCATATTCATCCATTGCTTTTGGGATAGCATCTTCATACCACGATTCCATCCCTGGTCTTTGATTAGAACAATCCAATTTCACTGAAAGATTATATTGACGAACAGGAATATTCTCAAGATTGAGTTGTAGTGGTCTATTGCAACCTACGCAGTCTTGTGTCTGTGGTTTTATTTCTATTGCTAATTGTATTGGGATATTCTTTTGATGAAAATAATCATTAACAGCATTTTTATGACTCACTTGAACATTATTTCTTTTTTCACAAATAGGACAATAAAACATGATAGTATCATATGTGTATTTCATAACAAACCTTTCATTAAAAATTAAGCCTCCGAGAGGACTTGAACCCCCAACATCGACATTACAAATGTCGCGCTCTACCAGTTGAGCTACAGAGGCATTATTCGATCTGTGCTTTTTGTAGCTTTCCAGAAAAATCAATTACCATATTTTTTACATAAGTTACTGCATCAAACATCTGACTTCCTGCTTCTCTACTACTGATAGGACTTGTATCTTTAATCCCACCAAAGTTTTGACCTACTTCTGCTCCAATACATGAAGTATTCACATAGGCCAATCCAGTTTCTGTGTCTTTCATAAATTTAAAACTTTCATTTACATCTTGAGTATATATCGCGGCACTCAATCCGTATCTGGTACCATTTACAATATCCATCATTTCATCAAAAGTTTCGTATTCAATTATAGCAACAACAGGTCCAAAGATTTCTTCTTGGGCTAATTCGTTATCTGGTTTAATACCAGTAAAGATAGTAGGAGCATAAAAATAACCAGAATTCATATGAATTTCTGCACCACCAGTTAGTAAATCATCACCACGTTCAACGGCTCTATTTACATAATTTTCTACATTATCTACTGCTTTCTTATTAATCAGAGGACCTACATCCGTATCATCTTCTAAACCATTACCAATACGCAATGATTCTGTCCTCCTAATTAATTTTTCTGTAAATACTTCATTGACTTTCTTATCAATAATTACTCTACTACAAGCCGTACATCTCTGTCCAGTTGTACCAAAGGCACCAAATATTACTCCTTCAACGGCAAGGTCGAGGTCTGCATTTTCTGTTACTGTGATTGAATTTTTTCCACCAAGTTCAAGTGAATATTTCTTTCCTAGTTTAGAACATTCTTTAGCAATTAAACTACCTGTTGCTGAAGAACCTGTGAATGAAATAACTTTTACATCTGGATGTTTAACTAATGCCATACCAGTTGTTGAACCAGGGCCTGTTACAACATTAAATACACCAGGTGGTAATCCTGCTTCATGAAATACCTCAGCAAGTCTAATAACAGACCACGGTGTATCTGAAGCTGGTTTAATAACTACTGTATTACCGGCAACTATTGCGGGAAATGCTTTCCATGCGGGAATTGCTATTGGAAAATTCCATGGAGTAATCATACCAATTACACCATAAGGTAATTTGGCACTCATACTCCATTTATTTTTCATTTCAGATGGTACTGTTTCACCGGTCAATCGTCTACCAGCACCAGCTGCATAATAAGCTATATCTATACACTCTTGAACATCACCACGGGTTTCTGCTATGACTTTTCCCATCTCAACAGTCATTCCTTTGGCAATGCATTCTTTATCTCTTACAAGGATCTCTGCGGCTTTAAAAAGGATATCTGCACGTTTTGGAGCAGGAACATTTTTCCAATCCAGAAAAGCATGTTTTGCGTGTTTTACTGCTTTATTAATATCAGCTTGTCCAGAATTTTGAAACTCACCAACTACTTGTTTAGGGTGTGCGGGATTAACATCAAGAAATATTTCTCCACTTTCATTGTCAACCCACTCGCCATTAATGTAGTTTTTATAGTGCATAATAAAGTCTCCTTTTTTAATTATAAAAATCCCATGAAAGTTCTCCGCGTTCTACAAGATCAGCTTCCGTTCTACATTTTACATATGTTTTTCGAGTATTGCCACCAGCAAATGTAAAAGTCCTTATACCACCAGCATATTCACCAGATGCATCTGAATATGTATCAGACGCCGTAGCAGTATCATCATATTTCCATATAGTACTACCATTTACATAGTTCCATGCCATATTATTATCCTCTTGTTATGACTACTATTTTATTAATTTGTTTCTGTATAATCTCTTTCCTGTTGGGCCATTTGATATAAACATCTTCAGGATTTTTCATCAAGTTATATAGAAGTGGCATAATCATCTTTTCTACTTTCAACAAATCTTCTTTATGTTTCTTTTGAAGAATGTCCATCTGTGAATCATCACCCTCACGAATAGCAATTAACTTATCAATTTTTTCTTCTAGTCCAGATGGAATGGCACCACCTTGATCTGCTACTCTACTTTTAATTTCTTTTTCATATTCAGTTACTTCTACTTCATCAACAGTATTGAAACCAAAATCAAAACTTTCACCATAACCTTCAGCGTTAAACTCGTCAATTTCTGACATTTTACTTCTCCTATTTTATTTGAATCACCATGGGATCTTTTTTCATTATATCAACCAATTTATCAATATAGATATCTGAATCAAAAATAGATTTCTTGAATACTTGAACATCAAAACTATTTCGTACTGCTATAATAATCACTAACTGCTCTGGAACACATCCAGTCATTTCATAAAACGCTGCAGCATAAAATGCGGCTTGAATCCAATAATCTTCAATCCATTCTTCACGTTTGGGTTTACACGATGTTTTAAAATCAATAACAGAAATTTTACCATTATATTCAGCAACACAATCAGTTGTCCCAGCAACTCTTAACTTATCACTGTATACTGGAATTTCTAAACCAACTATATTATCAATATTACCAAGAATAAACCTCATACGATTGAATACCCTTCTTGATTCACTATCTGTAGATATTATAGTTTTATTATATAAGTATCTTTCACATAATTCATGTACCTCAGTTCCTATTTTAGCAGCCTCTTTCATTATTCTATTGGCTTCTTCATCACCTACTCTTTCCCTCCATTCAACTAAACTTGGTTTCGGTTGTTTACCAAGAATAGTTGTAATGGAAGGATATTGATTCCCATCTGGTGTTACATATACTCTTTTCCCATCTATTGATTGTCTTGTGGGAACTTGTAAATCATCAATATCATGCACATGATTAAAGTGTTTCATATATTATTTTTCTCCTAAAACCATCTCAATATCAATAATTTGTTTATTACGAATTAGAGTAAATACAACTTTATCATTTATCTTTTTCTTAGCTACCATAGCAGCAAGTTTGTTGATCAGAACTTTTACACCATCAACCTTCAAAATAATATCCCCAGCTTTTAAAATACCAACAGCTGGGCTATCAGTGACTACCTCGGTTACAAACGCCCCTTCACCACTAGTATAATCTTTCATATCTTCTTTGTTGACTCTACGAAACATTATACCAACAAATGGTCGTTTAATCTTTTCACCAGTCTTTAGTCGTTCAATAACATTTTTCGCATAAGTACCATCAATAGCAAAACCAAGACCTATACTCCCTGATGAAGATCCACCACTACCTGTAATAATCATAGTATTGATACCAATTACATCTCCGTGTAAATTAAACAATGGCCCGCCTGAATTTCCCGGATTGATAGAAGTATCTGTCTGAACAAATGGAACGAATGGTGCTGCTGATGGAACTATTCTATCTAATGCAGAAACATTTCCAAAAGTTGTAGTAAATGATAGACTCATAGGTGAACCAATAGCAATAACCCTATCACCAACTTCTGGCATATCACCCCATGAAACAAATTTAAAAGTCTTTTTAGCTTCAGATGCACCCAATTTAATTTTCAATAAAGCAATATCAGAAGCTTTGTCATAATTGATTAAATCTGTTTCATACCTAGAACCATCTTTGAATGTAACAAAAGCCATTCCTTTGCCATCGGAAATATTATCAACAACATGAAAATTTGTAATTACATATCCATCAGCACTAATTACAAAACCCGATCCACCTCGTGGTGGTTCAATACCTTTACCAGGTGGTAATTGATCTTGTGGTCTATCACGAAACTTGAAATTACCATCAGGGCCTGGATTCTGTGGTGATGGTCGTGGTACCATTTGAGTATTTTTTGAAAATGATTCAGCTGATACTTCTACAACAGCAGGCATAACTTTTGAAATAGTCGTTGTTACATAATTATGATCTGCAAATACTGGAGTTGAATAAAACAAAAATGACGCAAGAGTAATAGTCATAATTGCAGTTATAGCTTTTTTATACATATTTTTGCTCCTATTTGGGGCTATATAATTTAATATTGTTTCCACCAATCACACAACTTCTATCTATTTCTTTGTATACAAATACAATCGCCCATTGGTTATTGGAAGGATTCATCCATAAATGTGTTTCTATTATTTCTTTATGTCGATCCCCATTTACTGAACCTTTTGCCGCTATATTCATATGATAATCATTATTCACCATATTGTTGATAAAATCTCTTGTATTACAATAAAGCATAATATCACTCAATGGATTTATTTGTTCTGGTTTTGGTTCTGGTTTTGTTGAAGAACCACCATTTCCTTTAAACATATCATAATCAGGCGTCAAAGAACCAGCTGTAACTAACAAAGAACTTCCCATTATAAGGTACGATAATATAAAAATCAAAGCTGCTTTTTTCATTTTAATCCCTCACCTCTATTGTTGACCCGGCATGACTATTTTTAACATGCCTAAGTCTTTCGTTAAAATCCTTAGTTGGTTTTGGTAAACCTTTTGTCATTTCTAATTTACAAGAGTCACCTAAGTTAGGTGAACCAACCAATCGTAACATATTACCATTTTCTAAACATGACGGACAAGGATCATTTAATGGTTTGTCCATATTGTTAATTGTTTCAAATGATTCAAATGTTGTTTGACATTTACTACACTGAAATATATATATAGGCATTTTAGATACTTTCTCCTAGTGGTATTTCAAATTGTGCTAGTTTATTTTTCCATTTCCAAAATGAATTACCATGACTTGTTCTTCCTAATTGCATCCATTGCCATTGATGTATCATTTCATGTGCTAATGTATAGAGAAATTCATTCTTATCGTTAAATTTTTTATTTATTGAAAGCATCGCATAAATAGTTCCATAGCCATCTTCAAACGGAATATGTTCTGCATGACAGCCTTGTTTTCTTTTTATTTCAATATCATGGAATGGATGAATAATGTTATTAAATATTTCTTCATTTAATATATTGAACCATCTTGTGATCATATTTTTTGATGGTTTAAATTCTCCTTGTGTTTGTTTTCGTATTTCCTGAATAATATAGTTATCTTTGGAAATATACACACTCTTCCTCCTTTATCGTTTACTTTCTGGTCTCCCACTCTTTTTCCGTTCCGCCTTAACAGACGGTTGAGTTCCCTGTTCCGGTTTTTCAGTTGTGAAATCTGTTTCTACTTTAAAGTCACAAGTTACAATATGACCAAAAAATTCACCCGTATACATAAAACTATCCCATTTTAAAACAAGTGGTGTCATTCCTTCAACTTCAACAGTAATATATTTTTCTTTAAATGCTTCTGTTACTATAGCATCAAAAGATTTACCACTCTTTTTGCCTTTCGCTTTATACTTAACAACAGTTTTTAAATATGATTCATCCATTTTATTAATCCTTTTTATATAAATCTGGAAATACTCCTAAAACTAACTTTTCCGTTAATCCTTCTACTTTGAGTTTCTTTTTTAACATACCAACATATAAAGCACTTTCATTTTCATTCATAGACTCCAATACTTGAATTAAAAGCTCACTTAATCTTTGTTCAGTAACACCTTTACTCCTGGGATGTCCTTTAACAAAAATAGAACACTTTGGAATGGTATTAAATAAAGTTGCTGGATTTACTCCATCAGGCCCTTCATCTGGTGTATATTTTGGAATCTTATTAATATTCCAAACAATATTTGGATCAAAAGTTCCTTGCAATAAATGCTTCAATGTCGCATTATCTTTATGTTCTTCTAAAAATGCTTTCTTTTTTGTCCAATGTTTTAATGCTTTAAAATCTTCAAACAATTCTGAAATGTTTTTTGTCATCTTGTAAAGTCTCCCATATTTTCCATAAGATATTTCAATCTATTCTTAATAAAATAATTCATTAACTGACCATTCTGATATTTCTTTTCTTCATTATATTGATCTAAAATAGCATTAGAAATCTTTTCAGGAATCAAATCAAAATCAATTAAGATTTTATTTCTTATCCATCCTCGCTTCATATCATCAGGAAAATCATGTGGGTCTTCAACTAACCAATTAGCTATTTTCTTTTTTGAAATAGCCTTTTGACGGACACCATTCACAATACAATCATCATCAGATAATATGTTTGGAATACCATCACCCTTGTCACCACGAATAATATGTTCCTTTAAGTACTTATAAGGGTCTATTCCATTGAGCATTTTCTGTTTCATTGGGGAATACTGCTTTACCCATTTATATTTATACAATTGAGAAAAGTCTTTATCACTTGATACAATCAAGCTTTTCTCATTAAATGCCTTAGAAAGTACTGCAATTACATCATCCCCCTCGGCATGTGGTACTCGTATCACTTTATATGGAAAGAATGTATCAATTTCTTCAATAATCTTACTAATCGTATCAAATAAGGCACTCCAATCCATACCCTTTTCTTGTTTCTGTTTTTCTCTAGCTACTTTTCTATGGGCTTTATAGAATGGAAAAGCTTCTTTACGCCAACTACCGTGAAAATCAGTACAGATAACAATTTCACCATACTTATCTTTATACTTATTCCTATAAGAACGAACACTATTCAATACTAAATGGCGGATAAAATCTTCACCAAATCGTTCCTCATCCGGTACTTTATGTGCCACCATTATTGAACCAACAATTATATTTGAAAAATCTAAAAGTATCATAACGCTCCTTTAACAATCTTTATTTGCAAATATCCATACTCTTTTAAAAACTCAATACCATCATCATTTTTATAATCTTCTTCATAATAAAGTTCACTGATACCAGATTGTAGTATTAACTTAGCACAATGTATACAAGGTGCATAAGTAGTAAACATAGATGAATTTAAACCAGATTCAGTTGATCTAGCTAATTTTAAAATAGCATTAGCTTCGGCATGTAATACTTCTGGTTTTGTTTTTCCATCTTCTTCACAAACATTAGAACCTCCAGAAGGCATACCATTATATCCAATAGAAATAATTCTATCATCTTTAACAATGATACAACCAACCTTTAATCTTGTTGCGGAAGATAGTTCTCCATAAACACGAGCAACTTTTAAATGAGCTTTTATAAATTTATTTTTCATTATAAAAGATTCTCAACTATTCCTTTTTCAGAATCAACTTCATCGAACTTTTTATCAACATATGGAATAACTGTATTATCTATATAACTAACAACTCCTTCATACTGTTTTTTAAAAAAATCTTTTCCTGGGTCTTTGATTTCACTAAGATCAGAAAACAAAAGTGTTAAAATAACATACAAAAATATTAATTTACCAAGTTTATTAAACATTAGAAAAATGCCCCCAACAGAATTGTGTCTTTACCAATACGCCCCTTCAATTGTTTCTCTTGCGTTTTCATACTATTTAAAGCCTTTTTCAACGCTCCCTTTTTAAGATTAGCTAGTGCTTCTTTAGGTTTTCGTACTGTCTTTTCAACTGATTCTGTTTCATCAAAATGTAAAAGAGTTGTTCCTTTAACACTAAATCCCCTAATAGAGTTTTCAGCACGATAAACACCAAGACGATTATACTTAGTATTGTAGACCCATAGTTCATTGGCCCCAATAATCTTTTCTGGATTAACACTAACCAACTTCAACTCAGGAAATTCAACTTGATACTTTATCTTCTTAACCAATCTTTCTGCAGAAAGAGTTTTCTTCTTTCTAGGCTTTCTTTGAGCCGTAGCATTTTTAATAAGACGGTCAATATCATCACAAATAACACCATAGAAGTCCATCATCTTTTTATGATACTTTGGTTTCAAGTGACTCCATGCTTCTAAGTAATATTCATCATCTTTATTGTATACGTCAACCAACTCATTAAAGCAATCAATATAAAACTGTCTCATTTTTCGAGCATGAACAGCCTTACATCCCAAATTACTTAAATGAGCATAACAATCATATTTAAGTTTATAATCATTTTTAATAAAATTGTCAACTATTCCTTCAACGGCAGAAATATAATCTTCAACCTGCCCTTGAATTCTATCTTGAATAGTTACCTTAGGTTTTTCTTTCTTTTCATCATTTTCATCCTTTTCTGGTTTCTCTTTCTTCCACATATTTTTATATGTGGGATCTTGTTTCTCTCCATTAATTACTGGAACAGCTCTTGTAACACCATCTTGACATATCATTATATCATAACAAACGTGTCCATCACTCATAATATCCTCCAAATTCCAAAGATTGCTATCATTATCACTATCACATTTAAAACGATCAAATTTACGCTACTTCTTAAATACGCATTAATAATATGTAATGTTGAACCTACTAATTGAATTAAAAATATTTTTAAAATAGAAACATCATCACCATACCATGCCATTAAAACATAGATACTAATAAAACATAATGAACCAATCGTTTCACAAAATAATCGAAAACGATGATTCTTCCAATCATCAATCAACCAACTTTTCATATTACCCTCAATTATTACTATAAGTCATTTTATAATTAGGAGATTCGACTACAATTTCTGGATACTCAACCATCTTTGCGTCATTAGATTCATTTATAGAATCTAACCATTGGTCAAATTCTTCATGGTTAAGTCGCAATTCCTCATCACTATTAAAAAACTCATCTCTATCATCACCAAAATCTTTCCAAATACTCATTTTATTTAAACTCCTTTTATCAATTATTATACTTCTATTATACGGGAATTGGTCTTAGGAGTCAAGGAAAAAGTGACGTTGTAAGTCATTGTTTTATAAGGAGTATGCCGATTGTGTGTAAACCCTTATAAAACAAGAACTTATAGACACGCTTAGCGTCGATTTGAGACACTGTTATCTGGTGAACACCTGGGTATGTCTTTTCAGGAAAAACGTCTGCAATCGACGCTGAGCGTGTCATTTATTTGGCCGTAATTAGATCAACAAACCTAGATAGAATCACCCGTTTTGCTTTGAACTGTTTATTCTTTTGTGAAAATACACTAACCATTTTTCTTGTGGTCATTTTATCATTTATAACTGCATTTTTAACATTCTTCTTTTCTCCATTCAAAACATAATATTCATCATATCCCGATTCCGTCTTAATGAAATATCCTTCTTTTCTAACATTTTTGATCCAATCATTAAAATTCGTTCGGTTTTGTTGATATGATATATCCTTATCTTTACTCTTTGGAACAAATCTCCATAATGTATTATTCTTAAAATTAGGAACAATAAAGAAACCAACTATATTAATACCAAGTCTTTCCTTTATAATATCAAACATTATAGGAGTGATTTTCCATTTCATATTAAGCTGATAATCCTTTTTAGTCTTTTTATCTTTCAAGATAATATTTGGCATTTCTTTTCTACTTGAAAGATACTGAAATGGTTTCACATCAACACATTGTTTTTCGACATCCCACATTCCTCGTCCACCACCATTTCCTTCACCATCAGTCAACCAAACAGCGTGGACACTTTCTAAATTATTCTTCTTTTTAAAATCACGAATAATATGTTCTGATATGAGAATCGCACCATTCAACGGAGTTGAAAAAAGTTCATCATCGTTATGAGCAGGATAAGCTGCATATCTCCCAATATCATTAAATCTATTAGCTAAGATACAAAGATTAATTGATGCATTATTATATTCTTTTGTAGTCATTCTGCTTGAAAGATAATTTCGTATTTTCATATTTCGGTCACAAACAAAATCACCATGTTTATAATTGAATATATTATTTTCATTTCTTTCATATTCACGATTATGAAAAGGTGCATCAGTAAAACTATACACTTCAAAAGGAATATTCACTTTTTTACAGAAAAGTGTCAACTCAATAACTTGTTTAATACATTCATGAATATTGCATGCCATTGATCCAGACCAATCAATAAACATTACCAGGCCGTGGTTCTTACCATCAGGAACACGAATATTCTTTTTAAATACATCTTCATTATACTTGGCAGAAAATAATTTGTTAGTATCAAGAATTCCTGTTTTAGAAATTGATGTTTTCTTATAAACATCAGCAGCTTTCTTTCTTTCAAATTCCATTGCAATATGGTTGACAGTTTTTACAGAATCCTTTTTAAGTTTCCGCAACATATCTTTAGCACCATTATAAATTTTTGTCTGCATTGCTTCGAACCGTCCATCAGAATAATAACCCCGTGTCAAATTCTCCTTATTTTTATAGAATTTATTAATCTTACTATGAACTGATTTGAAATCCTCAACAGCATTTTTCAAATTAATATTTTCAGGCATATTTACATATATGTTATTTGAAGAATTATCAATAAAAGTATCTTGTACCCGTTCCTCAAAATGCCTTTGTGTTTTTGAAATCATTTCTTTATCATTATAGCTAGTTTCTTGTGCAGTATCGGTTGAATCATTTTCAGTTTGGTCTTCAACGGAATCCATAAGATATCTATCAAAAGCATCTTCTTCCTTCTCTTCCTCAGTTAATTCTTCATCTTCCTTTTCATCGGTTAATTTTTCTTCATTTTCTTCCTTCTTATCATCATTATATTGAATATCACCACCTTCACTACTATAATCAGATTCTTCACATTCTCCTTCTTTATCAGCTGGTTCTGCACTACCAGAATCTTGTTCTTGCTCTTGTTTTTCTTTAGCTTTCTTATCATATTCAAAAACATCAATAATAATTCCTTCTATATCTTCAAATGTTTTTGATTCAATAATCCGGTCAACATATGACTGCTCTTCTTTATTAAAGACGATATCACAATATTGTGGAATCTTGAAACGAATATTAATCTTATCAATTAGGGTCGAGGTGTGAATATCAATTTTTTCAAGGTTGAAAAAACCACGCTCAACTAGATCATTATATCCTTTAAAGAAAGGTTTTTTCAATCCTGGATATCGTCTTTTAATTAAAGATTCAATTCTTGCATCTTCGATTACATTGACATAATCTTTTGCAGTTTTATCAATTATACTTCGTAGTTTTTCTGGATCGGTTGGGGTGAAAAGAGCATGTCCGATTTCATGACCAACAAACAGGTCATATAAATCATTCGACATATCTTCCCATATTGGAAGGATAAGGATTCGATTAGCTATATCAAACATAGCAGTTTCAACCTGCTGATGTTGAATATCCAAATCTTCTACTGCTAACAGTTTTGCTAGTTTTTCTTTTGATTCAATTTTTACCATGTCAAATGTCCTTCTCAATTGTTCATTAAATATACCAACATCCTACACTATTTGAGGGATATAGTCAAGGAAAAACGGGAATCGTAACTCTTTGTTTTATAAGGAGTTATAAACTATTTTGAAATAATATGTAAGTTGTTGTAAATAAAGGGTTTACAGTATTTGACACTATAAACCCTTTAGATACAATGTTTTAGCTAACGAATTTTAATGGATTTTCCGTTATCTGGTTCTTTTTTGTGTAAAATCACCTTCAAAATACCATCATTCAATTCTGCTTCAATATTGTCATCATCAACAGCCTGTGGAAAATTAGAAAAAGACCTTTCGGCTTTTACACCATAAAACTCTTTGTCTTTTTCAGACATTGAACCCTCACATTTAATAGTTAATGTTCCTGTTTTAAATGTAACGGAAACATCTTTCTTGGTAAACCCTGGCATCAAAGCTTCAATTGTATAGGTTTTCTCATCTTCATTCCAACGGTATTTTGTTTTTTTTCCTAATTGTAATGCCGATGCGACCTCCGGTAATGGTTCAAAAAAATCATTCCTGTCATAATTCACCCATTGTGGAAAAACACTATCAAACGGATCTCTAAATTTTAACAAACTCATAATTCTACTCCTTTTAAAAATTAATGTTATACTAATATTATAAGATTCAATTTTTAAAAGTCAAGGTTTATTAAAAAAAATTAATTTTTCCCGTACAACTGGGTTTAGTACTTTCTTTAGCACATGGTATTTTTCCTTTACCTACAAGATGATCTATCGGCCACCACTTAAACGGATCAATAATAAAAAATATACCAAATAAAAGAGTAGCAATCATTGTAGCAGATATCGTTTTTTTCACCATTATAGATTCCAATCCAATCCAAGTCTAAGTTGATGAACTTCCGTACTATCTCTTTCTGGGTGACTAATATCAGGATTTACTGCAATCATCATTTTTAACTTATCGGGTGATAAAATTTGTGAACTAGTTCTACTAGGTCTTTCAGAAGCACATCCAACAAACACTAACATCATTAATACTGCTATAAATTTCATTCCTCTTTCTCCTCAGCTTTAGTAATTTTTCCATCAAGTTTTTCATCTGACATTCCGGCATCATTTCCCAACATATCTTCAACCCTTCTATCAATCATATTACCCAATGCACCACCAACTGTACCAACTACTAAATCCACCATAGCTGCACATCCTGTACTCATAATAAAAATACTACACATAATAAAAATTTTCATCACTTATTCCTCTTTTTTTGTCTTTTGTTTCTTACTACTATATCCATCATTATACCAACCACCACCTTTCAACTGAAATGATGATAGATCAAGTATTCTTGTACATGACTCTTTACATTGAGGACATATCAACTTAACATCTCTTTGTTTTATACTTCTCATATTTTCATAAACTTCATCACATTGTTCACAATGATAACTATATATTGGCATTATTTTAATTCCGAATAATCTGGTGGGAAAAATACATTATGTTTCAGAGTCATTTGATTCATAATAATCCTCCCATTTTTTTTTAATATTTTAAACTTAGGCTCATCACCAGTCTTCAATGCCATCAAATCAAATATTGTAACATCTTCCCCATTCATTTCTAAAATAATATCTCCCACATGAATACTCCATCTTCTAAAGGCACTCAACTTTCTAACATCTGTTATTATAAAATCACCATTAGAATTTTCTATTACTGTAATTTTTAAATTGTTTAAATATATTGGTGCGAAATCCATAACAACTCTATTCGGCCATGCATATGCATATGAATTAAATGCTAACAACAATATGATAATTAAATATTTCATTCTCTGGTTACCTGTGTGAAGTTTTTAACTTTTTCTACTATTAACTTAATTACTTTCCCCGATTAAAACATCTTCGTACAATATACACTCTAATAATAGATGTAACAGTCAATATCATTACTATCTGAACATTCTGAAATAAAGTAATCTCTATATCATACAAAGGAAAAATTAACAACTGTACAGCAAGAGCCACAAAGAAACCAGATATAACTGTGGTAAACGATTCTATCAAACTCTGAAATTTACTCTGTTTCATTCTTGTGTTACCTGTGTGAAGTTTTTAACTTTTTCTACTATTAACTTATCTGGAAACTTATCATCAAGTATATCCAACTTATGTGATATGATAAATAAATTAGTGTTCTTCAATATGTTAAACAACTTCATCAAATC
>MPLX02001004.1_pt1 | contig 15796 bp, 12 predicted proteins | sample 1617341 | NCBI WGS metagenome assembly MPLX02 (sample SAMN05944804, study PRJNA350692) | marine metagenome | biome: marine; feature: ODZ; material: water; isolation source: 120 m water sample filtered on 0.2 um supor filter | place: Pacific Ocean | collected 2012-04-08 | depth 120m m | reverse complement strand
GGTGAATTGGCAGAGGGTCGCGTATCTTCCCAGGGTTTAACCTGCGGCGGATCGAAATGAACGGCACCTTGTGCTGATACAGATTCGGGCGCACGGTAAACGTTCCAGGATAGATACAGCCCATTATTTTTGGACACGGTCGGTGAGATTGGCGGCGTCATCATCATTCTTTCGCGGATTATTTCAGGCGTTATCAAAGCCGCAGCTGCGCCCAAGAAAAAACCGAAGGACCTCGTGGGATCGAAGGGTTCAGGAATACCATCATCGCTTACCCGAGTCTGGAAAGTCAGTGGCTGACCTACATTGACAGTTCGTATCTGGTCTCCGATTAACTCCGAAACCGGTGGTATGTTCGCCCTGACTTCCGGACTGGACGACCCGGCTCCCAGTGCCCCGGTTTCCGACATGATGGTTAAATTTTCTAATTTATAATCTTCCCTGAGGGTGGCATAGGCACCTCTAGTCACACCGTTCGGGGAAGTCACTTCCCACACCAGTTCATCGTCTCCTGAGAAGTCTGCAGGCATGACCACATCAAAGGTAAACCGATTTCGACGCGGCAGGAAATGAGTGGGCTGACCGCGGTCCGGATCACCGGTTGTGAAGCGGTTATTTTCACCTATCGGGATATCCAACTCTTCTTCCCAGTTATGGTTGAAGTAACCGAACGTTAGTGTGATCGTACCGCTGTCATTTTCTCGCCAACCTTCATAAGCGACTTCGGTGTGTTGACCACTTCTGTAGCTATGCTTGGTGTATTCGAAGTCTTGAGCTGCCATCGCAATAGCAGACACGAGTGCCAGACTACCACCGAGGAGCACGAGGACGGACTTTAACAAATCATTGGGCTTTAATTTCATATCTAGCTTCTTGCCTTCTCAGGAAGATCTCCGTCTGTAATAGTTCATTGTTGGTAAAAATGACGAGGTCCATTTCTGAACCTCGCCGTCTATGTGTCTGAATTGTGTGCTGGCACTACAGTGGCAGCTTCGCCCCTGTCGACGCCACTACATCACTCCTATTTAGTCACTGGCGTCGGTGGAATCTTCAATCGGCCATACCAGAGGCGCAAGGCATAATGGACAACCAATCACGTGGTCGTTGGGACCAAGATTCAGCGTGTTGCGCCGATTCTCCATCTCTTCCTTAAACTGCTCATCGGTCATGGTCACCCTGCTACCCAGGTCGATGAACATATTTGTTACCGAGCGGTTGCCAGAGCCCTGCCAGTTACGCCCATCTGGCACACTGGGATTGGTCTCTGTGTTATTGAAATAGCCGGTAACATGCAAAATGGCCCCCTTGGGCAACAGCGGTGTATAGTCATCCGCAAAGGGATAGCCTCTCACCCAGTTGTGGTCATAGCCCACACAGGACAGTGTCTCGACTGAGTAACCCCAGATCGCTTCCAGGCACATACGATCACCGGCGGCATGCAGGTGCGGCTCGAAGGTAATGACCTTGGTGTGTTCCGTCAGTACCTGATAGGCATGTAGCTCCTGATCTCTTGCATTGCCCTCGACGCTGATATCAGAGCCATTTCCGTTGATACTGATTGCGGTCCTGTACTTTGGTTCATAATCTTCCGGGTGGAATCTAAAGCCTATTTGTAGATGACCGGTGGTATCACGCCCATTGGAGTGCATGTGCACCGAATCGGTGTAGAAGGAGGAATTGGCCCTTATTAGGGGACCGGCATCGGGATCGAAGATATCCCCATTACGGCCGACTTCGTGTACCGGGAAACTGGTAGCCTGACCTGGAATTACATTGCCTTGCTCGTCCAGTGTCTCCATGCGCCAGATCATGTGGTGAAAAATCCACAGACCACCCACGGTGTCGGATGTATCATCGCTTGAACCCACGTCGTTTATTTCCACTATTTCTACAGACTTCACATAGCGGTCTTGTGTCAGACCACTTGCAATGCTGGGAATCTCACCCCACCAATCGGGTCGGCCACTGGCCATGAAGAAATCTTCAGTTTCAATAATCAGGTCTGGCTCGCCCAGTTTCCACTTGATAGCGTCATCGAAAACCAGAGGCTCGGGTGCGTCGGCAATATCTCCTTTTGGTGTGCCAGTGCGCGCCCAAGTGGAAAGGGTGGCAATTTCGGCGTCGCTCAGAGAAGGGTCATCCTTGAAATGTTGAATGCCTACGTTCTTTTCGATATACCACGGTGGCATGACGCCAGCGCGGTCGCGCAGGCCAGTCTTGTACTCAATTAGCCCGGCAAAAGGGGCTACCTGGTCATAGGTAATCAGGTGCATGGGAGCCGCACCACCGGGACGATGGCAATACTGGCAGCTACGCTGCAAAATTGGCTCGATATCCTTGTGGAAAGTAACTTCCTGGGCCAGGACCGCTGGTGAAAACACCATACCGGAGAAGGCCAACAACAAGCTTTTGTTAATTAATGTCGAAATTCGCATGTAAATCTCCTAAATCTCTAAACAGGGGTCATTCCAGAGCGCTAATGATGGGATGAAGTTGGAAACCTCAAGAAAATCCAAGGGTCAATTAGACTCAAATCAGGATTATAATTCCTCCAGAATATCCACAAACATTGATCCATTTCTGGTTTTAGGTGGAAAATTGGATCCGCTATTAACTAGCCCCATGCGCCCGCGGCATTAGTGCGTCCATGCACGTCGCCGGGCCGACTTTACAGCGTTTCACCGAAGCAAATTCCAAATCCATGTGCATCACTGAGCCAATTAATAGCTAAGAGCCAACAATACAGCCGCTGAAGCGCTTTGCTCATCATTATCTGGGGCAGTAATAACACAGATCCTTTTGATCCTTTGATCTTTACTCCAACCCCATTTATCCTAGGCTCAGGCCTACATCCTGACAAATAGGATTCCCAGGAGACATCAAATGATATTCCTGTTAAAGCATACCGCCCGCATCGGGTCCTTGCTGGTCTTCACTACCCTGGCCTGTTCTGGTGCACTAGCGCAGAACACCGAGCGGCCCGACCTGGAAGGTATCTGGACCAATGCATCATTGACCAATCTCTCGCGCCCCAGAGGAGTTGAGACTCTTATTGTATCCGCGGAGGAAGCCCGGCTTATTGCCGCCAGGACTCCGATCGCTGGCCTTGAGGGTGGGCTGGACGAGGGCGATGGTGTTAATGACTTGCCCACGGCAGATGGCGATGACTTCGGCACCAGGGCCTACAATAATTTCTGGGTTGACCCCGGTTCCAATCTGGCTCTGGTCAAAGGCGAGTATCGCAGTTCCTACCTGGTTGATCCGGACAACGGGCGAGTACCTCGCCTGGAGGACCCGCAGTACGATTTCGAGCGACGCAATTTTGGCTCCCGCTACGCCACCGGCTTCGGAGATGCACGTGGTCCGGAAGCCATTCCCAACGCGGAACGCTGTCTGCTGGGATTTGGTAACAAGGCTGGTCCGGGAATGATGGGAGCGCTGTACAACAATACCTATCAATTCGTGCAGACCGAGGACTACGTCATGATTCTTGTGGAGATGGTCCACGATGCCCGCGTCATACCCATCTTTGATTCACCGGAACAAGCCCGGATCCACCGACGGCCGGTCGCGCTGGAACAATGGTTTGGTGATTCTGTCGGCTGGTATGAAAACGATGAGTTAGTTGTGGAAACCGTCAACATCAACCCACTGCAGTTGAGTCAGAGTTCTATACCCATCACCAAGGCCGGTCGCATCACCGAACGATTCAGTCGCTATGCAGACGATGAAATTTTCTATCAATTCAGGGTTGAAGACAACAACATCTACAGTCAGTCCTGGACTGCAGAGCTGAGCTTTTACGCCACTGACGGCGGCCTGTATGAATACGCTTGCCACGAGGGCAATTATGCATTGCCGGGCATACTGGCGGGCGCCCGCAGGCTGGAAAGGGAAGAGGCATTGAAATAAAAGGGCAATAATCGTTAGTTTTGGTCAGCAACAAAGGGACAGACCCTGCTATCCTGTACTTACTATCGTGAAGAATCACTGCAGGGGTGAATTGCGCTTGTATGTGCATTTGCAGATGGGTGAAGGTTTCCCGCCCATGCCCAAACCCGAAGATTACTGGTGGGGGTAGTACAGTAGCCGTCAGCTTCCCACTGAATGGAGAAGCACACCAGGCTGGCATTGAATTCAAGATATTAGACTGGATCCGGTAGATTAATTTGCGGTTAGATAGCAATCCTATTGCCGATAGTAACCCTTAGGCAGGTAGCCTCTGGATCGTATTTCATCAGAAAGCCAATAGTTAACCAGGACGCACACTTTGACTGATATTTCTTATGAAGCTAAACCCGTATGGCGGGCATACTGGCCTTCAATTCTTCTTGGCATAGCCACATTAATATTTAGCATTGGGCCATTTTTTATCCTGTGGGCTATTTTTGACCGCCGTCGGAAACTGTACACAGTGAACGAGCAGAAAGCAGAAGCATGTCAGGGAATATTTAGAAAAACTTCAAAATCGATAGAGCTGGAAAATCTGCAAAGTGTTGAACTGACCCGGACAGCAAAGCAAAAATTACTCGGGATTGGAAACCTGACGCTTACTGCAACAGAAAGTATCGGTACAGAAATTATCTTTGCGGACATTTCTAAACCAGCTGCTCTCAAAAAACAGCTCGATCAATTTATTTCTAATTCTGGTGACTGACTCCAAAAAACCTGGTGACAGGCCAGGAGCCTTAGCTGTAAAGGCTGATCTCGGCCAGCGCCACATCCGCTTTGAATTCACGCATCCAGCCCAGTATGCCGATTCCGGGGGTTGGTGGGGGCGTGGTATGGAGCGTGCTTGTGATTTGCGTGTGTCGCCGGGGTGATTTTCCGTCAGCCAAGCGAATTGCATCGTATAGGATTTGGCAGGGGGTGGTCGGGCTCAAGAAAGGAGAGGGCTATTTTTTTAGGAAATGCCACATGGAGATCAGTATCGCTGGAATGGACGAGAGTACCAAGGTCATAGTAATTGTATTTCCGACGCCAATGCTCTCCATAATGTTTATGCTCTCAAAATAGCGGAAAGCAAGAAATACTGGCATAGATATAATTGCCAAGTTTCGAAAAAATAGGAAACCGAATGATGGGTCGTTGTTCGCCATGGGGGTATTATACATCGTCTTATTTGATGGGCTATAGGTCAATAGGCGACTTCTAGATCGTTCGCATTAATAAGCCGTAGTTTTTTGCTTCGTCGGGAAGGTTGGGGATTTCAACGATATGTCCGGAACCGGGGGCGATATCGATAGCTGCCCCCTTTTTGTCCTGCAGTGACTCAAGTTTAAAGGCATGGTTGCCTGATGGCGTCATTAGTTCCAGCTCATCGCCGATTTCAAATTTGTTTTTGACATCGATCATTACCCGGCCTTGATCATCTGCGATCACTTCACCGACAAATTGCTGACGATTGGAACGAGAATAGCTCTCCTCGTATTGCTGCATTTCGTGTGGCGGGTGTCGTCGGTAGAATCCTTCCGTATAACCTCGATTGGCGAGGCTCTCTAATTCGGACATCAAGTTCATGTCGAAAGAGCGGCCGGAGCAAGCGTCGTCAATGGCTTTTCGATAGGCTTGTGCTGTTCGTGCGACGTAGAAGAATGACTTGGTTCTCCCTTCGATCTTTAAAGAGCTGATGCCCATATCGATTAGTCGATTAACGTGCTGAATGGCGCGCAAATCTTTGGAGTTCATGATGTAGGTGCCGTGCTCGTCCTCCCAGGCGGGCATTAACTCGCCTGGCCTCTCTTTCTCTTGCAATAGAAATATCTGATCTGTCGCCGGTGCAGTGACCGCTATTTCTTTAGGTACGATGTTGCCCTCTGGCGTTTGTTCTGCAGGCGCTGTTTGATAGTCCCAGCGACAAGAGTTTGTACAGGCCCCCTGATTTGAGTCACGGTGAGTCATGTAACCAGAAAGCAGACAGCGGCCGGAGTAGGCGATGCACAGTGCGCCATGTACAAAGACTTCTAATTCCATATCGGGGCATTCCTGACGAATTTCTTCGATCTCGTCCAGGGAGAGCTCTCGGGATAGGATTATTCTGGTCAAGCCAAGGTTCTGCCAGAATTTTACGGTAGCGAAGTTCACCGCGTTGGCTTGTACCGATAAATGAATCGGAACGTCCGGCCATCTGTCACGAACCATCATGATAAGACCGGGATCTGCCATGATGAGCGCATCCGGTTGCATGTCGATTACCGGTTCCATATCACGCAGGTAGGTATGAGCTTTATTGTTGTGAGGTGAAAGATTGGAGGCGATGTAGACCAGTTTTCCCAGTTGATGAGCTTCTTCAATGGCCTCGGCAATATTCTCCAGGCGATTGAATTCATTCTCACGGACTCGGAGGCTATATCGTGGCTGCCCGATGTAAACGGCATCAGCGCCGTAGGCAAATGCATAGCGCATTGCTTTAAGACGACCTGCGGGGGAGAGTAATTCTACTGCCATGGTTGTATTCGGTTTTGTCCGATTCTAGGGCCTGGGAGGTCCGCTATGGAATTGAGGGCATTCTATCTTAAACCATAGTCTGCCTCCTGTTCGGAAGGCAAATAAAGAGCGTTAACTTAACAAGGTTTCACGGTGTTTTCGAACCCCCGTAGAAAAATGCTCCTCGGTGTGCTCCTCGGCAATTGCTCCTGCATTGCTCTAATAAGTGACATCCATGTCACGATGCATTGCTCTGAAGTGCGCCATGTCACGATGCAAAACCGGCATACAGACCCGGAATGACTTCGCCCTGCATGTCCACCACCTGCTGCCGGCCGTTGACTCTGAGGCCGCCATAGGGGTCATGCCAGATCACCCCGATCGAAAGCGCATAGAAAAGGAGGCCTCGCTATCGGGCTCATTGATTTAGATCAACAATGGTGAAGTCCAAGGAATTAGACTGGATCGTTGTATTTACACTAATTTGAAGTACTACTTCGCAGGGCGCTTTGTTGTGCCGTCTGTGTTTACTTAGGGGAAAACCATGAAAAAATTTATCATGATAGGGCTAGTTTCAGTGATGGCTCTGGTGCCCGCGCTGGCTGGCGCCGCCGATCGAGTAGGCAACTTCGCACTGATGGACCAGGAGGGTTATTCCCACTTGATGAGTTGGTATGACGATCATGCCGCTATAGCCTTGCTGGTGCAGGCCAATGGTAGCGTAGCCACTGCCAATGCAATAGACGAGTTTGAGGCACTGCAAGACCGCTATGAAGAACAGGGAATCGAGTTTTTTATGATCAATCCAACCGGCAACCAGGATCGTGCTTCGGTGGCTGCAGAAATTGCCCGGCTTGGCAGTAGCATCAAAGTGCTGATGGATGACACGCAGCTGATCTCGGAAGCACTGGGAGTGGACAAAACTGGGGAAGTCTTTCTCTTTGATCCCAAATCCTTCACCGTAGAATTTCGAGGCCCGGTCGGCACCGAGTTTGAACAAGCCCTGGCGGCCACGTTAGCGGGACGGTCTATCGCCAATCCGGTGGTAGCGACCACAGGAGATGCTATAGCCTATCCGGCCAGAACCGCTCACGATCGAGTCACACCCTCTTACGAAACGGAAATTGCTCCCCTCATTCTGGAGAATTGCGCCAGCTGTCACCGTGAGGGCGGCATTGGACCCTTTGCGATGAACAGTCACACCATGATGCAGGCGTGGTCACCTATGATTCGTGAGGTATTGATGACCAACCGTATGCCTCCCGGTCAGCTCGACCCGCACATTGGCGACTTCGTCAATGACGGTTTGGTGGGAGACAGCGGTATCCAGAAAATATTGCACTGGATAGCCGCAGGTTCGCCAAGAGACGGCAACTCAGACCCATTGGCAGAAAAGACCTGGCCGGCAAGCAAATGGGCCTTCGGTGACCCTGACTACATCATCAAGATCCCACCAAAATCTATACCCGCTACCGGTGAGATTCCATATTTATATGACGTCACCGCAGCCATCGACATTGGAGAGGATCGCTGGGTACGTGCCAGCCAGTATCTCGCCGGTGACCCCGGGGTATTACACCATACCCTTCACCGCATCATCCCTCCAGAAAATGCCGGACAGGGCCGCGGCTACAGAAACCCTGGCGATGGCGATACAGGTAATCCAGGTCTTACGCCTTATGTGCCTGGCGCCGAGCCCCGTATGAATCCTCCCAATACCGGGGGGCTGTTGCTCGACGGTTCCGAACTTGCCGTGCAGCTGCACTACACCGCCAATGGTCAGGAAACTGTGGACGCCGGTGAGATCGGAGTCTGGTTTTATCCGGAAGGTGAGGTGCCTGAGGAAAGATTGTCTGGTCAGTGTGCATGCATATTCACTCCTACCTGGACCGACATTCCGGCCTTCGCTAAGGACTTTACTCAGACATCCACCATAACCCTGACCGGAGACGTGGAGTTGTACAGCTTCCTCTCGCACATGCACTTCCGCGGCAAGTATATGCGCTTCTACGCCGACTATGCGGACGGCACCAGCGAGGAACTGATCAACATCGCCAAGTATGATTATGCCTGGCAGTGGGCTTATACCTATGAAGAGCCGAAATTCATGCCGGCAGGAACCGTTCTGAGAGCCGTGGGTGGCTTCGACAATTCTGCTCAGAACCCTAGTAATCCCGACCCGACTATTCCTATAAGCTGGGGCCAGCAGAGCTGGGATGAGATGTTCTTTGGCGCCATGCAGTGGAAAGAGGTTAACCAGGACAGCGGTGGCGAGGACTGATCGGCCAGTCATTGCCTACGATAAGAATACAATTAACAAAGAAGTTCTCCTAGGTAGGGTGCGGCGCTTAACAGCCATCGGGGAGCATCAAAACAGCGATAAGTACCGATAGATGCTGCCGTTTGTACTGATAAACTGTATTATTCCCATCCGAGGGACTATCTACCGGTAAGGCGTGTAGTTAAGTAAAATGATTTTTTTAGGAAATAAGAGGTGTTGAAGAAATGAGTGAAGAACAACATAGTGATATGAAAGTCGGAATTATCCTTCTAGTAGTCGTTGGTGGTTTGATGCTGTGGAGTGGTATTTACGCTCTGATGGTAATGTAGGCGCATAGCCCTTTAATCCGGCTTATCAATAGGGTCGTATTCTGGATTTTCCAGAAAACGGGCAAATAACTGGGCGATAGTCGATGTGCTGGGCTCTACCGGTAATCGGTAGCAAGCCGAGTATCCTGAAAGACTATCGGGTTTTGGGGTAACTGCTATCCCGCCCCTATTTCCCAGGGTGACCAAAGGTCCGCTTCGTGTGGGCTTTTTTAGGTTTGGGGCCAGTATTCTCGAATCAGTGTTTTGGCGCCACGTGTGAGGCGGTGTCAGTCGTGATGTGAAGGATTTCAGGATACCGGTTAGCAACAGAAATGAGCGCATTTTTCTCGGGTTTTTACTCAAAACCAATTGTTCCATACCCTAACTCCTTCTGACTCTAATTCATCTAGTTGTAGGGAGGTGTTGCTCTATCTTCCTGCCCACCTACATCCATGTAGGCGTGCATTTTCTGCATACAGTCTCTCCCTGGACATAACAGAAAACATCGAATTCATGTGACGCCTACCCAGGGGAGGTAGAGCAGTGGGCTGCGGCTTGAAATTGCAAACAATTCAAAAACGACCGATAAACCAGCGAATGAGCAAGCAGGTGAATGAGCCGTTAGATCGATCAACAATGTGCAGTTTTAGGGCACTACCGAGGATTTCAGAGGCAAGCAGAATGATACTTTTTGTGTCAAGGGGTGGATATCAATTGAGATAGCTTTTATTATTCCTATATTAAGAGCGCAGAATTGTCCTTCGACTCCAGGAATCTGAAGTTGGTTAGTTTGAAGAGTGCGACATGCTTAATAGATTTTACATAGTAGATGATTTCTACGGCGATCCAGATAAATTGGTAAAAGTTGCTTTGGATTCGCCAAAAACAGATATTTCACGTGGACTTTACGCTGGTGTAACGAGCGAGAATCATTACCTAAATGAAGCGCACAGAGAATTTTTCAAAGATCTTCTGCATGAGCCTTCTATAGACTGGGCAACAAATTTGACTGGGAGAATAAGATTCTCGCAGGCAAACGATTCCTACAAACAGCTTATCCATCCTGATTTAGGTAGTAATACTAAATGGGCGGGATTTATATATCTTTCAAAGAACCATCCAAGTATTGAGGGAACCGCTTTCTGGAAGCATTTGAGGACTGGATTAGAAGAGCTTCCAAGAACAGATGAAAGTCTTGTAAATCATGGGTGGCATTCTATTCAGGACGTGCAAAATTTCTTAGAAACAGATGGCATTGACGAATCACTTTGGAAAAAGACATTTTCAGTACCCTACAAATATAATAGATTGGTTCTGTTCAGACCTTGGTTCTTCCATGCTCCCGGGCCATCATTCGGGAGTACATTGGAATCATCTAGAATGGTTCAAACATTTTTTTAGGAAACTAATAGCAAAATTATCCCCGATACTTGCGTGATATTTTGGTGGATGTAATCCTGCGGGAACGCACCGTTACGATGGCAGGTATAATTAGTTTGGCGCGCATAATAACACCCAAAGCACTGCTCCATCATTGACAATGCTATTTCATTCATTCCAGGTCTTTGGTCGAGAGGTAGGAATCGAACTCGGCCTCGAGTGCGCGTTGCTATTCTGTGGCCGAAATATCGAATCCAAGAAGCTTGTCTTGAGCCTGGTTAAGTGGAACCAACGGGGATGAATAACAAAGGATTTAGTCGCATCTGTCGTCTCCATTTTTGGTATTGAGGAACAGAGAATTGGCGTACTGCGAAAAACATCAATCGGACTAATTTGCCCTGACACGTTAATGTTCATATCATCTCGGACCCTTAACCTAAAGTTATTAAGCTATACGTGGACAATGATGCATGAGTGAATACAGCAAGATCCTCCTGGAAGAGAGTGAAATTCCTACAAAGTGGTACAACATTGTCGCGGATTTACCTGAGCCTCCGCCCCCTGCCTTGCACCCCGGGACTCATGAACCGGCTACTGCTGAAGACTTCGCACCCTTGTTTCCCAAGGCGCTTATAGAACAGGAAGTCACTCAGGAGCGCTACATTGATATTCCCGAAGAGGTGATCGATGTTTACAAGCTGTGGCGTCCAAGCCCCCTGTTTCGCGCACGTCGACTGGAAAAGCTACTGGATACACCGGCCAAGATTTTCTACAAATACGAGGGCGTAAGCCCTGCTGGTTCCCATAAGCCAAATACGGCAGTTCCGCAGGTTTGGTATAACGCTCAGGAAGGCATAAAGAAACTCACAACAGAAACCGGTGCCGGTCAGTGGGGTAGTTCGCTCGCTTTTGCCTGTGCACAGTTTGGATTGGAATGTGAAATTTGGCAGGTGGCTGCCTCCTATCGTGCCAAGCCCCACCGACGTACCATGATGGAAATCTGGGGCGGGAAGGTGCACCCAAGCCCTTCGGAAGTTACTGAATTTGGCCGTTCATTGTTGGCAGAAGACCCTGATCATCCCGGCTCCCTTGGCATTGCTATTTCAGAAGCGGTTAGCGAGGCTGTACAAAATCCTGAAATTCGCTATGCATTAGGCTCAGTGTTGAATCATGTGCTGCTGCATCAAACAGTAATCGGAGAAGAAGCTCTGCTGCAGCTGGCAAAAGTGGGTGAAACTCCGGATATCCTGGTAGGTTGCACCGGTGGTGGCTCAAATTTTGGCGGGCTCGCCTTTCCTTTCCTGCGGGAAAAGCTGGCGGGCAAAATGAACCCGGTGATTCGCTGTGTTGAACCAGCCGCTTGCCCCACCTTGACCAAAGGCGAATACCGATATGATTTCGGTGACACAGCCGGCTTGACTCCACTGATGAAGATGCACACTCTGGGACATTCTTTTATTCCTGAACCTATCCACGCTGGTGGCTTGCGTTATCATGGCATGGCACCGTTGGTTTCTCATGTCTACGAGTTGGGTCTGGTGGAGGCGATTGCTATCCCGCAGAACGAGTGTTTTGCCGCGGCTCTGCAGTTTGCACGCTCGGAAGGAATCGTTTCTGCACCAGAGCCTACCCATGCCATCGCTGCTGCCATTCGTGAAGCGCTGGCCTGTAAGGAGTCTGGTGATGAGAAGACAATTCTCACCGCACTGTGTGGTCATGGTCATCTTGATCTAGCAGCCTACGACAAGTATCTTCAAGGTGATATGGTTGATCTGGAGTTGTCTGATGATGTGATAGCTGAGGCCATGAAAACAGTACCGGAAATTGCCTGAGTAGGCTCAGGCATCCAGATTGGCTACTTATCGAATATTTAACTAATGGAAGGATACAGAACAATGAAACGCAATCCTCTTGCCGTCGCTATAATTTGCGCCGGCTTTTCATTTGGTGGCGAGTATGTACAGGCCCAGGATCGTCAGTTAAGCGGCGCACAGCGAATACTGGAAGAAGTGGTAATTACCGCGCGTAGGAGAGAAGAGGCTCTTCAGGATGCGCCAATTGCTGTGTCAGCCTTTACTGGTGAATCCCTGGATTATCGCAGCGTCAGCAGGCTCGATGACATCACCAGTTTTGTACCCAGCCTGACTTTGGAGAACAACCCCAGCTTCGGTGGCGCCTCTAATTCGGCCGCCATTTATCTGCGTGGTATCGGGCAGAAAGAATTCCTTCCCACCACCGAACCCGGCGTGGGCCTGTATGTCGATGGTGTCTACGTGGCCCGTTCCGTAGGAGCCTTGTTAGATATCGTTGACATCGAACAACTGGAAATTTTACGCGGTCCTCAGGGCACATTGTTTGGGCGAAATACTATAGGTGGTGCAGTCTCCATCAATACAGTCAAGCCAGACCCCAATGGTGAACGCGAAACTAGTTTTTCCGTCATGGGTGGATCTGATGATTTGCTTAATCTACGAGGATCGTTCCATTTTCCTATTAGCGATACACTGGCGGCTCGCATCTCCCTGGCTTCCTTTGAGCAAGACGGCTATGTAAAACGAGCCGATGGAGTCGATCTCGGAGATGATGATACGGATACCGGCAGATTGAGCCTGGCATGGCGACCCAATGATCGCCTGAGTGCTGACTTTAGCTTTGAAGCTACCCGAGATCGTGAAAACGGCCCGGCTCTGGAACTGATCGGTATCGATTTCACCGACCTGAGTCAGCTCGGCGGCGTGGTACTGGCTCCGCCACCACCGATGGCTTTTATTCATAACGTGACGGCTGCTGCTGCTGGCCAGGGCATTCCCTGTGCAGTAACCGACACGGCGGGGAATGGCATCACTTCCAATCCTGCTATCTCCAACTGCTATGACAGCCGTTATATCGGCAAAGATGGTCACGACGATGGAACTGCTCCAGCATTTTCCGAAACTGATCTGAGGGCGTCTTCTGCTACCTTTAGCTATGATCTTTCCGACAACCTGACACTGAAATCCATCAGTGCCTGGCGTGACCTGGATTCAGAATTTGCCCGCGACGGAGATCATTCACCATCTCGTATCTCCCAATTCTTAGACTACTTGGATCAGGAGCAGTTCACCCAGGAAATACAGTTATTAGGCAGCTATCAGAACTTGGACTGGATTCTTGGCTATTACTATTTTACAGAGGATGGTAGGAATACCAATATTCTGGACTTCACTGTTTCTAACTTTCGTTCTGGGGGTGATTTTGATAATGAAGCTTCGGCCGTGTTTGCACAGATGACCTACGATTTGGCAGATAATCTACATCTTACTCTGGGTGGTCGTTATACCGACGAAGAAAAAGAATTTTTGCCGGACCAGATTATTTTCAATAACTATTACGCAGGAATCAGCCAGGTTGTGCCGCCAGGTCACCCTCTGGCTGCGCTTGATGCACCTTTCATGCAGGCCGGCAGCCGCATATTGCCGTACATGGACAAGAAAATTGATATATCAGAATTCACTCCTATGGCCAGTTTATCCTATGACTTCAGTGATGAAGTGATGGTTTATGGCGCCTATTCCGAAGGATTTAAATCTGGCGGTTTCACCCAACGTGTATTCCCACCAGTTGTGGCAGGTTTTACAGCACCACCGGGAACAGCAGATATTGATTTGATTCCAACCTATGATCCGGAATTTGTGGAATCCTACGAAGTCGGTTTCAAGGCGAGGTTGGCGGACGGTCTGGTGCGCCTGAATGGCGCCATTTATCATACCGATTATGATGACCTGCAGGTGCAGGTGTTTAATAGTGTAGCGCCGGTTACGGAGAATATTGGAGAAGCCAATATCGAAGGTATTGAACTGGAAGTGCAGGCGGCGCCTGGCCAAGGATGGTTGCTGGAGGCCAGCACCTCATGGCTGGATGCCGAGTATGATGAAATCGACACCGGCATTACCCTTATCGGCAAGGGTTTCGATTTCGAACGAGTGCCGGAATTCACAGCAAGTCTTGGCATTTCCAAGGAAATGTCACTGGGCTCCAATGGCACCCTGGTCAGTCGCGTGGATTGGTCCTATCGAGACGAGTCCTATAACGATGCCTATAACACGCCTATTTTGGAAACCGATGATTATGAGCTAGTGAATGCCAGCGTGCGTTGGCGCAATGCGGACGATGACCTTAGCGTTATTCTCAGTGGCCGCAATCTTGGTGATGAAGAGTATATGATTTCCGGTGTATACGGCACTGCCTTCCAGTCCTATGAAGCCATGTTCGATCGTGGTCGGCAATGGAGTCTGGAGATTCGCATAGACCTATAATCCGGGCTGCAAGCATTTGGAGAATGGAGTCTGCCCTGCTTCTCCTATTTTTTGTAATTGCTGCCAGGAACTGGCGAGGCAGACTGCGGCTTGAATATTTTGACGCTTTTAATAAAGAGTGCGTGTAGCGCATCTCCTTGATTTGATTGTATGTGTTGTCAACTCGATCTAGGCTCGCCTTTGGCCAAACTCGAGCGGCGTCATATCCTTCCTCAAACGAAGGGATATTTTCTGGAATACTAACCCAGCTCTGTTTTTCCTTGGTCCATATATGTGCTTGTGGATTGATCCATGACATATCATCCAGTGTTCCTGGTCGAACAACCATAACTTCACCAGGAGGTAAGCTATTCCCGGCTAAAACACTTAAACAAGCAGTACAACTATAGACTTCGTATTCGATTCTACTTTTTCGTGAGATAACGCTGATATTTGGAGTGCCTGCTGTTATCTCAAAACCACTACTGAGAACCAATAGTGACACGTTGAAAGCCCCACCTGAATCGTGTTGGCACTCGATGCAATGACAAACATGCGTGAATAGGGGGTCTGATGACAGCTCGTATCGAACTGAACCACAAGTGCATCCCCCGGACTGGTTCGCCATTTTGGTTTTCATTTTTGGATTAATTTAGTTCGGCCTGTCCTCAACTATTCGTAGGTGTTCAAAAAACACATAACATATGCATAACAAGAAATTATCTTGTTAACACATTATATCTTTCATAGTAGTAAATACTTGAAACCGGCTCCATATCAATGAGCTAGATTCAAGAAACTCATCTGCTTTATATTAACATGTCGGGTTGTTTTGCCTCTTTAATTAACAGATTTTCGATGTGTATGAAAGATTGCTTGTTATGCTGTTAATAGCCATTTCCACACTAGAAAAATATAGTAACCAATTCAACAGCTTGAGCAGTTTTGTAAGCAATTTATGATTGTTAACTGTACTTTTATCAGATTTCTTTTCTACTGTATGTAAATACGGTATAAATATTCGGCAGTATGTCCGCTACTGTTGGAAGCAAGTTTTCACCAGGCTAAAAAAGGGGCACCGAAGTGCCCCTTTTTTAGATCTTCCAGCTACAGAAGTAACCGGGGAATCT
>MPLX02364005.1_pt1 | contig 15797 bp, 11 predicted proteins | sample 1617341 | NCBI WGS metagenome assembly MPLX02 (sample SAMN05944804, study PRJNA350692) | marine metagenome | biome: marine; feature: ODZ; material: water; isolation source: 120 m water sample filtered on 0.2 um supor filter | place: Pacific Ocean | collected 2012-04-08 | depth 120m m | reverse complement strand
CCATCAGAATCTTACCAACTTCGGGTCGCGCAAACTCAGGCGGCAGCGGTTCTCCTGCCAGAAGCATCTCCCGAACGCGGGTACCGGATAACAACACAAAATCGTCCTCCTGGTGATCCGACACATCCCGCATCATCACCACCTGGTCCAGTTTTTTTGAATATGCCGTGTGATCAGCCTTAAAGATCTCGATCTCTAACACGCCTTCTGGCACCTGCTCCTCAAAGATGGCCTGCGCGTCAAACGCCCCGTAGAAATCACCGACCCCGGCGTGGTCACGACCCACGATCAGATGGGTACAACCAGCATTTTGACGAAAGATCGCGTGCAGCACTGCTTCACGCGGCCCCGCATAGAGCATGTCAAAACCGTAGCCCGTGACCATGACGCTGTTGGGGGGGAAATAGAGCTCGACCATCTTGCGAATCGCAGCGTCACGCACGGACGCCGGTATGTCCCCCGGTTTGAGCTTTCCGAGCAACATGTGGATCAACACGCCATCTGCACTAACAGCATCCCGGGCTATTTTGCATAACTCTTCATGTGCGCGATGCATCGGGTTGCGGGTCTGAAAGGCAATCACTTTCTTCCAGCCACGTCCGGCTATCTCGCGTCGTATCTGCTCTGCGGTCCTGAAAGTTTCGGGAAAATCCAGTTCAAAGTAACTGTGATTGAGCACCCTGACTGGCCCGGAGACCAGTGTTCTACCAAGCGACATGAACGCCGAGATACCTGGGTGGGTCTGGTCGGTCGTGCCGTAGACATTACGGGTAATGATCTCGATATCCTCATCGCTCAACGCCTCAACCCGTTCAACATCCTGGATCGCAAGCACAGGTGTGCCTGGGGTACCCGGATCGCGCAGTGAGATTCGACCTCCCGGCTTTACAGCGGATGAATCAGTCAGATTGAGCACCGGGACGGGCCAGAACAGGCCGTTGGCTGTGTGCATCTCACGGGCCACATGGAGCGCATCTTGACGATCCATGAATCCTGCCAGGGGAGTGAAGTAGCCACCTCCCAGCATCACAGCATTGGCTGCCACTGCTGAGCTGACTTCAAGTGCAGGTAGATTCTCCGCCTCGTTCAGCAAGGACCCGCGTTCCTTTTCATCTGCCACGTAAAGAGGCATCAGCTGGCCAGCGCCGTATGGTTTGATCATGTCATAAATCCATTGGCTTCACAGAAACGAAGTGGAGGAATGAGCTCGCCAAACTCCAACGAATCGATTGCCGGCCACTGCTAAGGAGGTAACACAAAAGACTAGCACTGCCGCAAAGGACCTGAAACAAAATTACTGATCAGCCCATAAACTCGAACAGTAGATCTCATCCGCTGGCATCTGACCAGTCGGTCGACCTCCAAGCGCAGACGCCTACACCGTTGACTGGCGCCGTCTGCCGACCGCCTCGGCCAGCTGTTCGATGATCCGGCTGGTATCCTCCCAGCCAAGGCAGGCATCAGTAATGCTCTGGCCATAGACCAAAGACCCCGCGGATTCGACATCCTGGCGGCCCTCGATAATATTACTCTCGAGCATAATCCCAACGATTCGCTCTTCTCCCTGGGTAATCTGACTGCAGACATCGGCTGCGACGTCCAACTGGCGGCGGTGCTGTTTCGCACTGTTCGCATGACTGAAATCGACCATGAGCCTCGCTGGCAACCCCGCATCTTTCAGCAGACCCGACGCAGTGCCGATACTCTCGCGATCGAAATTAGGTTGCAACCCACCTCGAAGGATCACGTGCCCATCTTCGTTGCCGGTGGTTTGAAAAATTCCAAGATAGCCCGCTTTTGTGACGGTCAGAAAATGATGCGGGTGTGCAGCCGCAGAAACTGCGTCAATGGCAATTTTCAGATTCCCGTCCGTGCCGTTTTTGAAACCCACGGGACAGGACAACCCGGAAGCCAGCTCACGGTGCAACTGGCTTTCCGTTGTGCGGGCGCCGATCGCACCCCAGCTGATCAGATCTGTGATGTACTGGGGTGTCAACAGGTCGAGGTATTCAGTGCCTGCCGGCATACCTATACGGTTCAGATCAAGTAGTAGCTTTCTTGCCAGCCGGATACCGTGATTGATATCGAAGGAACCATCGAGATTGGGGTCATTGATCAGGCCTTTCCAGCCCACTGTTGTCCGGGGTTTTTCAAAATAGACCCGCATGATGATCAGCAGATCATCTGAACAGGCATCCCTCAGAGATTGCAGCCGCCGGGCATAGTCGAGTGCTGCTTCGGGATCGTGGATTGAGCACGGCCCGATGATCGCAATGACACGATTATCTGTACCGTCCAGGATTCGGTGGGCCTCGGCCCGTGTACGGGTGACCAGGGATGAAATCTCACTCGAGGCGGGAAGTTCCTCGATGATCGTCTTGGGATTAGCGACATCCTGGATCCCGTCGATCCGAAGATTGTCGGTAACGCTGAGATGATCGCTCGTGTTGTGTTTCAATGTTCCAGCCTGATTCATTTGAGCACCTGTCGTTCAGGTGATCCGGGTCTCAAAGGGCAAGGATTTTTTGGCGCGCAAGTATATCACTGCAACGAACAACCGATACTGGAACGACCTGGCCATGGTGCTGGCAAGGTCAGCACTTGCACAGGACAACCAGTGGCCTTAAGTCATTCCTCTTCCGGATGCTGGAACGCAGCCGAGAGTTTTTTCTGGACATCTCCCGGCGCCGGATCATAGGCAGAGAACTCCATGTTGTAACTTCCTTCACCGCCCGTTACCGATTTGAGTTTTGACTGGTATTCGTCCATCTCCGCGAGCGGCACCTGTCCTTTGATACTGATCATGCCGCCGGGCATTGAGTCGGTACTGCTCACACGCCCCCGGCGGGAAGACAAATCACCGGTGATATCACCCATATTGCCGTTTGGGGCAATCACTTCTAGCTCGACGATAGGTTCCAGGACCAAGGGCTTGGCCTTCTCGATTGCTTCGAGAAAGGCTTTTCGACCCGCAGCGACAAAGGCCACTTCCTTCGAGTCGACCGCGTGATGTTTCCCATCATAGACTGTTACCCGGATGTCCTGCATCGGAAAGCCGGCCACGGCCCCACCTTCCAGGACACTCTGCACGCCTTTTTCAATAGCCGGGATGAACTGGTTGGGAATGACACCACCAACGATCTTGTTAACAAATTCAAAACCTTCGCCCCGGCCCATCGGTTCTACCTTGAGGTACACTTCTCCAAACTGGCCGGCGCCCCCGGTCTGCTTCTTGTGGCGGGAGTGGCCCTCGGCTGACCTGGCTATGGTTTCCCGGTAGGGGATCGTCGGTACTCCTGTTTCCACCTCAACGGCGTACTGATCACTCATCCGCTCGACCGCCATTCTCAAGTGCAGGTCACCCATTCCCCTCAGCACGGTCTCGTTGGCCGCGGGGTTTCTCTCGATCCGCAGGCAAGGATCTGCCTCGATCAGCTTGCCCAATACCTCGGCGATTTTCTGTTCATCACCCCGGCTCTTCGGTGTGATCGAAACACCGACCATGGGTGTTGGCAGGGCAGTGCTTTTCAGGCGCATAGACCCATCGCCATGCGAATCATGCATCACCTCGTCATAGCTGAAGCCTTCGGCCTTGGAAATCAAGGCGATATCCCCGGGCACAATCGAACTGCAGTCAGAGAGTTTCTTACCCAGACAACTGGAAAGATTGCCGATCTTTACCGGTTTGCGGTTGTCACCAATCAGCATCTGGGCATCCTTTTTGATGGTGCCCTGATAGAGGCGAAACAAAGCCTGCCGACCGACGAACGGATCAAAGGAGATCTTGAAAATATGAGCCACAACCGAACTGGCCGGGTCCGGAGTGATCTGGATATTCCCGCCGTCGCTGTCTGAACCATTCACGAAGCTCGGCGGGTTACCCTCTGACGGGCTGGGCAGCATCTTGGAAACAAATTCATTGAGTGCTCGCACACCGGCACCGGTCTGCGCGGATACAAAGCAGACAGGGACCACGTGCCTTTCGCGCATCGCCTGCTCAAACGGGTCATGAAGTTGCTCGGGTGCGATCGTGCCCTGGTCGAGATACGTCGTCATCAGATCCTCGTCCAGTTCCACTGTCTGATCGACGATTTCAGTATGGGCCTCCTCAACCGACGAGATGTCGGATTCGCCTTCTGGGCTAAAAAAGCAATCGACCACGGCCGTCGCGCCGGCCGATGGCAGATTGACCGCCAGGCACTCGTTTCCGAAAGATTCCCGGACTTCAGCATACACTCCTGAAAGATCCACATCTTCAGCGTCGATACGGTTGATCACGATCATGGCGCATTGGTTTCGCTGACGCACCGAGTCCATCATACGGCGGGCTGAACTTTCAACACCGCGCTGGGCATTGATCACAATCGCCACAGTCTCGACCGCAGGGAGCACACTGAGCGCAGTCCCGATGAAGTCCGGGTAGCCTGGTGTGTCAATAAGGTTGATGCGCCTACCCTGATAATCAAAGGAAGCCAGAGCAGCAGTCAGGGAATGCTGATGCTTCTGTTCAAGCTCATCGAAATCGGTAACCGTTGACCCTTTTTCAACCACACCTGGGGTGTTTATTGCACCCGCATCGTGCAGAAGGCTCTCTGCAAGTGTTGTCTTCCCGGCGCCCGCATGCCCGACGAGCGCCAGGTTCCTGATACCTTCCGTTGTGTACTCCATCAAACATCCTCCTTCTACAGTTGCTGATACTCTTTGACGCAGCCAGGTACCCTGATCCCGGCCGGGCCGCGGCAAATCGGGGCCAGGCACACCTGACCCGGGACCTTTCAAGGTCTTGAGTAGCACGAAACAGGCTCCGAATCAACACACCTTAGACCGGCCTGCCTCGAAGACAACCGCTTATGTCGATACAAAACACCGCCACAGAGAGCCTAAACTCTCCGCGGCAGGCTTATCCCTGGATCTCTTCCGGTCACTTACAACCTTCTGACTGGTGGCCATTCGCCGGTCGTTTAGTGAATCCGTTCGCCGACGTGTCCGCAACCACCCTGGCGGCAAAGGATTCAGACCGGGACCCCGTCCTTAAATGTCCGGCCAGAGCTCCAGGGCCGTGGTATCACCGGAGCCACGCCGGATTGCTAAAATAGGAGAAACCGAATGATCCGACATTAGTATCGTCACCGGTCAGGTGACGGCAACCAGCCATGAGCAGAACCGCAAGACCTATGTCCGCGACAAATTTCATTCGACAGATCGTCGAATCAGAACTTGCCGATAAACGTCATCCGGGCGGCGTCGTCACCCGATTTCCACCAGAGCCCAATGGCTACCTGCATATCGGTCACGCTAAATCAATGTGTCTGAACTTCGGGATCGCCCAGGATTTCAAGGGCAAGTGCTATCTACGCTTCGACGACACCAACCCGGACCGGGAGAGTCCCGAGTATGTTGCAGCCATAAAGCACGACGTCCGCTGGCTTGGCTTTGAATGGGAGAACCGGCTCACCCACGCCTCAGACTATTTCGACCAACTTTACCAGGCAGCGGTGGAACTCGTTCGTAACGGCAAAGCCTTTGTCTGCAGCTTGAGTGCCGCGGATATTCGCAGCTCCCGGGGAACCCTGACTCAACCTGGTCATGACAGCCCTTTTCGCGACCGTAGTGTCGCAGAAAACCTCGACCTGTTCGAGCGAATGCGCTGTGGCGAATTTGCGGATGGCACGCACGTTCTTCGGGCAAGGATCGATATGGCTTCACCCAATATCAATCTGCGGGATCCCACCCTTTACCGTATTCGACATCTTCCTCACCAGAACACGGGTGAACGCTGGTGCATTTATCCGATGTATGGCTTCACGCATCCCCTTTCGGACGCTCTGGAGAGTGTCACCCATTCACTGTGCACACTGGAGTTTGAAGATCAGCGGGCTTTCTACGACTGGGTTCTGGACAACGTCACGGTACCAAGCAGGCCCAGGCAGATCGAGTTCTCACGCCTTGCTCTGGACTACACCATCATGAGCAAACGACTGCTCACTGCGCTCGTCGAGGAGAAGCGGGTTGCTGGCTGGGATGATCCACGCATGCCGACCCTGTCGGGCCTGCGTCGAAGAGGTTACACGCCGGCGTCGATCCGCGATTTCTGTGCGCGAATCGGTGTGACCCGGAACGAACAGCAGATCGAGATGAGCGTACTAGAGAACTGCATCCGGGAAGATCTCGACCGAACAGCCCCGCGTGCTTTCGCCGTACTTCGACCTGTCCGGGTCGTGATAGACAACTATCCGAACAACCAGGTGGAGGAATTTGAAGCGGCCAACCATCCGAACGATCCCGGGATGGGAGTACGCACGGTCCCATTCTGCCGGGAACTTTTCATCGAACAACAGGATTTCATGGAGGATGCGCCGCGAAAATTTTTTCGTCTTGCCCCGGGGCGCGAAGTCCGGCTGCGCTACGCGTACCTGATCAAGTGTACCGAGGTAATCAAAGACCACAGTGGCAATGTCATTGAAATTCACTGCGACTATGATCCTGCAAGTGCTGGCGGTAAGGCCCCCGATGGCCGAAAGGTCAAGGGTACCTTGCACTGGGTATCAGCAGAGCACTCAGTTAACGCCGAAATTCGCCTGTACGACCAGCTCTTTGTCGAACCCAATCCCCGTGCTGACTCGGATACTGATTTTATGGACCTGATCAACCCGGAATCACAGGTCATTATCACGGGTGCCAAAGTCGAACCGAGCCTGGCCAGGGCCCAATGCGGTGATACCTTCCAGTTCGAGCGTACCGGCTATTTCTGCGCTGACCCCGACTCAGCACCCGGCAGCCCCGTATTCAACCGGACTGTTCCACTCAGAGATTCTTGGGGCAGGAAGAATCCCGCATGAAACGACGTGAAGGTGAGCCCTGGATGCCTGCCACCGACTATGCCCACTCACTCCGAGGGCTCGGTGTCAACCTCGTCTCAGGGGACCTGGATCGGGCGCTTGAGTTCCAAAGGGAAGTGCTCGGAGTCGAGATCATCTACAGTGACGCAGATTTTGCTGCGCTTCGTGGGTTCGGCTCCGAATGGATGATCCACGCCGATCACACCTATACCGGCCACCCGCTGGAGACCCTGCTTGGCCAGATACCAAAGCGTGGTGGCACGGTGGAACTACGCCTGCATGGATGCGACCCCGACATCGCCGAGAGCCGCGCAAGAAAAAGAGGATTCAACGTGCTTCAACGGGCTACTGACAGGCCACACGGCCTGCGAGAGGCCTACCTGTTCGACGGGGATGGCTACCTGTGGGTGGCTGATGTCCCAGTACCGGTCTAGCCGGAGGCGGTATTCCCCGGTTTTACGCCTGACCGGACGGCGCTAACTCGCTGCCAGCTGTACCTCGTTTGTGCCGCTTTACCCGCCAGTTATGGATGTTGGCTTTCAGCATCAGCGCACTGGGTGTGACCAGTAATGTCAGAACGGTTGCGAATCCCAGTCCAAATACGATCGATGTCGAAAGCTGTCGCCACCACTGGGTAGAGGGTGCACCGTAAGTGATCTCCCGGGTCAGAAAATCGATATTGACGCCCAGCACCATCGGCATCAACCCGAGTATGGTAGTCACACTGGTCAGAAGAACAGGCCGCAGTCGCTGCACACCAGTACGCAGAATTGCCTCCAGTGGATCAGACAAAGTTTCTCGTAGCCGGTCGTGAGTATCGATCAGAACAATATTGTTGTTGACGACAATACCCGCCAAAGCAATGACCCCAATGCCGTTCATCACGATTCCAAAGGGAGAATCGGTAATCAAAAGACCCATCAGAACGCCGACGGTCGACATTACGACTGCAAACAGAATCAGGAAGGCACTATAGAAACTATTGAACTGAGTAATCAGAATTGCCGCCATTATGAATAAGGCGACCAGAAAGGCCCGGCTCAGAAAGGCCTGTGCCTTGGCCTGTTCCTCATCCTCTCCCTTGAAGACCACTTGAATCTGCGGATCAATCTCTGCGGTCGCAAGCCACTCGACGAGCTCACGGATCTTGTCATCGACCAGGACTCCTTCGTCTACATCGGCCCTGATCGTGATTACTCTACGACTGTCTATACGCTTAACCGTCCCGGTTTTTTCTCTCGCCTGTCGAACGACAAAGTTCGAAATCGGGACCGAACCGGCTGGTGTATTCAGACGAACATGATTCAATTCTTCTATAGTCCGATGTTGTTCGGGAAATCTCACCCGGATCTCTATCTCATCATCACTGTCATCCGGACGATAGGTCCCGATCTTGTAACCCATCGTCGTCATCTGGACCATGTTCCCGACCGAACCAATGTCAGCTCCGTACTTTGCTGCCTGGGCGCGGTCAACGACGACCTGCCAGTCTATGCCCGGGAGCGGTCTTGAGTCCTCGATACTGTGCAGACCACTCATGCTGTCGAACTGTGCCCGGACCTTTGCCGCTGCTGGGCCCAGAAGCTTGTGGTACCGGGAGGCCAGTTGAATTTGGATCGGCTTACCAACCGGTGGCCCTCCCTCCTCCTTGCGCAGGTCAACAATGATCCCGGCAAGATCTCCTATTTGCCCCCGGATCCTGGTGAAAATCTGTTTAACTTTCGGGCGCAACCGCCAGTCGGCAAACTCCAGGGAGATGCTGCCGACGATATCTTCGGATTCTTCGCTGTTAGCGTTCGGCCCGACCCGGGTGTAGAAAGTCTCCACCCCATCAATATCAAGCACTCGCCTCTCCACTTCACGCATTAGCGAATCCTGTTCGTCCAGCGACAGGTTGCCGCGCGCACGGACCTGAATCTTGGCGTTGTCAGGTTCTACATCGGGAAAGAATTCGATCCCTGAACCGAAAACACCATACAGTATCTGCGCCCCGACGAGCAGCCCCAAAGAGGCCACCAGCACTTTAGCGGGATGGGACAGGGCAACCTTCAGCACCTTCACATAAGAACCGACAAATCCCGGAATCGAATCCAGTTCACCCCGTTCACCTGCTTCGATCACCCGTCTGGCACCCGGGCTGGTATTACCCGCACGACCGACCAGGGCGCCCAGGGTAGGCACAAAAATGAGTGCCATCAACAGCGAGGCTAAAAGCGTTATCAATACCGTCAACGGCAGATATTTCATAAATTCACCCACCACGCCCGGCCAGAAGGCGAGCGGCAGAAATGCCGCGAGCGTGGTCGCCGTTGAGGCGATGATGGGCCAGGCCATTCTGCGGGACGCGGCGATATAGGCAAGCCGGGGAGGCGAGCCGTCACTCATCCGCCGGTCGGCGAATTCGGTCACGACAATCGCACCATCCACAAGCATCCCGACAGCCAGTATCAGGCTAAACAACACCACCATGTTCAGCGATATTCCGAGCACGTACAACACAAGAAGAGCCGTCAGGAAGGACCCTGGAATCGCTATACCCACCAACCCGGCAGATCGTATGCCGAGAGCTGCGATAACCACGATCATCACCAGCAGTACGGCACTCACGACACTGTTCTGCAGATCACTCAACAATGTACGAATATGATCGGATCGATCCTGTGAGTAACTGATCCTGACTGACTGACGCAGTGCCTCGGGCCACAATGCACTCTCCTGTTCAACAACATGGCGCACTTTCTCGATGGTCTCGATCACGTTTTCACCGGACCGCTTGGAAACCTCCAGGGCGACGGCCGGGCGCCCATTGACTCGGGCAAAACTGCTCGGATCCTTGAAGGTACGACGAACTTCGGCGATATTGCCGACCCGCACCACAGCATCGCCCTCGGTCTTGACAGGAAGCTCGATAATATCTTTGACGCTCTCGAACAGGCCCGGCACCTTGATCGAGAACCGGCCCTGTCCGGTGTCCTGGAACCCTGCTGCGACAAGCAGGTTAGAGCCTTTCACAGTACCCGCTGCGACAGCAGGATCAAGCCCATAGCTTTCCAATTCGACTGGATCGACCAGTACCTCCACTATTTCCTTACGATCACCGGTAATGGCCGCTTCCAGAACAGACGGTATACCCTCGATATCGTCCTGCAGTTCACGGGCCAGGTGATAGAGAACTCGTTCTGGAACATCGCCAGCAAGGATCACCACCAGCACCGGAAACAGGCTGAAGTTCACTTCGTGTATTTCTGGATCCTCCGACGCCGCAGGAAGGCTACCCTTGGCAAGGTCGACTTTTTCCCGTACGTCTTGCAAGGCGGTGTCGGCGTCGAAACCGGCCTCGAATTCAAGCAGTACATTGCCGCCGCCTTCGTACCCGGTCGAGCGCATCTCCTTGATGCCCTCGATAACACGTAGTTCCTGCTCCAGTGGGCGTATGATCAGACGTTCAGAATCTTCCGGTGATATGCCGTCGTGGGTAACGGTGACATAGATAATAGGAATGTTGATGTCGGGCTGTGATTCCCTGGGAATGTCCCGATAGGCTATCGATCCGGCAATCAGAATAAACAACAGGGTCGCCAGCACCGTGCGCGAACGGCCGATGGTATGGTCGATCAACGATGCCATTTAGATCAGCTTTCGGGCGCCTGCTCAGGGACAGATGCAACCTTCTGCCCAACTCGCACGAATTCGTGCCCGACGGTTATGACCCGAAGGGTCCGCGGCAAACCGCCGAGCCAGGTACCTTCAGGCGTATCGGCGACCAGTGTGACGGGTAGAAACGCGACGATACCGCCATCGTTCACAGCTTTCACTCCGATCACGCCATCGCCATCCAGCGTCAGCACAGCAGGTGAGAGCTGGTGGGCCAGGGTATCACCCACCAACAGCGTGATCTTGGCCGTAATTCCCTCGGCAATCTTATAGTCCGGATTCGGCACATCCAGCTCCACCCGAAAGGTTCGGGTGGAGTTGCTGCTTGAGCGAGCCACGAAAGTCACCTGGCCGGAGAGTTCCCGCTTATCTACGAGTACAGCGGTGCCGGAGATACCGGGTGAAATTTTGGAAACGTTGTGCTCTGATACGTCACCAGCAATGATGATCGTCGAAAGATCAAGTATGGTTGCGACGGGTTCACCGATCTTGATGTAGTCCCCCAACTCAACCATCCGCTGGTCAACCACCCCGTCAAATGGTGCCCGAATATAAGTTCGCTCTATGTCGACCCGTATCTGCTCCAGGCTTGCCTGCGCAGCATTCAGTTTAGCTTCGGCTTCCGTCAGCGCGATCTTTGAACGCAGGTTCTTCTTCGATAAGGAAGACGCCGCTTGGTATTCGGTCTCGCGCTGTTTGAGCAGCGCCCTGGCCTGACGCAGACGGGCTGGGCGATCATCTGAAGCCAGACGAACGATCAGGTCACCGCGCTTTACGATCTCGCCCCGGCTGGCCAGAACCTCGCTAACTGCGGCCGCAGTCTGAGCCCGCAGACGAACCCTGCGTTTTGCCTCGGTCGACCCCAGCAGGATGATCCGCTCCGGCACGCTCTGGGCCTCGATGAGACGGGTCCTCACCCGGGTCAACGGCTCGACCTTTACCTCAGCGCTGGGTGCGTCCTGGTCCAGTACTTTGGCGCTGCGGCCGTCCCGGTGTCCATCAATCAAACCTGATGACAACCAACCAGCCACGGCCAGTACGATCAGAACGGCAACGATCAGGGATTTTCTCATCGCGCTGCTGTCAGCTCAGCACCCGTGCGTCGGGCAGTTTTTGCAGAAAACCATCAGACGCGTCACAGGTGTCAGTCATTTGTTCTTCGGTCATGCACAGTCGCTCGATCATCAGCCTCCGAGGTGCTTCAGTCCTGTGCGAAGCACCGGTGGGATTACCACTGGCGAGGCTATTCGCACCAGCTTTTCACGGCTGCGCTCTCCCGAGACTAGGGTCACGCTGCCGCGGGAGCATGCGAAAGACGTCGCCAAAAATTTCAACAATCCGGCGTTGGCCTTACCATCCACTGGGGCATCACTGACCCTGACCACCAGGCGAGCGCCTCGCACTGGCCCGTATTCTGTTCGTCCGCTCCTTGGGATGACTCTCAGCTTCAACTCGAGATCACGTTCGATCCAGCGGTACCACACATTATCCCACAAAGGCTGTTTCACCCTGCCTGGCCTGAGACACAGTGAAGATATTGGGGTACCACTTGCCGGGCCACTACCGGTACAGGCAAGGTTTCAAGTGCCCGTGTGACGTCTCCTGGAGCGACCGGCCCGTCAACGACCCAAACTTTCGTCTCTAACATTTCGGCTCAGCTAGAAGGTCATGGACAAAACGGCAGACCGCTTCCAGTGCCACCGCGGGGCGTTCGCGATGAGGCGAGTGTCCGACTCCCTCGAGGACGAGGCGTTCTACCTGTGCTGACACACCGGTTTCGATCGCATCCAGTTGCGCGAGCGAGCCGTACTCGTCCCGGGTTCCCTGAATGAGAAGCGCCGGAACATCAACTGCGGGCAGGAACGCTTCAATATTCCAGTCGCGGAAGTCCGGATGAAGCCAGACCTCGTTCCAGCCCTGAAAAGTGTCATCGACCTGCGCACCATGGTGCCGGGCAAGTTTTTCCCGAAGGTCGGTAGTCTGGTACTGTGCCCGGGCCGTAGCGATACCCTCCAGGCTGATCTGCTCGTTGAACACATGCGGCGCAATCAGGACCAGGGCACGGACCTGGTCCTGCAGTTCACTGCCGGTGTGGATGATGCTGATCGAAGCGCCGTCACTGTGTCCGATCAGAACGGTTGGCCCGATCCGAAGAGCCCTTAGGATCGCCGGCAACACGACCAACGCCTCGTGATGCATGTAGCCAACTTCTCTTGGCAGTATGGCGGGCCCGGAACCGCCGTAACCTGCGCGGGAATAAACCAGCGCAGTCAGTCCTGTACACTGGCTGACCAACTCTGGAAAGTCCCGCCAGAGACTCGTACAGCCCAGTCCCTCGTGTAGAAAAACCAGCGTCGCTCTCTCTTCAAGCGGTTCTGGACCGACCCAGGCATATTCGAGCAGGCAGCCATCGACCTCGATCCGACCCGGGGCCTGATTACGATCCACTGGTCAGAACCCTTGATCATGTGCCGAAACCGGCCCATACCGCGGTACGAACTTAATACCCGGCAGAATCGTTATCCCGGAGTTTGAAGCGCTGGATCTTTCCGGTCGCTGTCTTGGGCAGCTCGGTCACAAATTCGATCCAGCGGGGGTACTTGTACGGTGCGAGTCGGTCCTTGACGAAAGCCTGGAGCTCCTTGGCAAGGCCATCGGTCTTTTCAACGCCGGCCTTGAGAACGACATAGGCTTTGGGCTTGACCAGTCCGTGGTCGTCTTCACGCCCAATGACTGCGACTTCCAGCACCCGTTCCTCGCCGATCAGTGCGTTCTCAACTTCAAAGGGTGAAACCCAGATTCCGCCGACCTTGAGCATGTCATCGGTACGGCCACAGTAGTGGAAATAGCCGTCATCGTCACGGTAATACTTGTCGCCGGAGCGCGTCCATTCCCCCTGAAAAGTCAGCTGACTCTTTTCTTTCTGACCCCAGTAACAAGCGGCGCTCGACGGCCCAGAGACTACCAGTTCCCCGATCTGGCTATCCTGGACTTCATGACCGTCGTCGCCGATGATTTTCAGCGAGTAACCTGGCACTGCAGTACCGCTGCTGCCGTAACGGATGTCTCCGGGACGATTGCTGAGAAATATGTGCAACATCTCAGTGCTGCCCAGGCCATCCAGAATCGGTACGCCGAAACGCTCTTCCCAGGCTCGAGCGATCTCTTCCGGAAGTGCCTCACCTGCCGAAACGCACAGGCGCAGACGATCCGAGACTCGATTCCGGTCATTGGCAGTGTCAGCGAGAATAGCTGCGTAGAGTGTTGGCACACCAAAAAAGACCGAGGCTTCATGTTTTTTCAGCACATCGAGCACGACATCGGGCGTCGGTCGTTCGGCAAGCAGCACCACCTGGCATCCCACATGCAGCGGGAATGACATGGCGTTACCCAAACCATAGGCGAAGAACAGTTTTGCGGCAGAAAAAACAACATCGTCTTCGCACAGCCCGAGAACACCGCTGGCGTACAACTGGCAGGTCTGGATCAGATCAGACTGGCGGTGCACCGCACCTTTGGACCTTCCAGTTGATCCGGAGGTGTACAGCCAGAACGCCGCATCATCAGCACTGGTAGGGGCAGAGGCCAGTACCGGAGAGGCCTGGTGCAGCAACCCGGAAAGCGTACTGTGACCATCGACACCTTGCCCCACAATGATGACGTGACGCAGGTACAACTGGTTGTTCAGGCACTCGGAGAATCGGGAATAGAGCGAATCGCTCACCACTAGAACCTTCGCTCGACTGTCCCTGAGCATATGCTGGTAATCATCTTCAGTCAGCATCGTATTGACAGGCACAGGTATGGCGCCGATCTTGATCGCCCCGAAAAAAACCGCTGGGAAATCGATCGAGTCGAGCATACACATGAGTATGCGCTGTTCCGCCTCGATGCCGAGTTCAAGAAGCACATTGCCGGTGCGGTTGACCCTGTCTGAGAGTTGCGCACAAGTCCAGGGACCGGAATGGTCGGTAACCACGATCTGCTCGCCACGACCAGCCTCGAGATGCCGATCGACGAAATAGTCCACCGCGTTGTACTGGACTGGCAACTCGACAGTGGGCACAGAGCGCTCTTCGGTCATGGCCTACAGGTTCCAGGGGTAAACGATTGTTCTGCAGTGCGCTCTGGAGGCATCAGAAATTCTATCACCGGGTATCTATTATACCCGCGCCGACTCACATGACTCACCTCACCCAGGTCGTTAATTGGCAGAGCGAACCGGATCTGCCGAGCAGGCGGCAACGTATACTAACGGTCCTCTTGCCCCCAGATCAGCCCCCTTGAAATACGAGCTGGCTGAGCCTTCCGGAGATGAGATAATGAGTGAATCTCAGAGGATCGCGGTGATCGGCGCTGGTATCGTGGGTGCCTCCTGTGCGCTGTACCTCCAGCAATCCGGTTTCCAAGTCACGTTGTTTGACCGGGACGAGCCTGGTTCGGGCGCTACCTACGGCAATGCCTGTACATTTGCCACCTACGGCTCGATCCCAGTCAACCGACCTGATCTGATCTGGCGGTTTCCGCGCCTCATGTTCGGGGACGATCGGCCACTGTCTATTTCCTGGCCTTATATGCCTCGGATGCTACCCTGGCTCTGGCAATTTCTACGGCACTGTCGGCGCTATCAGGTCGATCGCACCATTGACGGTCTAGGCGCCCTGCTGCGCCGTGCCGAGAGCGCATCGATGAAACTGTTCCAGGCGAGCGACGTACAGGACCTTCTGGCCCGGGATGGAACGATTTATCTCTATTCCTCGAGTACATCGTTTGCGAGCGACGCGGACAACCGCCGCAGGCGCCTCGCGCAGGGCACAAGGATCCAGGAACTGTCTGCGGAGGAACTGCACGAACTTGAGCCAAGCCTGGCACCAAATTTTCCCCACGCAGTACTTTATCCGGACGGTTTCACTATCCTGGAGCCCAAGAAGTTGACCGGCCGCATGGTCGAGCACCTGTGCCAAAGGGGAGGTATCTTCATCCGGGGAGAGGTCTCGTCCATCGAGCGCACCTCGGCCGGAGGTGTGGGATTCAAGATCAACGGTGATCCGCAGGGCTTCACACAGGCTGTGCTGGCCGGCGGCGCTTGGTCGATGAAACTTGCCGGACCCCATTGCGAGCCGCTGCCGCTGGAAACCGAGCGTGGGTACCATGTGCTCTTCTCCGAATCAGACGAACTGTTAAATCGTCCGGTCGGGTTCTCCGAGGCAGGCTTCTACATGACACCGATGCACCATGGCCTGCGGGCGGCCGGCACGGTTGAACTCGGCGGCCTGAACGCTGTGCCCAACCCGGAACGCCTGG
>MPLX02327068.1_pt1 | contig 15851 bp, 13 predicted proteins | sample 1617341 | NCBI WGS metagenome assembly MPLX02 (sample SAMN05944804, study PRJNA350692) | marine metagenome | biome: marine; feature: ODZ; material: water; isolation source: 120 m water sample filtered on 0.2 um supor filter | place: Pacific Ocean | collected 2012-04-08 | depth 120m m | reverse complement strand
GAACCGTTGCTCAGGTCGGTCGAGTGTCTTTCGCAAAATCTATTCATCTCGCCGCCGACGCTTTCCCAAATAGCCGCCGTTGCGGCTTTTGATTGCCAAGAGCAACTGGATGGCTACGTCGCCAATTACAGGAAAAACAGGGACCTTCTGCTGGACTTGCTGCCCAAGGCCGGATTCTACAAGCTATCCCACGCCGAAGGAGCGTTTTACCTGTATGCGGATGTCGCGCACATGACCAATGACAGCGAAGAATTTTGTCGCAAGTGCCTTGCTGAAACAGGCGTCGCCATTACGCCCGGAGTTGATTTTGACCCGCAGCGGGGCAACCGTTACGTCCGCTTTTCCTTCGCCGGACCCTATGACGACATGGCCGAAGCAGGGAAGCGTCTGATCGAGTGGAAGCGGTAGCTCGATAAAACGGCGGCGGTACCGATTTTGGCGTAATTCCGGAAGCCCTAACGTCTGGGGCTTTGGTCTGTTTGATTAGCATGGTTCAGCACTAATCCCTTTTTATAATGATTCCATACTTTCGCATAATCACGGATAGTCAGGAAATAACATCCCCGTGAAGCTGATTTGAAACCGATCTGTTATTTGCACACGCGACCATTTTGTTATAATCCGAATCCATGCAAACGCTCTACCATTCATGGCTGTCCCCTTTTTGCCGCAAGGTGCGCATCGTTCTTCATGAAAAGAAGATCGATTTCGACCTTAGGGTTGAAAACGTCTGGGAGCGGCGCAACGAATTCCTGTCCCTGAATCCGGCGGGCGAAATTCCGGTCCTGGTTGAACCGGGGGGCACGGCCCTGTCGGGCAGCGACGTTATATCGGAATTTATGGATGAGATTCACCCCGAGCAGCCGCTAGTCGGGCGTCATCCGCTTGAGCGGGCCGAGGTGCGCCGTCTGGTCGCCTGGTTCGATCACAAGTTTAACCGGGAAGTGACGGAAAATCTTGTTGGTGAAAAAGTAATGAAAAGGTTTTTGGGGCTGGGTGCGCCGGATTCAAAGGCGATTCGGGCTGGGCACAACAATATTCATACTCACCTGTCCTATATCTCGTATCTGATCGAGCGGCGTAAATGGCTGGCGGGGAACGAGTTGACCCTGGCCGATATTTCAGCCGCGGCTCATTTATCCTGCGTAGACTATCTTGGCGATGTTCCGTGGGAGGATCACCTTCCGGCCAAGGACTGGTATGCGCGCATAAAATCGCGCCCCAGCTTCCGCCCCCTGCTATCGGATCACATTCCCGGCGCACCGCCGTCCAGGCACTACGCCAACCTGGATTTTTAGATAACTTCCCAGGAAGAATAAACTCTCGTGACGCCCCGTTCCTGGCGGTGCTTGATCTCGCCGCTGGTAATGACGATTGTTTCAGTTTGCCGGTCTGGCGAATGGTGATGGTGTGCAGTCAGTGGTATGGGCTTCCAAAACCGCTGTCACATGGTGTCCTGTGTGCGTCAGAACCCGGACAAACAAAAACCTGAACAGAACCAGCAGGTTCATGACCAGGAAGATGCTTCTGATCCAGGCTTCGCTGGTTTTGGACGTGCGGGCGCGGATGTAGTTGAGATCGTAACCGTTCCTGCCCTGACCAGACTTGCCCTCAACCGGACTCGGCGTAAGCCTCCAGCGGCTTGTCTGGCGGTGCCACCGTCGAAGCCTCTTCGACGTGAATACGGATAGTCAGTTCAAGCATCAATAATTGATAGAGGCGAAAGCCGTGACGCTGCGGTTGCGCCAACAGGCGCTCTATACCTTTCGCCGTCCACCAGCCACGCTCAAGGGCGTTTCTTGATTTCAGAATGCAGGCCGCCATCTGACCCAGCCCGGCGGCCATCCAGGCCGGAACGGGCGAGGCGAATCCCTGCTTGGACGCGTCAATCACGCTGGTTGGTAGATAGGGGCGCGCCATGTCCCGTTCCAGCGCCTTTTGCCTGCCACCTGGCGTTCGCACGTCTTCCGGCACGGCGAGGGCCGCCTCGACCAGACGATGATCCAGGAACGGTACCCGGCCCTCTACTCCTACCGCCATGGATGTCCGGTCGAGCAGGCAGAGCAGGTCATGGGGCAGATACGACCCCAGGTCGGCATAAAGCATAGCCGCCTGTCCATCACCGGCGAACTCGCCAGCCAGGCGGGATTGTTCGCAACCACCATGCGCCATCCGATTACCAATCAAATCGCGCACCGGGGCGGGAAACGACGTCGAATGGTCGTGCAGATATGCGCCCGGGTCAGTACGGAATTTTTCGGACCGGCTTAGTCGCCACGCAGTCATCGGCGAAAACAATCCGAGCACGGGTTCGATCAATCCCTGACGCAGGAGCTTCGGAACACCCAGATATTTCTGCTCCACGGGCATCTGGAAATAACGGCCATAGCCGGCAAAAATCTCATCACCGCCAGTGCCGTTCAAGGCCACCTTAAAGGACTGTCCCAGGACTTGTTCAATCATGAAATTCGGCAAAATCGAGGCATCGCCCAGTGGCTCATCGCAATGCCAGGCCAATTTGGGCAGCAGCGCCCCTGCACCCACCGCAGGCAAATCGACAACCTGATGATTGGTTTGGTAACGATCCGCCACCTGTCGGGCGAGCGGACTTTCATCGACGGCAGCACCCTCGAAGCGAATTGTAAAGGTATTGATCGGCCGGCTGGATTGTTCCGCCGCCAAAGCGACCATCAGGCCGGAATCGATACCACCGGAAAGCAGCGCTCCGATGGGCACGTCGCTGCGCATCTGCAAGCGCAGGCTGTCCTTCAGGATGTCGGTAAGATGGGTCGCAATTTCCTGTGGAGCCTCAGGCAAATCCATTGCTGGTGTCGCTTGCCAGTAGCGCTCAACGACTATCGGTCCATCACCCTCAACACGCAGTAAATGGCCGGGCGGAAGCTGGCGAACACCTTTGTAAAGGGTCTCCGGGTCAGGCACATAACCATGCGCCAGATAGCTGGAAACCGCCCCTTCATCAACCCGTCGCTCGACCAGGCCAGAAGCGAAAAGAGCCTTTATTTCAGAGGCATAAAGAATGCCGCCCCCCGGTAGCTGGAACCAGTAGAGGGGCTTGACGCCAAGACGGTCGCGGACCAGCGTCAAGCGATGGTCGTCTTTTTCATACAGCGCCAGGGCGAACATGCCGTTCAGGTCACGCAGGAATTCCCTCCCCCTTGCGGCATACACGGCCAGCACCGCTTCCATATCGCCACGGGTTTGATAGGGATAGTCGGGGTAACGTTTGCGAAGTTCAAGGTAGTTGTAGATTTCTCCGTTGCCGCTCAGCACCCGTCCGCCGCGCTGGTCAACAATCGGTTGTTCTCCGGAGTCCAGGTCGATTATCGCCAGACGACAAAATCCGGCCTGGTATCGCTGGTCGTCGGACACATAGCGGCCCTCGCCATCGGGACCCCGGTGGGCGATGGCGGCCAGCATAGCGGCCAGGTCCGTCTCGACAACGGTGGCGTATTCGGGCAGAAACAAGCCTGCTATGCCGCACATCTCAGTGGGCCTTTACTGTTGTTGTAAATGTCGGCAATTGGATCAACGCGACAAAAAAAACTCTCGCAGGAACTGAAAATAAATGGCTCCCCCCCACTGGATGACCTTGAGTTTTCGAACGCCGCCGATTCGTGCCGGTTCGGAGGCCGGTATCTCGGCTATTTTGCAGCCATGCTTTTGGGCCTTGACAGTAAGCAGCGGCTCCCAGCTCAGCTCTCCTGTTGGCAGGAAGAAGATTTTATCGACCCAGCCAAAGGCCTTTTCATTTTCAAGATCAAGCCTTTTGACAAGGTCCGTCCGATACGCGCGAAAGATCACCATGACGTCGGTGAAGCCACCGCCGAACAGAACATTAACGGTTTTAGTAAAAAACCAGTTTCCCCAACCGGTAACAACATCGTCGTCATCGCTGGTGGCGTCGCCCAGGTATCTTGAGCCGATCACCATATCGTATCCCTCTTTCATTTTTGCAATCAGTTCAGGGATTTTTTCCGCTATGCAATTGCCGTCAGGACTGAATGTAATGACCATATCACCTTCAATCAGGTGCCAGGCTTCCTTATAGCCTTGGCGAATTCCCGTTCTTTTTTGCCGGTAAAGTTGGTAGCCGTTCTCTTCGGCCCATTCAATGGTTCCATCGGTAGAACCACCATCGATGAACAGTATCTGCTGGCACCATTCCGGTTTAATTTGGGGCATGATTTTACGGCAGCCTTCGACTTCATTCAAGGTCATGACAACAAGCGTTGTTGTCATTTCCTGATGACTATTTTTTTCGTTCAAAATTAGGACTCCAATCAACTCTGCCGATGGCAGAAACAAGTGCAGAAATTGACACAGGCATGGCGTTTGATCAATGCTTTAATTGACCCACTAAAGAGGGCAGTCTGGGCCGCCAAGGCGAAGAATGGCCTGCTGTGCGTCGCTGTCGGCCCATACCGCCAAGCTGCGAGACTCGATCGCCCGATAGCCGACGTGATCGACCTCCTCGGCACAGCCCAGGGCGAGCAAGGCCCGCCATTGATAAGAACCGTTCGTCTCTTCATCAGCGGGTATGGTGCCCGTCTGGAACACCGTACTCAGGACATGGCTAATACCCAGCCCGCGCAATTGGCGGTAATATAAGCCAGGATCGTCGGTTCCGGGCAGGATGTTAACCTGGGCCTGCAGGGTGATGTTTGCGTAATAGTAGGGTACCGTGAGGTGGTAATTCATCTGCCTGTTCATTATCAATATCCTGTCCGTCGGTCCAAGCTGGCGATTGATCATCTGGACCGATTCATAGCCGGCAAGATTCCGCAGCAGGAAGGCCTCCCGGCTTTCGCCGCTAAAGATATGGCGGGCGTAATTAAGAGAACTTGCGCCGTGTCCGGCCATTTGCAGGCCGATAGTCAAGGCGGCGGCCAGGATCAGGGGTTTTGCCATGCCGGTGGCCTGAGTCCAACGACAGGCCAGAACTGCCGCCAACATCAGCGCCACTGGGTAGACCGGAACCAGATGACGGACCCGCTGGGAGCTACCACTGAAAAACCAGAGCCCGTAATACAACGCGACGACCAGAGCCGCAGGCAACAGGGGACTCGCCCAAATGCGTCGCCAATACCGCCACAGCCCGGCAACAGCGAAAGGCAGCGCCAGGAGCATAAAAGGTCCCAGGCCAGCCCGCTCGGAATCGAAAACGGGTGAGGTCGCAAATATCGTCAGTAACGGATACATCAGCGCCGATAAAGGGGAGATGGGAATAGCACGCTCGCCGGTAAACAGGTTGTTGTGCAGCGCCTGATGGTGGGCCGCGTCCCAGAGATCGGAATCACCAACACCGAGGATACCGTAAAGCATTGGAAAAACCGGGTCACCCGTATGAACCCAGTTCCATGCATACCACTGTAGCCCGGCTAGTCCGGCGACCAGGGAGAATAAAACGATTGCCCTTGTCCGCCCCCGGAATGTCAATAAGGCACCTGCGCAGGCGGCGGCGAACAACAGGCCAGTGTACTTGGCGCCGACGAACATGCCGGCGGTCATGCCCGCCAGGATGACATAGCGCGCCAATCCGGTTTCGCGTCCCCTGACCAGGGCCGTCACCGCAACAATGACAAAACCGGCATTGCGAACTTCGATCTGACCCGAGCCGCCGCCATAAAGGACAACAGGCATCGTCAGCCAAATCAGGGTGAGAGCCAAAGACCAGGAGCGGTCCAAAGAGTGTCGGCAGAGAAAATACAAGGCCCATGCCACGCCCCATCCGGACACCATGGTCCACAGTGTCAGCACCCTTTCGCCGCCGAGGCCGAGAGCCGGGATATACGTCATCTGTACCAGCAGCGGGATCGCCCCATCGATAGCCCTGGGAATAAATACCAGGCGCCCTTCCTGCCAGAATAATTTCGGCAGGGCGAAGTGATAGGCCATGGTGTCACCGTCCGCCGGTGGCGACAGTCCTTCCAGGACATCAAGCGCCAGGGCCACGGCGAGGACGGCAAGCAGAAGTTTCTCCAGCGTTGAAAATGCCGCGCCCGCTGAAATGTCCGGCAGCCCCAGCGAGACCAGCCCCAATGCCCCAAACGTCAGCAGGGCCGTCACCGCAACCGGATTGAACAACCCGGCGGCACCGAGAAAAAACATCAGCCAGCCGAGCACGCCGATGCCGATGATAAACGCCATCACCGCCCGCTCGCCCCAGGACAGGGAGTCGCGGATGTTGAGCAGCCGCAAGGTAACGGCGCCGAACCCGACGCAGGCGGCTACTAGTAACAGCAGGATTGTCAGCGTCACCATCACAGCCGCTGCAGCATCTTGACGGCGGCCAGGACCATATCCTGAAAGCGATAGAGGTAAGCGCCAAAGCCGCCGATGACCCAGGCCCACAACGTCAACACTGCCCATCGGGGCGGAACCGTGGTCAACAAACTTCCGGGCAATGTGAGGGCGCTCCACAGCATTTGCAAAAATTGTCCGCCCGACCGGTAGGCCGTGAATGCCTCGTAATGGACGGTCACGATACGCAGCCACAGATCGCGCAGACCTGGCGCGTGTCGGCGGGCAATTTTTAGCGAGCAGACGAGGCGGCGGGCGGTAAAGCTGGTAATGGAACCGCCGGTCACATGATAGCGGGTCAGGGCCTCGGGGAAGACGGTGAAGGTGATGCCGTCGGCAGCCAAGATTTTCAGCCACAAATCAAAATCCTGGGCCGTGGCCAGGCTTTCGTCAAAACCGCCCGCCGCCTGCACAGTGTCACGCCGGGCGACCACCGTCGAGGTGCCGAGAAAACCCTGACGGAAAAGTCCTGCAAACGGATCCCGGGCATGCCGAAAGCGGTGCGCACATTCGATTGTTTGCCCCGTACCGTCAGTCTCGACCCGGACAAAATCATGACCGATCAACACGTGACCAGTGCTTTCGAGGACGATCATCGAACGCTCGATCTTGTCGGCCATCCATTCATCGTCGGCATCAAGAAAGGCGACGTAGGTCGATGTTGCGTCCCGCAGGGCACGGTTGCGGGCCGACCCGGCACCCTGGTTGTCCTGACGGATAACACTCAAGGCGACGCCGTTCATCTGTTCGGCCATGGCCTCAGCGGCTTCATACGTGCCGTCGTTGGAACCGTCATCGACGACGATGGCCTGCCGTGGTTTCAATGTTTGACCAGCGACGGACGCGAGCGCCCGGCCGATACTCGCGCTCGCCCGGTAAGCCGGAATGATGACGCTGATATCTGCCATGGTGTCACTCTCTGGCTGCATTGGCGACTGCCTCCAGTGTAATCGACCCTTTAAAGGGAAGGGGCGCGTTTCGTTTTATGCGAAGGGCGTGGGCGGGCTCGCCCCGTCCATAAGCCCGCCAACTGGTCACGGGCTCGATGGTGACCCCGTCATCACCGGTATCGATGGTATAAATCGCCCTCCTTCCCCTGAGCACGATGCCACCGTTCGCGGGTTCGGGAGCTAACGGCGTGATCAGCGTTCGGTTGACGCTCGTCCGCCCACGGCCTTCCAGGGTATCTTGCAGCGTCATGCGAGGGCCATCGAACATCCACGAACGCCTGTGTCTTCCACCATGGGGAAAGCGGGCAAAACCATGATGAGTGAGCGTGACACCGCCCTGCGTTGCGGAAAGTTCGAGTTGTGGACCACCGATCCGGCGGCGAAAGGCGTCATCGTAATAAGGACGGTTCGTCGGAAATGGGGCTTTTCCGTCCATCATCAAGGCATTGTGCATCATGGCCGAACGGTAGAGCGCGGCCTCGCCGCATTCGCCATAGCTGCCGCGGCCAGGATCGATGAAAACCGGCTCGTCTTCAAAATGGAGTTCGAACCCGCCGGTATCCTGATGACCGTGTCCGGGCATGTGGGAAAACCCTTCCGGCGACGCGTGCCAGAGCCCCGACCAGGAGTCGCTTTGAAAGCGTAACCAGCCGTCGCAGCAGCGAGACGGGATGTCAACTCCGGGCCCAACGTTGAGCAGCGCCAGCAAGGTGGCGGGTGGAATATCGGGAGAAATATCGCCGATCAAAGGCAGGCCGCCCGGCAACACCAGCATTTGCGCCGCTTCACGCGCCTTGACGGAAATAGCCCTCAGCGCCGGAGCCTCCGGTCGACCGGCCTGCTCTGCAGCTTTGGCGGCGGTCTCATAAAGGCGCAGGTAAAGCAGGTGATAATGGCTGGAGCCTTCTCGCAACAGACCGGTAGGAGTGAACAGCCGTTTGGCTTCTTCCAGCAGTATCCGGACGCCTAGATCAGTGGCTTTGGCAAGATTCAGTTCCAGTCCCAGAACAAACAGCCCACGCCCGTTGTTAGCCAGATGATTGGAAGTGTGGTGGTCGCCAAAGTATTCCAGCCGGTCGGCGATTGCCGAAACGTGCGCGGCCAACACCGATAGGGTTTCTTCAGGGGGGCCGGGCAGACCATACCGGCGCGCAAAGCGCAGAATATTCACGGCGCGTTCACCCACCGTGTAGGGGTGCCACGCCAGACTGGCGGATGGTACCGAAAATTCTTCCCGCCATGCCCGCCACAGAACCCCCACCCAGGCCGGATCCGTCGAAGAGGAAATCCAGGAGAACCGATGCAGCGACAATAGAGCCTCAATATCGTCGAATGGGCGCTGAAACAGCTTCGCCTCACTGCCCATTTCAACATGGACGGTTTCCCCCGCCAACTCCAGGGTCAGCGGTTCGGCTGGTTGCGAGTGCAGTGACCCGGTAAAATCGTGGGATGGGCTTTCTGGCTTAAGCGGCAACAAATCATCAAGGTAGAGCGGCCGGTGCGGCGTGAAAGCGGGCTCCCCCGGCCAGCGCCCAAGCGCCCGTCCGATGAGCCAGCGCCGCAACACTGGGTCGGCTTGCAACTGGTGGATTTTACGGATCAAGCTGGATAGCATCGTCGGGTAACCATTGTTAGTATGAAAAGTGTAGCGGGACCGCGAGACGGTGTATATAGAACGTTACCATGTGTCTTTTTGGTTCCAGAGTTGTCTTTAGCATGTCCCAGGACGCAACGAAACAGGATGTCCAGGCATTTTGGGGGTCGCTTTATGATTCCCTTTATGACGACATCGACAGAGACCTGACACGCGAGCGCTTGTTACAGGGTCTGGACGACCTGGAAGACATGTTTCGCTTCCGTGATTTCCTGGCTGTTCGCGAAATGCCGCTGGCCGAGCTGACTGGCAAGCGGGTGCTGGAGATCGGCCCCGGAGCCGGCGGCCATTCGGCGCTGTTTGCCAAGCATGGAGCCATCATGGCCAGCGCCGACCTGACCGCTTCGCGAACGCGGGCAACCCAGGCCAAGTTCGACCTGATGGGCGATATGGCCTACGGCTGCCAGGCCCTGCAATCAGACGCCGAAAACCTGCCGTTCGCCGACAACACCTTCGACATCGTCTACTCAAACGGTGTGTTGCACCACACGCCCGATACCAGGCGCGCCATCGCCGAAGTTTATCGTGTGCTCAAGCCCGGTGGCCAGACGGTGATTATGCTCTATTGCAAAAACTCCTGGCACTACTGGTTCAATATCGTTTTTTGCGTCGGGGTGCTTAAGGGGCAGATGTTTTCCGGTCAGAACTGGGTTGGACGAGCCACCGAATGGGGCGGCAAGAATGCCCAGAGCGTACAAAACCCAATCACCCGGTGTTATACGGCCAGTGGCATCGCCCACCTGTTCGACGCCTTCCGGGGGCTAACCATGCGCAAGGGGGATTTCTTCTTTTATCTGATCCCAAAGCTGGGCCGTCTTTATCGGCGCTGGCAAATCAAGCGCTATGGCGTCCACCCCGGGGGCATCCTGGTATATGGCGAACCGTGGCCGGTCCAGTCGCCGCTGGAACTGAAACTGGGCCGCCTGGTAGGGTTTTCCTGGTGGATCAGCGCCCACAAACCTGACTAGGCAGCGGTAATCACAAGTGGGTCGCCGTAATTGTCCAACCCATTGATGGCGGCACGGCCCATGTTCAAAACCGCTTCTTCCGTGCTGCCGCCGATGTGTGGCGTGACGATGAAGTTCGGCAGATCCAATAGCTCACTATCCTGCGGCGGTTCATCGACAAACACATCGAAGGCAGCGCCGGCCAAATGCCCGCCGGTCAGCATTTCTTTCAGGGCTGCCTCATCGACCAGGCCGCCACGGGCGGCGTTTATTAGAAACGATCCTTTTTTCATCAATGCCATACGCTCGCCGCTCAGGATATTGCTCGTCGAGGAATCCAGCGGCAGGTGCAGGGTGACGATATCGCACGTCTTCAGAAGTTCATCGATTGAGACGGCCTCAATGCCGGTTTCGGCATAATAGGCCGGGAAATCGAGAATGTCGTGAGCCAGCACCCGGCACCCGAACGGCCCAACCATACGGCCCAGCAGTTTTCCCACATGACCGCAGCCGATGATACCAAGTGTGCAGGAACTCAACTGTCTGCCCATGATTTGGCGCCACCCGCCGACAGCCACCTCAGCTGTAGCTTCGGGCAGCCGCCGCAGCATGGCGATGGACAGGGAAATCACCAGTTCGGCGACCGAGCGGCGATTGACCCCGCCGGTCCAGCCCAGCTTGACGCCACGACGGGTCATGGCATCCAGGTCAATCATGTCAAAACCGACGCCGTACTTGGAAACGACCCGCAGCTCCGGCAGGGCTGCAAAAACCTCTTCGTTCAGGACTTCCAACGCAGTGATAGCCTTATCAGCGCCGTCCAGAAAGTCGATCAGGCTCGCCCCGGAGAGGGACAGGCCCTGATCATTGAAACGGGCGTCCGGATAGCAGGCGAGAAGCTCAGCGCGCAGCACCGGGTGGCGCGAAAATGATCGGGAAGCAACGGCTATGACGGTCATCGGCGGAGTCCTTATCCTGGCCGGGAGCGTGGTGACTGGCTACCCAGATATCTCATATGCTATTCGTTTATCGTGGTTTCAATAACTGTAATCGGCCGCTTTTTCACTTGCTGATAGATTCGGCCAAGATATTCACCGATGACGCCCAGGAATAGAGCATTCAGGGTGATCGATAAAAGTAGCAAGACGGTCGTTGTGACAAAACCGGCGGGCCATTCCTGGCCGAAAACAAAATTCCCAATCACGTAAAAAACGATCCCGATCAGGGTTATTGCCGACATCGCCAGCGCCGTCAACGAGGCGATCCGCAAGGGAATGATCGAGTGCGAGAGAATGCCGTCGACGGCAAGGGACATCAATTGCCGGAAGGAAAATTTGCTTTTTCCTTTTTCGCGTTTCGCACGATCATAGGGGATGCCTGTTTGCCTGAAACCAAGGGCCGCGATCATACCGCGGATATAGGGGTGGTAATCGTCGATTTGCTTCATCGCGTCGATCACACGTTGGGACACGAGTCGGAAATCGCCTGCATTATGGGGCAAATCGTCCTCGGCCAGGGCGTCGATAATACGGTAAAAAACAGCGCGCAATCCGTTGATCAGAAAGCCTTCCTGCCGCGACCGGCGGATACCATAAACGACGTCATAGCCCTCTTCAAATTTTGCCAGAAATTCCCCGAACAATTCCGGTGGATCCTGCAAATCGCAATCGATCTGGATCGCCGCATCACCCAGGGTCTTCATATAACCGGTCATAATGGAGCGTTGGAAACCAAAGTTTTTTGAAAACCGGAAGACACGAATGCGCCGATCCCCTGCCGCGAGTTTTTCGAGCACGGTAAAACTGCCGTCAGTACTGTGATTGTCAGTAAAGACAAATTCAAAATCGTACCGATCAGCCAATTGCCCGGTGACGGCGCTCACTCTCTTAAAGAGGATAGGCAGATTCTCCTCCTCGTTAAACACGGGAACAAGGATAGAGATCAAAGACCTGCTGGAAGCTCTGGTTTGTGGGTCGTTCATTATTCTTTTTGCCCGATAACAACATATTGCGCGCCCAATGGACACCACCTGAGACGGCGCTCCAGAAAACGGGCGAAGCTGAAAACACGCGGAAAGAATACCATGTAATCCAGTTGCGGTGAATTCAATCCTGCCGATGTTAACAAGGAGACTGTTTCCGGTGCCCGAAGAAGAACGGCATCCTTATCGTAAGGGCAGGAATCGACCACCCTTCGAGTTAGCGGATTGAGCGGATTGTGTTCAAAAACGGCCAACCTCCCACTGGCAGCTAACCTGCCGACAACCGATTTGACAATGTCTCTGCGCTGTTCGGGCGCGATGTGGTGCATCACGCCAGCCATCACAATGATATCGTAATCACTGTCCAGTTTCTCCGGATTGGTAAAGAACTCGACACTGCCCCCGGTCTCGTTGCCGGCGCGCTCGATACTCACCGTTGATGGGTCGTAGCCGTGCAGGGTTGCCTGTGGCAAAGCCCGGCGCAAGGCGACCGAAACATTACCGATACCGCAGCCGAAATCAAGAATTTTCACATCCGCCCTATGGGCCAGCCGCCCGGCAATAAAACGCGCCTTGTAGTCGGCAAAATAGGAGGCCTCTTCGCCGGACATGGCGACACTTTGTTCAAGCACCTGATTGTAGCTATCGGCGTAACCATCAAATTCAGCCATTACTACCGCCTTCGGTACGTGATAAAGACATGGTTTTCCTTAGACCCTGTTCCAGCGTGTGTTCGGGACGCCAGCCGGTCGCTTTTTCAAAAAGCGTCCCATCACCAACAACCCAGGGTGCCTCGTCGGGACGCGCCGGCAAGGCCCCGAAGCGTAGCATGTCATGGGAGCATCCGAGTGTATCGCAGAACATCTGCGATACATGGCGGACGGACACAGGGATTCCGGAACACACGTTATATGCACTATCCGCGATCATCCGGCCGGAAGACAGGGCGGCGATAAACGCATCGGCGACATCGTCGACAAAAAGAAAATCACGAACCTGGTCCCCGGGGCTCAAATCGGCAACACATCCCGCCGCCAGGCTTGACATCAGATAATGGGTCAATCGGTGATCTGCTTCACCGGGGCCGTAGACGTGAAACAGGCGTAGTGTAACGAAAGGAATACCGAGCCCGACAGCACACGCCAACCCGTTACGTTCCGCAATCGACTTTGCGCCGCCATAACCAGTACCGAATTGCAACGGGTGGCCCTCCAGGATTGGAATCCTGTCCTGTGGCGGAGCATACTCCGACCAGCTTCCAGCATGGACGAAAAGTCGTGGGGCGCAGGCCGCGACTGCTTCGAGAAGTCGGACGAGAAATACTGAATTACTTTTTTCCAGGGCCGCGGGACTCCTGTCTTCCGGTCGCACACCACCCGAGGACAGATTAATTATATAGTCGAACCGCTGGTCCGAAAGACTGGCGACTAGGTCCGTCAATTCAGACGATGCGGCGGGTAGAACATTCAACCCGGCAAAGTCCGTCAGCCGTTCCGCTTGCCCGCGATCAAGGAAGGCCAGCGCCGTAGTCCGGAAGCCGTGGTAGTTCAACCTGCCGAGAAGAGCCCGGCCGATAAACCCGGTGCCGCCGACAACAAGAACGGACCGATCCGTAATGCTCACGAAATACGTTCCAGATAAGAATTAATTTGATTTTGGCACAGCAACGCCGCACCCGAAGGATTAGCCATATGGGCGCGATACCAGTCGACGGACAGGCCGATAGCGGCATCGATATCAAGGGTTGGATTATACCCCAGTCGGGACCGGACCTTCTCAATATCAAGGGTCAGAATTCCGGCCTCATGTGGAGCATCGGCATCCGGTTGCCGCCTGATTTCTCCCTTACCCCAATAGCTGACGATCTTTTCCGCAAGGTCGCCGACGGAAATCGCATCGCATTTGTCAGGACCAAAATTCCAGCCTTCGGCAAATTCATTCTCTGCATTGATCAAGCGTAAACCCAGCATCAGGTAGCCGCGAAGCGGCTCAAAAACATGTTGCCAGGGGCGAGTGGCATCGGGGTTTCGGAGGATGACCGGAGTTTCGCTGGCAATGGCCCTGGCGATGTCCGGAACAAGCCTGTCCTGGCACCAATCACCGCCGCCGATCACATTGCCAGCCCTTGCCGAAGCAATTAGCGAGGAGCCGTCTGCTGAAAAGAAAGAGCGCCGGTAGGCATCAATAACGAGTTCGGCGCAGCCTTTGCTGGAGCTGTAGGGATCGACGCCACCCATGGGATCATCTTCCCGATAGCCCTTATGATGTTCAAGGTTTCGGTAACACTTATCGCTGGTGATGACGACTACGGCTTTCAAGCTCGGTGATTTACGAGCCTCTTCAAGGACGTGGGCGGTGCCCATCACATTGGTCGCGTATGTCTCGAGCGGCTGTTCATATGAGCGCCGGACCAGAGATTGGGCAGCAAGATGAAAGACGATATCCGGATTGCCGTTTTTTAACGCCCCGGCTACGGCCTGCCTATCACGCAGGTCGCCGATAATCGAAACCATGCCTTTTTCAACTGCTGCAAAATGGAACAAGCTAGCCTCGCCGTCTTCAGGGGGCAGCGCAAAACCATAAACCGTGGCTCCCAACTGCCGCAGCAACAAGGCCAGCCAGGCACCCTTGAACCCGGTATGTCCGGTAATCAAGACTTTTGCATCGCGATAGCCTGCAAGACATGCGGGATCTGTCACCATGTTTTCCAGGGAGCCTTTTGTGTCTGCCAGAGAGATTCCAGTTCCACCTTCTCGCGCAAAGTATCCATAGGTTTCCAGAAACCCTGATGACGAAAAGCCATAAGCTGGCCGTCCGCGGCCAGACGGCTGAGCGGTTCGGCCTCGAGACGAACAGTGTCGCCTGATATGTAGTCGAGCACCGCCGGTTCAAAAACAAAAAATCCGCCATTGATCCAGCCAGCGTGTTCAGGGGATTTTTCGGCGAAGCGGGTGACTTGATCTTCATCCAGATCCATACCGCCGAACCGCGCCGGAGGATGCACGGCTGTCACACTCGCCAGTTTTCCGTGAGCCCGATGAAACGCTAACAGCTTACCGAGATCGATGTCACCCAGGCCATCGCCATAAGTGACCATGAAGGTGGCCTCTTTTAGATGCTCGCGCAGACGCAGCAACCGACCGCCGGTCATGGTGCTCTGGCCCGTGTCGATGCATCCAACCCGCCAATTCGGGGCGCGGGTATCGGCAGAACTGACATCGCCGCTTGCCAGATCAACAAACAGGTCGCTGTTATGGCGGTAGTAGTTGGCAAAGTACTCCTTGATAACCTCGCCCTTGTATCCACAGGCGATCAGAAAATCGTCAAAACCCTGCGTGGCATAGATATTCATAATGTGCCACAGCATGGGTTTGCCGCCTATTTCGACCATCGGCTTAGGGGTGATTCTTGTTTCTTCACTAAGCCTGGTACCGAGCCCTCCGGCCAGGATAACAGTATTTATTTGCTCGTTCGGTGTCTGGGGCATAACAGGAAAAATCACTAAATTTAAAGGAAATCCAAGATGCAGAAAATTAACACCCTGAGCGCGGAACAATCAAGCGGCGACAGCTCGGGACTATTTCACGACACGCTGCAAAACGTCCTGAAAGCTCGGCCGATGATACTGAAACAACACCTCTTCAGTACCAGGGGGCACCCGAACCGCCATCTGGATTTGGTTGACGGCGACAATTGACAGGGGCTTTCCATCCGCTGTGGCGTGCCAGAACGGTAGCGCCACCGTATTGACCGCCAGGACGCCTCCATCAGGCGCGTTGACGCTTGCCTGGTAACCATCCGTAACCTGCCGGAAGCTTTCGACCGTCAGGGTTTTCATTATCGGTCCAAGAATGTCCGCGTTGTTTCGGCGGCTAACGATCACTCGGCCCGGCCCGGCGGTCTCCACATCAATTTTCTTTATCAAATCAATTTCGGACAAGCCGTTAGAAACAGAGAAAATCCGGTCAACCGCGTAGAGTTGCGGATAGACCCCAGGG
>MPLX02018016.1_pt1 | contig 15851 bp, 6 predicted proteins | sample 1617341 | NCBI WGS metagenome assembly MPLX02 (sample SAMN05944804, study PRJNA350692) | marine metagenome | biome: marine; feature: ODZ; material: water; isolation source: 120 m water sample filtered on 0.2 um supor filter | place: Pacific Ocean | collected 2012-04-08 | depth 120m m | reverse complement strand
CCGTTCCCCGGTTCCCGGTCCACATCGATCGCCTCGATGATGAAAGAGTCCGGGTCATCGAGCTCCCCGGCGGGGGCCTCGAGATCGACATTCTCCGGCAGGGCCCCGGTGAAATCCGCCCCGGGAAGATCGTTGGTTCGCCGGTAAAGAATCGCTCCCGGAACGTGACTGATTCCGGCCACAGCCCCCCCCGGACCGGAAGCCGGATCGGTGGGATCGAACCCGCCCACAACCTCCACCCCGTCCATGAACGTGTCGCCATCGGTATCCGCGTTCAGGGGATTGGTTCCGGTGTCGTTGGCGTCCACGAAGGTCCCTGTCCCAGTCTCCACTCCGTCCGGCAGTCCGTCGTTGTCGCTGTCCTCGGCAAGGGGATCGGTTCCGTTGGCCTTCTCCTCTCCGTCACTGGAGCCGTCCCCGTCGGAGTCCACCACCGTGGGATCGGTCCCGTCGGCAAACTCCACCGGATCATTCACTCCGTCACCATCGAAGTCCCCGGGTCCCAGCTGGGTCAGGTCACCCGGGAAAAACTGCTCCTCGTAGGAGTCGTCGATGCCGTCGCCGTCAGAGTCAGGACCGGGACCTGCCTCAGTCTCAATGGCCGAACCGTAGCTCTCACCATTGCCGTCGGTGTCGAAGACCGCCTGGCCAGCACTGGCTCCGAAAGCAGGAACGTAACCGATGCCACCGAAGTCACCCGCGTCACCCGAAGGACCGGTTGCGTTGAATCCAAAACCGATGTCAGCGGCCGACTGGGCCCCGCCCCCGTCCTCAGTCATGATGATCCTGGCGTCAAACCAGCCCCCGCTTCCGAAGTCGTAGACGGCGTTGCTGCGCTGGTTCCAACCCGTGTTCTGGTGAACCACCGCCGCGGCGGTCTCGGTCAGGTCGGTGGAACCGGCAATCGGGGTGATGGTCACCTGAACCCGGTCGTCATAGTTCTCGGTGAAGGAGAACGCTCCATCGGCATCGTAGAACTGGAAAGTGAAGGCCAGGTCATGGTCGTCACCGCTGAGATCAATGCCCCGTTCCCCGGTTCCCGGTCCACATCGATCGCCTCGATGATGAAAGAGTCCGGGTCATCGAGCTCCCCGGCGGGGGCCTCGAGATCGACATTCTCCGGCAGGGCCCCGGTGAAATCCGCTCCGGGGAGATCGTTGGTGCGCCGGTAAAGAATATCGCCTGCTGAGTGAGTGAGGTCGGCCAGACCGATCGGAGCGAATGCAAGCAGAAGAACCGAACCAAGGGTGATATAAGATTTCATCAGATCTAAGGGATTCTTTAAATTTACAGGCACATGGAGAGGATGCGCAACTGCGCATTTGTTGACCAAAGCCAATTGACTGATACCGCGACATTCAAGGCAAGAGCAATCTTCCTCCTTCCAGCTTCGATCAGGCAATCGCAGCAGATGACATTACCCATCAGGCAGATCCAAGAGAGACTGCAACCTGCAGGCAAATTCCAACGTGGCATCCCGGTCTTGCTCACGCTAGACAGGGCCACCGCATGAGCCGCCCGAGAATTGCCGTCACCATGGGAGACCCCGCCGGGATCGGTCCCGAGATCTGCCTCGACCTCCTGCAGAACGGGCAGGTAGCGGATCGCTGCATCCCCATCGTCTTTGGCGACGCGAGGGTGCTGGCCCGGTGCGCGGAAAAAACCGGAAAACCGGCACCCGATACCTTTCTTGAGTTGACGGAGTTGGCCACCGGGGACGCTCCCGCCGTTCTCGACCTGAACGCCATCCATCCGGACCAGGTCGCTCCCGGAACGATCAGCCCGGCCACCGGCGGAGCCACCTACCGCTACCTCGTGGAAGCCATCGATGCCTGCCTGCGCGGTGAGGTTGACGCCATTACCACTGCCCCGGCCAACAAGGAAGCCCTCCACGAGGCCGGGATTGCCCAACCGGGGCAGACCGAGATTCTTGCCGAGCGCACCGGGACGGAACGCGCCTGCATGATGCTCACTTCCGATGTCCTCACCTGCAGCTTCGTAACCGTGCACGTCGGCTACCACGAGGTTCCGGCGCTTCTCAACATTGAACGCATCCTCGATGTCATCGAACTCACTCACCAGTCCATGAAGTGTCTTCGGGGCCGGGAACCGAAACTGGCGGTCTGCGGCCTCAATCCCCACGCCGGTGAAGGCGGACTCTTCGGGAACGGAGAAGAGGAGCGAATCATTGTGCCCGCGATCGAGATGGCCCGCTCCCGCTCCATCATGATCGAGGGCCCCCTTCCTCCAGACACCGCCTTCCTCGAAGAACGCCGCGCGACGACCGATGCCTTCATCTGCATGTATCACGACCAGGGCCACATTCCTCTCAAGGCCCTCGCCTTCGACCGGGGCATCAACTGCACCCTCGGCCTGCCCATCGTGCGCACCTCGGTCGATCATGGCACTGCCCTCGACATTGCCTGGAAGGGAACGGCCAATCCACGCAGCCTGGTGGAGGCGGTGACCCTGGCTGCCCGGCTCTGCCGCTGACAGTCCCCTGCCGGCACCTGCAACCGGCAAATCCGGAACGAACTCCGGATCACCGCAGCGGCAACACAGGTCCCGGCCGGGCCTGCGAAATCTCTTCCGCTCTCCCTTCACAATGCTAGAACCAGCCATCATGCATCCCACCTCTCTCCCTTCCGGCACCCGCTCTCTCCTTATCACTTTGACCCTCGTCGGTCTCAACCTGCCCGCCCCCGCTCATGACTGGCCACAATGGCGCGGACCGGATCGTGATGGGCGCTCCCGGGAAACCAACCTCCTCAGGAAGTGGCCCGCTGAGGGACCGCCCCTGGCCTGGAAAGTCAGGAACACTGGCGAAGGTTTCTCCAGCCTCTCCATTGCCAACGGGATCATCTATACCCTCGGAGATCTCCGGGACGGGTGCCATGTCATTGCCCTCAAGGAAGCCGACGGCTCTCCGGCCTGGAAGACGAGGACCGGTGAATCAGGGGGGCACAGGGGCTATCCCGGCCCGCGCAGCACGCCCACCGTGGACGACGGACAAATCTTCGCTCTCGACCAGCATTCCAACCTTGTCTGCCTCAACACCGGGAACGGAGAGAAGGTCTGGTCGGTCAACCTGCAGGACGACTTCGGGGGCAAGATGATGTCGGGGTGGCGCTGGAGCGAATCACCTCTCGTTGACGGGGAATCGGTGATCTGCACTCCCGGAGGGAGCAAAGGAACGGTGCTGGCCCTCAGCCGCAAGACGGGCAAAAAGCTCTGGCAGACCAGTGAGTGGACCGACCCCGCCGGCTACTCCTCGGTCATCATTGCCACCATCCATGGTGTCCGCCAATACGTGCAACTCACCGGCCAGAGTGTGGCGGGAATCGATCCCAAGTCCGGCAAGGTCCTCTGGAGGGCTGATCGTCCCGGCAAGACTGCGGTCATCACCACCCCGGTGATCCGCGAAAACATCGTATGGGTGACTTCCGCCTACGGCGTGGGCTGCAACGCCTTCCGCATCGACAGGAAGGACGGGGAGTGGTCGACCGAGGAGATCTACGCCAGCCGGAAATTCTCCAATCACCACGGCGGAGTGATCGAACTGAAGGGACATGTCTTCGGATCGAGTGGCGGCAACTTCGCCTGCATGGATATCAAGAGCGGGGAACTCTCCTATCGCGAGCGGAGTGTGGGCAAGGGCTCCACCGTCTACGCGGACGGGCACTTCTACCTGCGTAGCGAAAACGGCCCGATGTCCCTCATCGAGATCTCCACTGAGAAACTGAAGGAGGTGAGCAGCTTTGAGCAGCCCGGGCGCAGCGAGAAAAAGGCCTGGCCCCACCCCGTGATCGCCAACGGAAAACTCTACCTCCGCGACCAGGACCTGCTTCTCTGCTACGACATTTCCGCCAAATAACCGGAACAACGGAGAACTCCACCTCCCCGCCCGAAAGATTCAGGATTCATCCGCCACCCCGTCACCGTTCTCGTCGCACACCCCGGAGAGCGGATTCCCCGTCACGGCCTCCCACGCAATCCTGCGAAAGACGCGGTCGAGCTTCGCGCCCGGGAACTCTCCCAGGTCGATCTCCTTCTTGATCAACTCCGGGGACCGCCGGTAGAGCGTGGCATAAAACACGTAGCCTTCGAGCCATTCAAAACCGGGACCGAGATGCCCCAGTTTGTCTCTCCAGAGGGATTTCTTCTTGCCTCCCAGGGCGCGATGAAGTCCCTCCACCCCCGGGAGTTCACCCCGCTCGAAGTATTGCGAAGCCAGGACCATGGCATCGCTGGTAGGCAGGACAAACACCCTGCCGGGATACTTCCCGTTCAAAACGGAAAGAATCTCGCCATAGGCGGCATTCTTGAGTTTGCCCAGGCTGGCGATGGTCTCTGCCACGAAACCCTTTCCGGAGTCCGGGGCCATGTCCAAGTGTTCGATCTGCGGCCAGGCATCGGAGAGATAGAATTTCATTGCGGGGTTATACTTCAGGCAGAACTCCATCCAGCACAGATAGTATTCCGGCCGATCATTGAAGTAGGGTCCCCACATCATGGCCTCCCACTCCGCATTGGCGATGGAGGCCAGCAACTTGGGTTTGGGCTTCCCCTCGAACTGGAAGATCCCGTTCTCCTGTTCCCACTTGAAACGGGCGCTCCCCGTCATCCCTCCCCCGGTATGAAGGTGAAGTGGCTGCTGGAACCCGGCCGCCTGGCAGATCTTCGGGAGGGTCTTGTAACCGGGGCCCATGAAACTGTGACCGGTTCCGACAATACGCAGGCCTCCGTCCTTCGACCTGGGAAAGGAGGTCACCGGATTCCGTCCGGACCCGAGGACCTTGGCGTAGATTCCCCTGATCCTTTCCGGTGACTGGTAGCACACCGCGTGATCCGGGAACTTTTCCTTTTCCCATCCGGGATTCACCGGGAACGACCGCGCGGCTCCCCGCCGGGCCCGGGACCCGTCCTGTCCGCCTCCGCCCTGCACCTTGGCGCGGTAAGCCAGGGCCTCCTCGATCGTGAGAACTCCGTCTCCATTGGCATCGGCCTTGGGAAACTGCTTCAGCAGGCGGGCCAACTGCTCCTTGGAAGGATCGGCGCAAGCCTCCCCGCCCAGTCCCACAAGGACGATCGAGCAGGCAGCGAGAAAGGCACGGGATCGAAGGTTTGAAGTCATTTCCGCTCCATGCTCCATCTCTGGCGTCCGGCGTCCAATCAATTTGGCTGAATCGGGCTCCATATACCCCACCCGGACGGCAGGAAGCCGTTTCCTGCAAATCCCCGGTCCAAGGATGCCCGCTCGGTCGGAATTATTGGCTCGCCCCTCAGGGTGGCCGGAATCCAGAATTCACCTCAGCCCCACTCCATGATCCCCCGTCCCCCGCTCCTTCTCCTGGCATCACTCTTCCTGCTGCTCGCGCCGGGGGCTTCCTCCGTTTCGGCCGCTCCCCGCATCACCGAGTTCATGGCGAGCAACGACGGGATCATTACCGACGAGGACGGAGATTTTTCGGACTGGGTCGAGGTCCACAATCCCGATCCGGCTCCCCTCGATCTGGCTGGTCATGCTCTCACGGACAACTCCTCCGATTTGACCAGGTGGATCTTTCCCGCGGGATCCACCGTGGCGGGGGGTGGCCATCTTCTCATCTTTGCCTCCGGAAAGAACCGGGCCTCGGCCGATGCGGAATTGCACACCAATTTCCAGTTGGATGCCACCGGCGAATACCTTGCCCTGGTCGCTCCGGATGGCACCACGATTCTCACCGAATTCGGTTCCGCGGCCGTGCCGTTCCCCAGGCAACGGGCCGACATCTCCTACGGATCCGGGGAGACCGCCCTGGAAACAGTGCTCCTCGGAGAAAATGCCGCCCTGCGCTATCTTGTTCCGCCCGACGCCGGGGCGCTCGATCCGGATTGGGCGGGTAATTTCTTCGACGATACCCAGTGGAGCATTGGCTTCTCCGGCATTGGTTTCGACGCGAACGGAGGCGGCGGAATCACCAGCGCACCCCTGGATCACTGGCCGCTCGATGACGGCTTCGGCACCGTGGCGCGCGACACTGCGGGAACCTTTCCCGGATCCCTCGTCGGAGCGGGAGACGGCTCGGCCTTCTGGGATGCGGACTCCCCGCAGGTCCCCGGTGGACCGGAGTCCTCGCTGCGCTTCGACGGCACAAGCAACCATGTGCAGACCACCCTCCCCGGAATCGGAGGATCGGCTTCCCGCACGGTGGTCTTCTGGGTGAAATCGACAGACACCACTGACCACGGCATCGTTTCCTGGGGCGCCGGCACCACCAGCTCCCGCAGATTCCACATCCGCCTCAACAGCAATCCCGCCAGCGGAACCACGGGAGCCATCCGCTGCGAAGTGGGCGGTGGCAACACGGTGGGATCCACCGTCCTCTCGGACAACCAATGGCACCACGTCGCAGTCGTTTTCGAGGAAGACGCCACCCCCACCATCTCCGACGTCGGCTTCTACATCGACGGGACACCCGAGCCCGGGAGCGGGAGCGGAAGCCTCCCGGTCGACACTGACATCTCCGGTCCCGATGCCGTCCCCGTGGCAATCGGCCGCCGGGTGCAGGGAGCACCCAGTTACTTCTCCGGCAGACTGGCGGACGTCGCGATCTACGATGTCGCCCTGAGTGCGGATGACGTCGCTCAACTTGCGGATGGCACTTCCAGACCATCCAGTCCGATTGGTCTCGGCAACTACATCACCACCAACGTGGAAGGTGTGATGCTCGACCGGAATGCCTCCCTTTTCACCCGGACCACCTTCGACCTGCCCGCGAACCACGAACTGGACCAGCTGCGTCTCTTCCTGCGCTATGACGATGGCGTCAGCGCCTTTCTCAACGGAGTGGAGGTGGTGCGAGAGAATGCTCCGCCGGACAATCCCTGGAACGCAACCGCGCTGACCGGGCGTTCGGATCGCGAAGCAGCGACCTTCTCCGGATTCAGCGCCTCCCCGGCCCTGCCCGGCCTGCTCCCGACCGGCAACGTGCTCGCCCTGCACGGAATGAACCTCAACCCCGCTGATCGGGACTTCCTCCTGCAGTCCCGTCTCACCGCCCTCGACCTGGGACGCCGGGCCGCCGGTTACTTCCTGAATCCGACCCCGGGAGCTCCCAATACCGGGGAACCGGATGCCGGGGCCTTCGTGGCTGACACCGAATTCACCCCCAACCGCGGCTTCCGCGACAGCCCCTTCCAGCTTGAAATCACCAGCACCACCGCAGGAGCCTCCATTTACTACACTCTTGATGGCAGCGAGCCCTCCCCGACCAACGGCAGCCTCTACACCGGGGCCCTGACCATCAACAGGACGGAGACCGTTCGCGCGGCGGCCTTCAAGGACGGACAGGTCCCCACCAACGTCGATACCCACACCTACATCTTTCCCTCCAGCGTCCTGTCGCAGAGCACAACCCCTCCGGGCTTCCCCACTACCTGGGGAGACCGCACGACCGACTACGAGATGGACCCTGACCTCATCGACAACATCTATTCCCGACAGGAAATCACCGCATCGCTGCGCTCGCTGCCCACCATCTCGGTCGTGATGGAAGTCGACGATCTCTTCGACGGCACCTCGGGGTTCTATGCCAACTCCAATCAACGCGGGGACCAATGGGAAAAGCCCTGCTCCTACGAGTTCTTCGACTTTCCTAACGGAGCGCAGACCCAGCTGAACGGTGCCATCCGCGCGGTGGGACGAGCCAGCCGCAGTGCCAACCGCGGCAAGCACAACCTGCGGGCCGTCTTCCGCTCCGAATATGGCCCTACCCGGCTCCGCTTCCCGCTCTTTCCCGAATCGGACGTCACCGAGTTCAACTCTCTCATCCTGCGCGGAGGCAACGGTGATTCCTGGCTGAACCCGGGCGTGGTGGAGCGCGCCCAGTATATCCGGGACCAGTGGCACCGCGACGCCCAGCGGGCCACCGGTCAGCCGTTCCAGCACCAGATTTACGCCCACCTCTACCTCAACGGTCTCTACTGGGGCATGTATCACATCTTCGAGCGCTTCGAGGACGACATGCTGGCCGCAGGGTTCGGGGGACGGGAAGAAGACTGGGACGCCATCAAGGATGCCGGGAGCGCAAGCGTCCTGGAGGTGGTCGACGGCGATCTCAGCGCGTGGAACCGGACCCTGGCTGTCACCCGACGCGACATGAGCAACCCCCGGAACTACGCCAATGCCCTCATCTTCATCGATCCCGACACCTGGATCGATTACTTCCTGATGAATTTCTATTCCGGTAATACCGACTGGGATCAGTCGAACTGGCGGGCCGGACGGCGCCGCGAGCGGGACGCCAAGTGGATGCTCTTCGCATGGGATTCCGAACGCACCGACCGCAACGCCACCCAGGGCACCAACTCCAGCACCAACAATGCCACCCTCGAGAACACCCCGAACTTTCCCTCCAGCGTGCACCAGAAGTTGATCGCCAACGAGGAGTACAAGTTGCGCTTCGCCGACCGGGCACGTCTCCATTGCTTCAATGGCGGGACCTTTACCCCGGAAGGGGCCGAGCACCTCTGGAGTGCCCGGGCCCACGAAATCTACGAACCGCTCATCGCGGAAGCAGTGCGCTGGGGTGATCGCCACCGCAATCCTCCCGCCCGCCGCGAAACCTACTGGCAGGACATGTATGACACCATGCGCACCAGCTTCTTCCCCCAGCGGACCGACACCCTCCTCTCCCAACTCCGTGCCCGTGGCCTCTACCCCTCGGTGGACGCCCCCGACTTCACTCCTCACGGTGGCGTCTTCGCCAGCGGGGCGGAGGTGACCATGGAGGCTCCCACCGGTGGATCCATCTACTACACCCTCGACGGAAGCGATCCGCGTCGCCCCACCACTGCCGGGGCGGAAACCATCCTCCTCCCGGAGGGATCACCAACCCGGGCCTTCATTCCCGGAAACGAGGCCCTGGGACTGGACTGGACTCTTCCGGATTTTGATGACGCGGAGTGGTCCAGCGGAGCGAGCGGGGTCGGATTCGAACTCGACAGCGGCTTCGAGGGATTGTTCGGAATTGATCTCAGCGCCATGCACGGCGTCAACGGCTCGGCCTACGCCCGCTGGGAATTCGAGATCCCGGACCGGGCGGAACTCGCTGCCATCACCTCCCTCACCCTGCGTGCCCGCCATGACGACGGCTTCATCGCCTACCTCAACGGCCACGAAGCAGCCTCTGCCAACCGGCCGGTCTCCCCCTCCTGGAACTCCACCGCCCCGGCCGCCCATCCCGACGGCGCCGCCACCGAGTTTTCCGGTTTTAACCTCACGGACGTCATCGGCCATCTGCGTCTTGGCACCAACGTCCTGGCGGTGCACTGCCTGAACCAGGAAGTCGATAGCAACGATCTCCTCTTTGTTCCCGAACTCGCCGCCGCCACCGGAGTCATCACCTCGGGAATCTCGCCTGCAGCACTTGTCTACCAGGGACTTCCTCTTTCCCTCGACACAAGCACGCGGCTCAAGGCACGCGTCCTCGAAAACGGAACCTGGTCCGCGATCACCACCGCGGTCTTCACCGCTGGCGCACCCGCCACCACCGGACATCTCGCAATCAGTGAAATTCATTACCATCCGGTCGACGATGCTCCCACCGAGTTCCTGGAACTGATCAACATCTCCAACGGACTCATTGACCTGACCGGCCTCACCTTCACCAACGGCATCGACTTCACCTTCCCGGAAACCACCATGCTCGCTCCAGGCGAACGCATCCTCGTGGTAGAGGATATCACCTCCTTCGAGATCGCCTATGGCCTCGGACTGCCTATTGCGGGAGCTTTCGAAAACAACACCCGCCTCGCCAACAATGGAGAACGCCTCACCCTGCTCGCCCGCGACGGCTCCACCATTCTCGACTTCCGCTTCCGCGAGCAGCATCCCTGGCCCGAAGCCCCGGACGGAACAGGACGGAGCCTCGTCCCCGTCATTCCCGGCAATGTCATGAGCACCGACCCCCTGGACTGGCGGTCCAGCCTCTCCCCCGGGGGAACTCCTGGCTGGTCCGATACAATCCCCTTTCCCGGAGGTGGCGAGGAAACCTTGCTGACCTACGCTCTGGCAGGCTCCGGTACTCCCCGTATCATTGTGGAAAACGACATCCCCCTTCTCCTCTTCCGGGCGTCCACCGCCGCCGATCATGCGACGATCTGGGTGGACTTCTCTCCCGATCTGCAGAATTGGTTCCCGGCCGAACCGGAAGACTTCCTCTCCCGGGAAGACCAATCCGACGGCACCACGACCTACCGCTTCGCCATGCCCACCACCCAACCCCTCACCCATCACTTCGCCCGCCTTCGCCTTGAAACAAGATAACCCCTTGACAGCAAGGGAGATGAATAACCTGCAACCAACCCTGCCTGATGATGATCCACCTCAATCACCCGTGCCGCCCTGCCCTCCTTTTGATGACCGCTCTCGGGGCAACCGCAATCCTGCCCCTCGCCGCGATCGCCGGTGAATCGAAACCCAACACCCTGTCCGCCGGGGAAAAGGACGCCGGATGGCAGCTCCTCTTCGATGGCAGGGCACCGACTTCGTGGCGCAGTTTCGGGAAGGAGACCCTGCCCGGGAAGGGATGGGAAGTCTCGGAAGGCTGGCTGATCAAAAAGGGCGGACTGAAGCCTGGAAACCTCGTGACCCGGCAGGAATTCACCGACTTCGAGTTCTCCTGGGAGTGGCGCATGGCCCGGGGAGGCAACAACGGGGTGAAATACTTCGTGGACGAGAAGCGTGGCAAACTGGGGCATGAGTACCAAATGCTCGCCAACCCCGACGACAAGGCCAGCAAGGGAGCGACCGCCGGATTCTACGCCGTGCTGGCTCCCTACGATCTCCCTGCCATCAAGGCGGCTCCTGGAATCAACCACTCCCGCATTTCCGTCCAGGGCCGGAACGTTCGCCACTGGCTCAACGGAAAACTGGTCCTCGAGTATGTCTGCGGTAGCGAAGAGGTCCTCGCCAACGTCGCCCTGAGCAAGTTCAAGGATGTTCCCAATTTCGGCAGGAAACTGACCGCCCGCATCATGCTCACCGACCACGGCAGCGAGTGCGCCTTCCGGAACCTCAAGATCCGCGAATTGTCCGCGGGGGCCGCGAGGGAGTAAATCCCCGGCCTCCTGCAGCTCCGACACTCCCCGGATCATTTTTTTATTGGGGCGGGAGAACCTCCGGGGATCACCTGCCATGCTCGCCGCAAGGGACGGTGAAGTGGCCGGAAGGACCAGCTTCAGACTGCGAACGAAGGCTGTGGGCCTGTCTCAGGAACGCTCGCTTCCTCCTTCAATCCGACGCTGAAATATAATCTCCTTAAGTCTTGTGTATATCTCACTCAAAAAACGACAAGCGACCTTGACCGGTTACGTGAAATTGCCAGTATTCCGAAATCAGATTGCGGCCTGAATTTCCAGCGGGATTCCTGGGCCCTTTTCCCCTACCAACCCACTTCCCATAAAACCCATGAAAATCCTGTTTTCCCGGATGCTGGCCCTGCCAGTGACAGCGGTACTCCTATTGACCTGCCTGCCCCTTCACGCTCAACTGGCCGCCTCGGGAACTCCCGGCGACCGCGCGGTCTACACCATCGGCAGCGGGGCAACCCTGGCCACCGGTTTCGGCACCAGCGTGGCCCACGATTTCGCCACCACCGCAGTGGCCGATACGGCCGACAGCTTTGACCTCCAGGTCGGGGGGGCAGTCAACCTGACCGCCGGACATCACCTTGTCATCTACGGCACCCGTTATCTCAACACCGCCAACGGCCGCGCGGGCCTCAATAACACGATCCTGCTCAACGGTAGTGCTATGGCCCACGGAGCCTCCTCGACCTATTCGCGCGACAATACAAACAACAACCACTTCGTCCGGGGTGGTACGATTATCGAGGTCGCCCAGGCCGACTCGATTGCCATTCAATCCCAGCGAACCGACACCCACACGCAGACCCTGAACCAGCAGGATGGCGACCTCCAACTGGTGAAACTGGACGATAGTCTCTCCTTCCTGCGACTCGGGGCGAGCGCCAACGTGGCCGGTCTGATGAGCAACTCCTCCGCGGGACCCGCCACCATAAGCTATGACGTCCAGGATGAAGTGGACGCCGGGTTCACCCACGTCAGTGGTGGCAGCGAGATCACCCTCAGTGAAGCGGGACGTTATCTCGTCTTCGCCAACACCGGCTTCCGCATCAGCGGGGGCAACCGCCACCGCCAGGCCATCACCCAGCGCCTCACCCTCAACGGCACCCCGGTGGAGGACTCCTCCACCGTGCTCTACCTGCGTTACGCGGGTTCAACCGACGGGACCGGCGGTCTCATGGAGTTCGGAGCCGCCTCGCTTGGCACGATCATCCGGACCACCGCCGCCGACACTATTCTCGAGGTGGAAGCCCTTCGGGACAACGATGTGGGCGGAACCAATACCGCAGTTGCCCTCGAGGCCTCGCTTACCGGACTCACCATCCTGAAACTTCCCGGCTACGGGGAATACCTGCGCCTGTCCGGTCCTGCCCAGAACATCAATTTCGCCCAGGGGAACCCCGAGACCGCCTTGAACCTGTCCGAGACCTCTCCGGTTTCGAATGCCTCCTTCTCCTACGATGCCACTGCCAACAGCTCCCAGGTGACCGTCAACAAGGCCGGCGACTACCTCTTCCTGGCCTCCCACTTTGCCGATAACTTTGACGCTGCCGGAAATAACGCGCGCACCATCTTCCGGCAGGGATTCCAGACCACTCCCAGTGGTGGATCGGCGGGCAAGATTTCCTACGGTAACGGTGGGGCCTTCAACCGCGACGACACCGCTGGCGGTGAACGCGCCCGGGACTCCGGCGACTGGGCCGGGGCCATCCTGCCCCTGGGAGCCGGTGACCTGGTGGAGACAACCTCGGCCCGCTTTGGCGGCAACCCGGCCACCTTCGATGCCAACACGGTGGGCCTGCAGGCCCTCAACATCGCAAGCATCTCCTCCGCTCCCACCGCACCGGTGGTGGAGATCAATTCCCCCCTCAGTGCCGTCGTCAACTCGACGGGCAACGTCATTACCGACGAGTCGCACCTGAAGACCACCCACATCAGCGACCCGGCCACCGCACTGATTTACACCCTCGACAGCGCCCCGGACGGCGGCTCGCTTGAACTCAGCGCCGCCGCCCTGGGCCTTGGCGACACCTTCACCCAGGACGATGTTGACAATGACCGCCTCACCTTCAACGCCGGCGCCACCGCCACCGAGGGTGGATTCGATTTCACCGTGCGCGATTCCAGCAGCAACGCAGTCGCAGGATCCTTCGTGGTCAACGTGGGAGCCGCCACTGCTCTCGGCGACGACGCGGGAGCGACCGACGAGGACTCCACCGTCACCGGTCTGGATCTCCTCGCCAACGACAGCGGCAGTTCCCTCTCGGTAACCGACTACGACGCCACCAGCACCAACGGAGCCGCAGTCACGGTGACCGCCGCCGGCATCTCCACCTACGACCCAACCGGTTCAGCGGCCCTGCAGGCTCTCGACACCGGCGACCAGCTGGACGACACCTTCACCTACGCCGTCACCGATATCTTCAATCAGGAGACCACCGCCACCGTCACCATCACGGTGGATGGAGCGAATGATGCCCCGGTCGGCACCGACGATGCCTTTGCCAGCGGGGAACGCTCCGTCACGAGCGGCAACCTCCTCGCCAACGACAGCGACTCCGATGCAGCCGACACCCTGACGGTATCCAATTTTGATGCGGCGGGTAACGGAGGCGCCGTTCCAGTCCCCGGTCCCCTGGTTTTCACCAGTGCACAGGGTGCCACGATCTCGATTTCCTCGAATGGGGACTTCAGCTACGACCCCAGCAGCTCGGTCGCCATCCAGGCCCTCGCCGACGGCGCGACCCTCAGTGAGACCTTCAGCTACGACGTCTTCGATGGCACCTCTACAGTTGCCACCACCGTCACGGTCACCTCGACGGGGACGGTCGGCACCTCGGGCGACCTTGCGGCGGTTGCAGCCAATGCCACCGTCAACGTCAATGCCCTGGCCAACGACAGCCGCTACAGCGGAACAATCGGCTCTCCCACCGCGGGAGCGGAACTGGAGTTCCTCGCCGATGGTGCTGGTAATTCCAGTGCCGCGTGGCTGAACACGGGAGCCGCAACCGTGGCCTCCATTCCCAACGGCGGAACCGCCTTGATTGACGCCACCCACAACCCCACCCCGCCGAATCCGCTTTCTGGAATGGCGGCCGCCTACGATTTTGCCGGGATCGAAGGGATCGAGCACGACGGCTTCGATGCTGCCCCTTACGGCCAATCCGATCTGGTCAATGCCTCCATCGAATTCCTCTTCCGCCCCTCGGACCAGGTCGGCGACGAGGTCCTCCTGGAGATCGGCGGGACGACGGACGGGGCGTCCATCTGCCTGGTGGACAACCTGGTGGTGTGGACCGCCTGCGACAATGGAACCGAAGCCGCCCAGGCGGTGGCCATCCTCCCGCCCGGAGCAGTGGCAGGGGGAGAGTGGGTGCACATCGTCTGCACGATTGATCTCGCCACCGACACCGCGGAAATCTGGCTGAATGGCGTCCTGACCGACAGCAACGGGGCCGTGAATGTCAACAATGGCGCAGCGGGCGATCTCGCTGACTGGTGCGGCACGGACTCGGGCGGCATCGGTCGCCGGCAGACTGATGTGGGCGGCGATCTTAATGGTCTTGGCAATTATGGAACCACTGATCTTGGAGCCCAGACCGACTATGAGGGTGAGGTCGCGCTTCTGCGCACCTACGAGTCTCTCCTCACCTCGGCCCAGGTGATGGCCAACTTCCAGGCTCTGGTGGGAGCCACGGTTGGAGCTCCGGCGGCAGGAGACGTGACTGATCTCAACGGCACAGCATCCCCAATCCCGGGAACCACCGTTGTAGTGCTCGCTTCCGGCGCGACGGTGGCCTTCGAACTCGACGGCTCCTTCACCTACGACCCCAACGGAGCCTTTGACAATCTCGGGGTGGGGCTGACGGCGCAGGAGAGTTTCACCTACACCATCGACAATCACCACAATGCCACCACCACCGTCGTAATCACCATCGACGGCACCAACACTGACGCCCAGCTCAACCTCGCCGCTGACCAGGCCAGTGTGACCGAGGGCAACGACGCCTCCTTCACCATCACCTCGAGTCTGGCCCTCCCCTCCGATGTGGAGGTCAGCCTGAGCTACAGTGGAACGGCCCAGGACGGCAGTGACTTCAACGGGAACGCGGCAGTCACCCTGTCCAGCAAAGGCGGAGCCACGGAATTCGACCTGACCTTCTCCACGATTGCCGATTCCCTCTACGAGGGTTCGGAAACCCTCACCGTGACCATCGACAGCGTGACCGGCTCCGCGGTCCTGGGCGCCACCCCGGCGGCCTCCATCACCATTGCCGATTCCGACAGTCCGCCCGTCCTTTCCCTCGGCACCCCGACCGGAAACACCACCGAAGGCAGCAGGGTGGACTTCACCGTGACTGCCAGCGTGGCCTCCAGCGTGGCGGTCACCGTCGACGTGGCCTACTCCGGCACAGCCGGTCCCGAGGACTTCTGTGACCAGGAGCAGATCACCATCCCGGCCGGACATACCGCCGCCACCGCAAGCCTGCTGGTGCTCGACGATGCCGTGGCCGAGGGTAATGAGACCCTCACCGCCACTATCAGCAATCCGTCGCTCGGGTCCTTGGCTACAACGGAAACTGATGGCCTGATTGCCTATTATGACTTCAACTCGGACACCGTCGCAGACACCTCGAGTGTGCTCGGAGGCAGCGCCTCGGCCAACAACGGCTCGTGGACCGGAACCGCCGTCTACAAGGACGGCGCCTTCGGCCGCGCGG
>MPLX02079791.1_pt1 | contig 15860 bp, 13 predicted proteins | sample 1617341 | NCBI WGS metagenome assembly MPLX02 (sample SAMN05944804, study PRJNA350692) | marine metagenome | biome: marine; feature: ODZ; material: water; isolation source: 120 m water sample filtered on 0.2 um supor filter | place: Pacific Ocean | collected 2012-04-08 | depth 120m m | reverse complement strand
CCGCACTGGTGAACTGACTACCTTGATCGGTGTTAAAAATACCTGGCGTTCCATAGCGAGTAGTTTGGTGGCCAGGGGCGGAATCGAACCACCGACACGAGGATTTTCAGTCCACTGCTCTACCAACTGAGCTACCTGGCCACGGGGATACCACAGGCGGGGTCTGGATTACAAAGCACCCACGCTGTTTCGTCAAGGGTGCACGGCAAACGGACCGTGCTTGTTCAAGATAGATCGAGTGCGTAGGTTTTGAGTTTTTCCATGGGAATGACATCCAATGTCCGGATGTGCGTGCGGGTGAGATACACCTTGCAGGCAACGCCTGCCTCAAGTGCCCTGGCATAAGACCCAGCACATACGCACCAACAATCGCCTTCTTTGAGCCCGGGAAACCCAAACTCCGGGTGCGGTGTTAACAGGTCGTTGCCATCTGTCTTGAGCCACTGCAAGAACACGTCTGTCACCTTGGCACACACTGTATGGACCCCGTGGTCTGCCTCGTCTGTATTGCAGCACCCATCTCGAAACCATCCTGTCAGGGGTTCTTCGGAGCATGCGCCGAGGGGCTCACCAAAAACGTTCTGCTGGGTTGGGCTTACTATTTCAGACATCGGTGATTTCCAGACTTGATCAATACTATCCAGCCACATTTCTAATGCAGTGGCGCCATACTTTCAACGACAGCTTTTCTAAGGTAAGGCATGCCAGGAGGTCTTGCCTTACGCCCTGCGCGGTGGTGCTATAGTGCCACCAGGCAATAAGTTACCCATCCTGATGAAATTCTGCAGTCAGTGTGCTTCCCCGGTCACGATCCGGATTCCAAACGGCGATACCAAGGAACGCCACGTCTGTAATGAATGCGGGGAGATTCATTACCAGAACCCAAAAATCGTTGCCGGCTGCATCCCCGAATGGGAGGGTCGCATCCTGCTCTGTCGTCGTGCCATTGAACCGCGTCACGGGCTTTGGACCATACCGGCCGGATTCATGGAGAATGGCGAGACGGTAGAGCAGGCCGCCATGCGCGAGACCTTGGAAGAAGCCTGTGCCCATGTTGAGATCAGCGGGCTCTATGCGGTATTCAACATACCTCATGTCAGCCAGGTATACATGATCTTCCGGGCCCAACTGCAAGAGGGTCAATTTGCCCCGGGGATTGAAAGCCTTGAAACCGCGCTTTTCTTTGAAGAAGAAATTCCCTGGTCAGAAATGGCCTTCCCGGTCGTAGTGCAGGCATTAGAGCGCTTCTTTAGCGATCGGCCCCGTAATGCCTTTCCCCCGTTTGTCGATACCGTAACCCCGCTGAACCGTTGAACCGCTAGGAATATTCAGCACAACACTTCGAGATCTGCCGGCGCATCAATCGGATCGGGGGCGAGATCCACCTTGGGCAAAAGATCGCGCAGGGCGCCCTGCAGGGCTTCTTCCATCGTCGGGTGATAGAAAGGCTTGCGCAACAGTTGCAGTGCCGTCATCTTCTCCCCAATAACCCAGGCCAGCAGATGTGCCAGATTCTCACCCCGCTCGGCCACCAGAGTGGCGCCCAGAATCACGCCGCTGGCCTGATCAGCATAAACGCGCACGATACCCCGGTTCGCACCCATCACCAGTGCCCGGCCCAGTGGCCCCAACCGCATCTCACCGACGGCCGTAGTGTCGGGATCGAGTTTCGCAAAGGGTACACCCACAGTACAGATATTGGGTGAGGTAAAGGAGATCGCCAACGGGGTCTTGCGGGCAAACGAGGTGCTATCGGCCCGCGCGGCGTTATACCCGGCGATACGGCCTTCGTCGGCAGCCTCGTGCAGAATCTCGCGGTTGGCACTGATATCCCCGGCAACAAAGACACGGCTGTCACCACAACGCATGGTGTGTTCATCAAACACCGGGATGCCATGTGAATCCAGCTCAATGCCGGCATTTTCAATGGCCAGCCAGTCAAGGTTGCTCTGGCGACCCATGGCGGCCAGCACCTTATCGACCACCACCGTGTGCTCACCTGCGCTGACGCGGATGCGCCCGTCAGCCTGTGCCAGTTCGGCGCCATGACCCAGCCAGATCGGAAAAGCGCGCCCCAGCAGTTCGATCGCGCTCTGGCGTGCATCGGGGTCAGTCAGACCCGCCACCGTATCGAGCGCATCGATTCCGGTAACCGAAACCCCCAGGTGTGCCAGCGCCTGACCGATCTCCAGGCCGATCACACCCAAGCCCACCACGGCAATCGTACCCGGCAGATCATCCTGCTCAAAGAGGGTATCGCTGGTCAGAATGCGATCGCCAAAATCTACCCAGGCTGGAGGCACGACAGGCCGCGTGCCACAAGCAATTACGATGCTGGCTGCATGGATGGTGTCTTCGCCTACCTGCAGCACCCCGGGCTCAACAAAACGCGCATAGCCCTCAACAAACGCCTCACCCAGAGTATCGGTGGTAGCGCCCAGCACCCGATCTACCAGGATATCGCGCAGATCGCGTACGTGCTCCAGCGCATCAGGCAGGGAAACCGACAAGGCATCGCCACCAACGATACCCTCGCGGTCAAAAATCTCACGGCGGTGCAGATCATGGGCCACCTGAATCAAGGCCTTTGAGGGCATGCAGCCCACCCGGGCACAGGTCGTACCCAACTCACCCCCGTTGATCAGCACAAAATCCTTACCGGCATGTTTGGCCTGACCCATCGCGTTGAGCCCGGCTGTCCCGGCCCCAATAACGGCCACATCAACTTTGCGTTCGTGCATAGACGACTCCGAAAATCAGGCAGTCAAGTTGCGGTGTCTAGCAACCGGACCAGTTGCGCGAGATCAGACACCTCAGCGTGCGGAGTCTCCTCATATTCCCAGTCATCACCATTACGGTTAACCCATGCCGCACAAAGCCCGGCCTGCTGCGCCCCGATCACGTCCTCCAGGGGGTGATCACCCACGTGCAGCACCTGCGCCGGATCCATCTCGAGCAGTTCACAGGCCATGTGAAAAATCTGGCGATCAGGCTTTTTCACTCCGACTGTACTGGCGCTGATCTGGCCCTGGAAATAATCACCGATCCCCAGACGTGAGATATCGGCATTACCATTGGAGACCGCCACCACCGCAAAGCGTTCACTTAATGCAGACAGCGCCGGTACCACATCCGGATACAACGTCACATCGTGGCGCAAGTCGAGAAAACGGCCCATCAGATCGTGCGAGGCCTGGGGGTCATAACCGTAGCGCTCAAGCAACACCTCAAAAGAAACACGGCGCGACTCGGTCAGATCATGGGCGAGATCGGGACGAGTCTGGTGAATCTCATTTCGGACCCGACGCAGATCCTGTGCGTCATGGCGCTCCCCTATTCGTGGAAAAGTCTCACTGATATGTCGGTGCAACACGGTCTCAGCTCGATCGATCACCGGCCAGATCGCCCACAAAGTATCATCCAGATCCAACGAGATGCCCCGCACCTGCTTCACGAGCGCAGGCTCGCGAACAGTTTTTCCCGCAGTTGCCGAGCGCCGGCCTGACCTGCTCCCGTGATATCAACCGAGAAGACGGGTCGACCCTGCTGCATCAACACCACACGATCCCCATCAGCCTGGGCCTGATTCAATTCAGCCAGGCTGAAGTCTTCACAGAAAATAGAAAGATCGCGCTCAGGCAGGATGCGGACAAAAAGAAATATCCCACGGGCGGGTCCCCCCTTGTGCAACTGGCCAGTCGAATGCAGATAACGCGGGCCGGTGCTAATGCTGACCGGCAGGCCATATTCGTCGCGAACTACCTGAGCAAAATCGTCCAACGCATCTTGCACCGCCGGGTCGGGCGGGGCATAGGCCAAAATCGCAAGATAGCTGTCTGCCGGGGCATCACGCAGGCACGGAACTAGCCCCGCAAGTAAGGGCGTTGTCGCCGCTTCGGTGGGAAGTTCACCGGCCAGCAGATCACGTGTTACCTGCTTGCTGGCATTAACGTCTGGCTCATCGAAGGGGTTGATACCCAACAACGCACTCGTAACCGCGACTGCGAACGTCCAGCGGAAAAATTCCCCGCCCAGATCGGCGTTGCTCGCCAATTCGATACACTGCAGCGGCACATTCTCGTTAGCGAGGGCATCGATGCCCTGCCAGAAAAACGTGTCTTCCGTCACCCCGATCGCTATCCGGGCAAGACGGCCTGGCGGTGCTGCCTGGCGTGCGCTCGCCAGAGGCAAAATCCCCTTACCTTGCTTACCAGTGCTTTCCGCCACCAACTGCTCGATCCACCCGGCGAGCGGTGCGAGCCGATCATCGATACACAACTCCAGACAGTCGCGCCCCCCCTGGTACTGCTTGGCCAGCCAGAACCCAAGCGCCAAACCGGGGTTGTCCTTTGACTCTTCACCCCGACAGTGTTGCGCCATAGCCGTAGCGCTGGTCTCAAGCGGGCCCAGGCCGATCCCCGCGAGCGCTGCAGGTGCCATCGCGAAAGTGGTCAGTGCCGAAAAACGTCCTCCCAGATCACTCGGATTCAGCAGGCAATCATGAAAATGGCACTGCAAAGCCAGGTGTGCCAGTGGACTGTCCGGATCAGTAATAGCGATGCATTGCGACCCCGGTTCGGCAACACCCTGTTCTTCGAGATTTTCAAGGACCCAGGCGCAAAGTGCCTGTACTTCTGCGGTAGTGCCAGACTTGGATGAAAAAATAAAAAGAATCCTGGCCCAGGACTGATGCTGCAACGCCGCGCGCACCGCATCCGGGTGGGTGTTGTCCAGCACGGTCAATGAAAGACCATCACTGGCTGAGGCGAAAACCTCGACCAGCACTTCGGCGGCAAGACTGGAACCACCCATGCCCACCAGCACGGCGCGGCTGAACCCTCGAGCGCGTATCTCAGCTGCCCAACGTGTCAGTCTTTCGTGGTTACCTGCCAGCCACTGCGGGCTATCAAGCCAGCCCAGACGATCAGAGATCGCTGACTGGACTTTATCTTCTTCACTCCAGAGCGAACTGTCACGTGCCCACAGTCGCGTCACCAGGTCTGACGGCGGGTGGCTCACGCGACCTCTTCCGAACAGAGTAGGCCAACATCGCGTCCCGGGTGCACCGGAAAAACACCGAGCATCAGATCTCAGGCCGCCAGCGGTCCCGCCGTACGCACGGCCTCCGGGACGTCATCTGCATACTTGCTGAAGTTCTCCTGGAACAAACCCGCCAGCTTATGGGCCTGGGCGTCATAGGCCTGTGCATCCGACCAGGTCGTTCGTGGGTTCAGCACTTCCACCGGCACACCTGGGCACTCGATCGGTACCTCGAGCCCAAACACCGGATCGGTGGTCGTGGGCACATGATCAAGCTTGCCGTCTAACGCAGCATTGACGATAGTGCGCGTGTGGTTGATCGCCATGCGTTTGCCCACGCCGTACGGTCCACCTGTCCAGCCGGTGTTGATGAACCAGACCTTCACATTATGCTTTTCGATATTGGCGCCCAACAGTTCAGCGTACTGGCGCGGGTGCAGTGGCAGGAAGGGGCCCCCAAAGCAGGGACTGAAGGTCGGTGAAGGTTCGGTGACCCCTTTTTCGGTACCCGCGACCTTAGCCGTGTAACCATTGATGAAGTGGTACATCGCCTGTGCCGGTGTTAACCGGGCGACAGGGGGCAATACGCCAAAGGCATCGCAAGTCAGAAAGATAATGTTGTTTGGTTGGCCGCCGCGGCCGGTCGGGGTCGCATTGGGAATCTGCGAGATCGGATAGGACGCGCGGGTATTTTCGGTCAGGGTGCCGTCATCCAGATCTACTGTGCGGCTACGATCATCCAGCACGACATTCTCAAGGATGGTGCCGAACGTACGGGTGGTCTGGTAGATCTCCGGCTCCTGCTCGGCCGACAGATTAATGACCTTGGCATAACAACCTCCTTCAAAGTTGAAGATGCCGCTCTCACTCCAGCCGTGCTCATCATCACCGATCAGCGTACGCGCGGCGTCTGCCGATAGCGTGGTTTTCCCGGTACCTGATAGGCCAAAAAATACCGCGGTGCTGCCATCACGGCCAATGTTGGCCGAGGCATGCATGGAGAGGATACCCTGACGTGGCAGCAGATAGTTCATCACACTGAAGATCGACTTCTTGGTCTCACCGGCGTAACTGGTGCCCCCGATGATGACCAGTTTTCGGCTGAAGTTGACGATAATAAAGGTAGGTGAGTTGGTGCCATCTACATCGGGATCAGCGCTGAAGCCGGGTGCATTGATCACGGTAAAGCCGGGCTCGTGGCTGGCCTGCTCAGTGTCGCTGCCCACGATAAACATATTACGGGCGAACGCGCTGTGCCAGGCCAGTTCATTGATGATGCGTACCGGCAGGCGCCGATCGGGGTCTGCTCCGGCAAAACAGTCCTGTACATACAGTTCGCGCCCCTCAAGGTATTGCACCATCCGGGCGAATAACGCATCGAAGCGCTCTGGTGCGTAGGGTACGTTGATCTTGCCCCACCAGATTTCGTTTTCGGTATTTTCATCGCGCACCACAAACTTGTCATTGGCCGAACGGCCCGTGTGCTGACCCGTTTCCACCACCAGTGGCCCGTTGCTGGCCAGCACGCCTTCGCCTTTGCGAATCGCATGCTCTGTTAGCACTGCCTGCGACAGGTTCCAATACACCGTGCCGAGGTTGTGAAGCCCATGGTTCTCGAGAGTGAAGGGGCTGTGGAGTTTGGGGTCGCTCATGATTGTTCCTTTAGTTACAGACTAGCCAAAAACGATGTGCTGGCATCAAAATTCTCGATCACGGACACAGCGCTCGGCAAGAGACGGCAGGAAACCGATCCATTTCGGTCAGGCGGCGAAGGTATAAGCGCGGACGGTGCCGGGCCGGAAGCCACGTTGGCGCGGTGTGATGTGATTTGCGAGATGGGTCGGCGTTGTGCCGAACGAGTCAACGGTCAAGCAGTTGAGTATATCAATTATCGGTGTTTTCGGGAGCCACCCAGCCCTGGGGCGCATCACCCCCCTCGCCGAAAAGATAAGCCTCCATCTGCTGTTCCAGGTAGGTACGGTGTTCAGGGTTGATGGGGCTGAGGCGGTGTTCATTGATCAGCATCGTCTGACGAGCCAGCCACTGCTGCCAGCCCTCGCGTGATACCTCGCGCAGAATTCGCTGGCCCAATTCCCCTGGCCAGGGCGCAGTTTCCAGCGCTTCAGCCTGCCGATCCAATACTACGCAATGCACCATCTCACTCATAAGGCACTATCCAGTTGTTTAAGTAAACGCGTTACGGGGGCAGCCAGGCCACGGCGGCCGGGTGCCCCCGGCCGTATCCAGCTCCCCCGATGCCCTAGTTTAACGCTGTCTGCCCCGCTGACCCGTAACAGCTGCGGCCAGATGGTGAGGGTGAAATGCGTGAAGCCCTGCTCAATCGGCGCCCATGGCGCCAATGGCCGCACAGGGATGCCGAAAACATCACGACACCAGGCTTGGGGCATCACTTTTGCCGGGCATTCCGGAAAGCTCCAGAGCCCACCCCAGATGCCCGGGGCCGGGCGTCGCTCCAGCAGAACCCGGCCACCCGGATCGATCAGGATCAACATGGTGGTCTGGCGCGCCGGGCGCGGGCGGCGTGCCGGGCGGCCCGGGAAACGCAGGGGATTCCCCATTGCATACCCCAGGCAACCGGGCTCCAGTGGACACGCCCCGCAATCTGGTCGAGTCCGTGTGCACACCAAGGCGCCCATATCCATCATCGCCTGGTTGAAATCTGCCGCCCGGCCACCTTGCCGGGGCAGCACAAGATCAGCCCGATCCCACAAAATGTTCTGGGTCGCTTTGCGGGTCGGATCCCCGGCCACGGCGAAATAACGCGCCAGTACACGACGCACGTTGCCATCAAGCACGGGGTGACGCTGCTGATCGGCAAAACTCAGGATTGCCCCCGCCGTAGAGCGGCCGATACCCGGCAACGCCATTACCGCCAGCAGGGCCCGCGGAAAAATGCCGGCGTGTTGGCGCTGAATCGAATGCGCCGATCGATGCAGATTGCGCGCGCGAGCGTAATAGCCCAGCCCAGTCCAGCAATCCAGCACCGCATCGATGGGAGCGCCGGCCAGACTGGGAATATCAGGAAACCGACGGATGAATCGCTCGTAGTAAGGGATCACGGTCGCCACCTGGGTCTGTTGCAGCATGATCTCTGAAACCCAGATACGGTAGGGATCCCGATCAGCCTGCCAGGGCAAATCATGACGCCCGTGTACCCGGTACCAGCGCAACACGGCACGACTGAAAGCGCCCCTTCGCACATTCAATGGTGGGGTGATCGGATCATGAGCTTCACGGGCCGTCATGCCTTCAACCTCCTGGGCTCAGCCGGAGGTTACCCCGGCGCGGATATAATGATCTGGTCATGCGATGGTTTCTTTGCCTGCTACTCACCCTGGGCCCGATCACGGCAATGGCCGAAGAGGTAGTACGCAGCCATGCGATCACGATGTTCGACAATGAAATACCCCGCTACGCTGCGGACTTTACTCACTTTGATTATGTCAACCCCGATGCACCCAAGGGTGGCATCTTACGCCTGGCGTCTCAGGGCACCTATGACAGTTTCCACCCCTTTATCCCCAAGGGTAACGCGGTCGGTACCGGGGCGGTCGAAACGCTACTGGTCACCAGTGCCGACGAGCCTTTTACCGGCTATGGCCTGATCGCGCAAACGATCGAATGGCCCGCCGACCGCTCCTGGGTGATCTTTCATCTGCGCCCACAGGCCCGCTGGCACGACGGCACCGCCATTACCGCCGATGACGTCGTCTGGTCCTTCGAAACGCTGATCAGCCAGGGTAGTCCCCAGTACCGTTTTTACTACAGCGCGGTGAGTGCGGTGAGTGCGCTTGACCCGCACCGGGTGCGTTTTGATTTCAGCGAGTCGGGCAACCGCGAACTGCCGCTGATTGTCGGCCAGCTACCCATTTTGCCTAAGCACTACTGGGCTGAGCGTGACTTTGGTGCCACCACGCTTGAGCCCCCGCTTGGGAGCGGACCCTATCGGATAAGCGATTTTGAAGCCGGTCGTTTCACTGTACAGAAACGAGTCAGCGACTATTGGGGTGGTGATCTCCCGGTGCGACGTGGGCTGGACAACTTTGACACCATCCGCACAGATTTCTTCCGCGATGCCACACCAATCCGCCTGGCGCTTAAGGCCGGAGACATCGATTTTCGTGCCGAGAACCAGGCCAAGGCCTGGGCTGAGGACTACCGGGTCCCGATGGTCGAAAAAGGCTGGTTGAAAAAAGAACTGGTGCCCCATCGCATGCCCACGGGTATGCAGGCTTTCGTCATGAACACCCGCCGCACTCGCTTTTCCGATCCCCGGGTACGTGAGGCGCTGGGACTGGCCTTTGACTTTGAATGGACCAACCGCACCCTCTTTAACGGCCAGTACACGCGTACCACGAGTTATTTTTCAAACTCCGACCTGGCCTCCAGCGGTAAACCGAGCGGTGAAGAACTGGCGATCCTCGAGCGCTTTCGCGCCCAGGTGCCCGGCGCCATTTTTGGCGAAGCCTATGCACCGCCCAAAACAGATGGCAGCGGCTGGCTGCGCGCCAACCTGCTTCGAGCCGGCACCCTGCTGGAAGAAGCCGGCTGGGCGGTTCAGGACCTGAAACTGGTTGATGCCGCGGGGGGGGAGCCCTTTCGTTTCGAGATCCTGCTGGTCAGCCCCGCCTTTGAGCGGGTCGTTTTGCCCTATATCCGCAACCTTAAGCGCCTCGGAATCGAGGCGCGAATCCGCCTGGTGGACGAGAGCCAATATATCAACCGGTTTCGCCAGTTTGATTTCGACATGATCGTGTGGGTCTGGGGCCAAAGTGAGACCCCGGGTAACGAGCAGCGTGAGTACTGGACTCAGCGTGCAGCCGAGACTGACGGCAGTCGTAACCTGGCCGGCATTCGCGACCCCGTGGTAGATGAACTGATCGAGCTGATCTTGCAGTCTGACTCACGCGAGCAACTCAACCAGCGCACCCGCGCGCTTGACCGGGTGCTGCTGTGGGGACACTACGTGGTGCCGCACTGGCATATCCGTGCTGATAGGGTACTGTACTGGGATAAGTTCGGTATCCCGTCGACCCCGGTGCGCACCGGCGTGATGACCAGTCGCTGGTGGTTTGATGAGGCCCGTACTAGCGCACTGGCCCAGGCACGCCAGTAGCGCACCCCGTTGGCCTGAACCACGTTGCCAGGCCCCATACCGGGCAAGGACCCACATTCAAGCGCCATGACTGCCTATATTGTCCGCCGGTTGCTATTGATGATCCCGACGCTGTTCGCGATTATGGTAATCAATTTTGTGGTCATCCAGGTGGCGCCAGGCGGGCCGGTCGAACAGATCATCTCCCAAGTCACCGGTATCGGCGCTGACATCACCGAGCGGGTCACGCGCTCGGGCACAGGTGAAACCCTGTCGAGCACTCCCGCCAGCGAATCTTTCGGTAGTAAATACCGTGGTGCCCAGGGCCTGGATCCGGACTTTATCCGCGAGTTGGAAGTACGCTTTGGTTTCGATCAGCCTCTGCACAGCCGTTTCATTACCATGATGAAGCGCTATCTGGTCTTGGACTTCGGTGAGAGCTTCTACCGGGATCGGGCCGTAGTCGATCTGGTACTGGATAAGATGCCGGTATCGATCTCGCTGGGTGTGTGGACTACGCTGCTGGTCTACCTGATCTCGATACCACTGGGCATTGCCAAGGCGGTGCGTGACGGCAGTCGCTTCGATGTCTGGAGCAGCCTGGCGGTGGTCATCGGCACCGCAATTCCCAGCTTCCTTTTCGCGGTTTTCCTGCTGGTGCTTTTTGCTGGTGGCAGTTATCTCGACTGGTTTCCGCTGGCAGGGCTGACTTCGGAAAACTGGCAGACTCTGTCCTGGCCCGCACGCATCCTCGACTACTTCTGGCACATCACGCTGCCAGTGGTCGCGATGACCATTGGCGGCTTCGCCACGCTGACCATGTTGACCAAAAACTCCTTTTTGGATCAGATCAACCAGCAGTACGTGCTGACGGCACGGGCCAAAGGTCTGAGCGAGCACCGCGTGCTCTACGGCCATGTCTTTCGCAACGCCATGCTGATCGTCATCGCCGGTTTCCCTGGCGCCTTCATCAGCATTTTGTTTACAGGCTCTTTGTTGGTCGAGATTATTTTCTCACTGGACGGGCTGGGCCTGCTGGGCTTTGAAGCCGCGTTCGCCCGTGATTACCCGGTGATGTTCGGTACGTTGTTCTTTTTCTCACTTCTGGGTCTGTTAATGAGCCTGGTCGGTGACCTGATGTACACGATCATTGATCCCCGGATTGATTTTGAAAGCCGGGAGACCTGAGTGAAGAGGCAGCACTTTAGCCCGTTGACGCGCCGGCGCCTACACAATTTCCGCGCAAACCGGCGCGGCTGGTGGTCGCTGTGGATTTTTCTGGCACTGTTTACCGTATCGTTGTTTGCCGAGTTCGTCGCCAACGACAAGCCTTTCGTGGTGGTCTACCGCGGTGAGGTCTATGCCCCGATCTTCAAGGCCTACCCTGAAACCACCTTCGGTGGCGACTTTCTTACCGAGGCGGACTATCGCAATCCCTATCTCGCGGAGTTGATCAATGCGCAAGGATGGATGCTGTGGCCACTCATCCGGTATCACCACCGCACAGTCGCCTGGGATCTGCCCGTACCGGCACCAGCCCCACCGGATCATCAGCACTGGCTCGGCACCGATGACCAGGCCCGCGATGTGCTGGCACGGGCGATCTACGGCTTTCGCATCTCGGTGCTGTTCGGCTTCACGCTAACGGTGGTGAGCGCCATCATCGGAGTCGCTGCCGGGGCAGTGCAGGGCTACTTCGGCGGCTGGACCGATCTGCTGGCACAGCGTTTCATCGAGGTCTGGTCCGGTTTACCCACGCTGTATCTGCTGATTATTCTTGCCAGCGTAGTCGAACCCAACTTCTGGTGGCTGCTGGGCCTGCTGCTGCTGTTCTCCTGGATGGGCTTTGTCGGCGTAGTACGCGCTGAGTTCCTGCGGGCGCGCAATTTCGAATATGTGCGAGCCGCCCAGGCACTGGGTGTCAGCAGTGGCGCCATCATATTCCGGCACGTGCTACCTAATGCCATGGTCGCCACCATCACCTTTATCCCATTCACGCTTGCCGGCTCCGTAACCGTGCTCACGTCGCTCGATTTTCTCGGCATTGGCCTGCCGCCGGGCTCTGCATCCCTGGGTGAATTACTGGCACAGGGTAAGGCCAACCTGCAAGCCCCCTGGCTGGGGCTGACAGGCTTTATTGTGATTGGCGCAATGCTGAGTCTGCTGATCTTTGTCGGCGAAGCGGTTCGCGATGCCTTCGACCCGCGCAAGACACTGGATTCATGATGACTGAAAATACCTCGTCGACTGGCCCGCTGCTGACGCTCAATGACTTGTCGGTACGCTTCGCTATGCCGGGTGGCGCAATCGATGCCGTGCGCGAAGTCTCCCTGCAGTTAGACCGGGGCGAACGTGTGGCGCTGGTCGGCGAATCAGGCTCAGGCAAATCTGTCACCGCCTTATCAATCCTGGGGCTGTTGCCCTATCCGCGGGCAAGTCACCCCAGCGGCAGCATCCGTTTTCGCGGCGAGGAATTGCTCGGCGCAGATGCCAAAACCCTGCAAACTATCCGCGGTGATCGAATTGGCATGATCTTTCAGGAACCCATGCTATCTCTGAATCCGCTGCATATTATCGAGAAGCAGATTTGCGAGACACTGGTACTGCACAAAAGGCTGAGCGACAGCCAGGCGCGCCAGCGTGCGCTGGAACTGCTGGAATGGGTACGCATTCGTGATCCCAAACGTGCGCTCAAGGCCTGGCCGCACCAGCTCTCGGGCGGGCAACGCCAGCGGATCATGATTGCGATGGCGCTGGCCAACGAGCCCGACCTGTTGATCGCCGACGAACCAACGACCGCCGTCGATGTCACTACCCAGGCGCAGATCCTGGCGCTACTGAATGAGTTGCGTCGTGAACTCGGCATGGCCGTGCTGCTGATCACCCATGATCTGGGCGTAGTCGAGAAAATCTGCGACCAAGTGCATGTGATGCGCGCCGGTACCATCATCGAACACGGCACCACTCAGACGGTTTTCCAAAAACCCGCACAGGCTTACACCCGTGAACTGATCACAGCTGAACCGCAGGCCCATCGTCCTCAACAGGCGCCAGCAGGTGAGCCTGTTCTACAGGCACAACAATTGCGCGTCTGGTTCCCGGTCCGACGCGGTGTACTACGGCGCACGGTTGATCATGTCAAGGCAGTCGATGGCGTCAGCCTATCGCTGCACCGCGGCCGCACCCTCGGTGTGGTGGGAGAAAGCGGGTCGGGCAAGACGACACTGGCCCTGGCACTGCTGAGGCTCATGCGCAGCCATGGTGAGATTTTGTTCGACGATCAGCGAATTGACCGTCTTGCCCACCGTGATCTCAAGGCGTTGCGCCGTGAACTGCAAGTGGTATTCCAGGACCCGTACGGCAGCCTCAGCCCACGACTTAACATCGGTCAGATCATTGCTGAAGGGCTCCTCGCACATGAGATTAGCGACGACCGCAGCCGTGAAGCAGCTGTTATCGATGCCCTGCGCGAGGTGGGCCTCGACCCGGATACCCGCCATCGTTACCCACACGAGTTCTCAGGCGGCCAACGTCAGCGGATCGCGCTGGCCCGGGCGCTGATCATGAAACCGTCGGTCATCATGCTCGACGAACCCACCTCGGCACTGGATCGCGCGGTACAGGCACAGATGATCGACCTGTTGGTGCGTCTGCAGACTGATCATGGGCTGGCCTACCTTTTTATCAGTCACGATCTGAGAGTCGTGCGGGCACTGGCTGATGACATCATGGTCATGCGAGGCGGTAAAGTGGTGGAACACGGTCCCGCTGACACCATCTTCAGTCAACCGACGAACGACTACACCCGCGCCTTGATAGCCGCAGCCATGGATCTGGAGGTCTGGAACGAGAACGCAGTAGCCCAGTAGAACGAGAGGCTTAACCTACCGAGGCACCTTCACCCGGACTCCCATGCCAGTGATGAATGATCTCGCATAAACGCGCCAGGCCATCGGTGAGTGCCGCGGGGCCTGGCTGCAGAATCTCAACAGACTTGATCTCATAAAGCGCGCCGGTGCGCACCGCTGGAATCGATCCCCAATCGGGCCGGGTAGCCACTTTTTCCGGGCGAAACTTCTTGCCACACCATGAACCGATAATGATATCGGGCTTACGGCGTACCACTTCCTGGGGATCACAAATAATACGGCTCTTGCCATCGGGGTATCGGGCCAGCTCAGGAAAGATATCCTCACCGCCTGCCGCTTCAATAAGCTCGGAGACCCAGCGGATGGCCGAGATCTGGGGTGAATCCCATTCTTCGAAATACACGCGTGGCCTTGGTAGCTGAGCGTGAGAGCGAGCCTGCGCCAGGTGTTGCATGCATTCGTGGACCAATGCCTCGGCTCGCTCGGCTGCCCCTACCATCGCACCCAGGGTTCGCATCATGCCGAGAATGCCCTCGATTGAGCGATGGTTAAAAACCATCACGCTCGCCCCGGCTTTGATCAGTTCGCGGGCAATATCAGCCTGCAGGTCGGAAAATCCCAGCACCAGATCCGGAGAAAGCGCCAGGATTTTGTCTATCTTGGCGCTGGTAAAAGCGCTGACCCGGGGCTTTTCTTTTCGTGCCTGCCTCGGCCGCACCGTAAAACCCGAGATACCCACGATGCGATCCGCCTCGCCGATCCGGTAGAGTGTTTCGGTAGTTTCTTCGGTCAGGCAGACAATGCGGCTTGGCAATGCGGAATCCATATCGCCAGATCATAGCCCCCCACTGGGGCAAAGCCCATGCTTATGCCCTTTTGCGTGCTTCAATAGTCGCAAGGCAGGAGTGAATCAGTTAAGGTACAAGCTGAATCTGCAACCAGGATCGTACGATGACGCAGCAACCGGCCGGCGGCATCAGTGTTACTGCTCTTCGCCAGATTCGGATAATCGCCTCACTGAATGACGAACAGCTCGCGCGCCTAGCTGAACAGTGCACCTGGTCACGCTGTGATACGGCCACCCAAATCCTCGCACAGGATGCACCGTGCGATCAGGTCTACTTTGTTTGTAGCGGGCGGGTCAGCGCCAAAACTTTCTCCGGTGCAGGCAAAGAGATCACCTTCGCCGAATTATCCAGCGGCGATGTCTTTGGTGAGTTGTCGGCACTGGATGGTGAACCCCGATCAAGCTTCGTCGTGACGCTGGAGGAGAGCCTGCTCGCTTCGCTTCCCGCAAAGGCGTTCAATGATTTTCTCAATGATCATCACCAGGTCATGCGCTCACTGATGGTCGAACTTGCCCACCGTTTGCGCCTGGCCGATGAAAAAGTATTTGAGTTCAGCACCTTGAATACCAGCAATCGGATTCATGCCGAACTGCTCCGCCTGGCCAGAGCCTATCCCGCTGAAGACAACAGGGTGCAGATTACACCCCCGCCCACCCACGCGGACCTTGCCAGCCGCACGAATGCTACCCGCGAAAGCGTCACCAGAGCGCTTAACCGGCTGAAAAACGACGGCCTGATCGATGCGACGCGTCAATGCCTGACCATTAATGACCTCGAGACACTAGCAACCCTGATTCGAGATACCGCTGGCGACTGACGTCATCGCCACTTGCCGAACGTTCACAAAAGGGTCTGGAGAGCGGTGATACAATCTCACCGTCTTAAAGTCGGCTGCAGCCCACTCGCGAAATATCGAATCGACTGAACCTGATGCTGCACGTTAACCCCGTCCTTGCGACAAGGGCTGATAGGTGGAAGCGATAACCT
>MPLX02094176.1_pt1 | contig 15876 bp, 17 predicted proteins | sample 1617341 | NCBI WGS metagenome assembly MPLX02 (sample SAMN05944804, study PRJNA350692) | marine metagenome | biome: marine; feature: ODZ; material: water; isolation source: 120 m water sample filtered on 0.2 um supor filter | place: Pacific Ocean | collected 2012-04-08 | depth 120m m | reverse complement strand
GTGACCGGATTCGAACCGGCGACGTCCAGCTTGGGAAGCTGACATTCTACCACTGAATTACACCCGCATTCTTGATAAGTCTAGATCAATCACAGGCGCTTTTGAGCATATCTGTCTTATGGCTGGTTCAATCTTATGGCTGGTTCAATTCTTTTGAGGCTGCTGCAACGCCTTTTCCCATCGTCCCTTGATGAAGGCCTAGGGATTGCAGGGTGGCCTCGATGGCCGCAACGGCGGTGAGTACGTCTCGGTCGCTGACGAAACCAAGATGGCCAATGCGGAAGACCTTGCCTTTGAGATGATCCTGCCCTCCGGCCAGGAGGATGTCGAAGTGGGTTTTCACTGCTTTACGCAATTTTTCAGCATCGATGCCTTCAGGGGCAACGGCTGTGATCGCCGGGCTGCCATGACCTTCTGCTGCATAAAGAGGTAAGCCGATCGCCTTCATGCCGGCCTGGGCTGCCCGGCGATGCCGGCCATGACGCTGGAAGATCGCCTCCAGGCCTTCGCTCTGCATCATCGTCAGAGCCGCTTCCAGGGCGAAGTAGAGATTCACCGCTGGTGTGAAGGGATTGCTGTCTTTGGCAGCGGTTTTTCTGTAGGGGCCCAGATCCAGATAGAACTTGGCAAGATCGGAGCTCTCATAGGCCTGCCAGGCCTTCTCACTCATGGCTACAAAGCTGAGTCCTGGCGGCAACATGTATCCCTTCTGTGAGCCCGAGGCCACCACATCAAGGCCCCATTGATCCATGGGAACATCCGTGGCCCCAAGGCTGGTGACGCAGTCGGCAATGGTCAGAGCGCTGCCATGGGCACGCACATGGACACTGATGCTTTCCAGATCATTGATCACCCCGGTTGAGGTTTCTGAATGGGTGAGGATCACCGCCTTGATGCTTTTCTCGGCATCGTTTTCAAGGATTGTGCGGAAGGCTTCGGGATCAAGGGGCTGGCCCCATTCGGCTTTGGTCACCTCAACATTGAGTCCATAGGCCCGGGCCAACTTCACCCAGCGCTCTCCGAATTTGCCGTTATCCCCGCATACCACCCGGTCGCCGCGGCTGAGGGTGTTGATGATTCCGGCTTCCATGGCGGCTGTGCCGCTGCCGGTGATCACCAAGACGTCATGACTTGTCTGATGCAGCCACTTCAGCTGCTCAGTGGTGTGCTTGACAATCGCTTGAAATTCGCCGCTGCGATGGCCGATGGGGTGGCGGCTCATGGCATTGAGGACAGTTTCCGGGACCGGTGTGGGGCCTGGAATCATCAGGTTGAGTTTGTCCTGCACGGCGTCGCCATCGAACCAATCAGTCATCCTAAAAAATCACCTGAGCAGGGATGTCCATCGATCACCCCTTTGCTGAACCAGGAGGATTGACATTGCCGGTCTGGGTGGCGGCCGCGGCCCAGGCTGCGACCCATGCTCTGCTTGGCCGATCATTTCAGCCGGATCAATCCCTGATCGTTCCGGATCGGAGTGAGCCCCTGCTGGTGCCGGTCAGATCTGCGGCGACCTTGTCAGCTGGTAAGCAGGCTCTGGCGATCAGCCACTGCGATCCAGGCCCCGGTCTGGATCTCACCATGGGGATGGAGATCTGGGTATGGGTTCAGTGGCAGCAGTTGGTTCCCGCGGCTGATTCCTGGTTGTGTCTCGTGCCGGGAGTTGGCGTCGGCACCATCGGAGTGGCGGGGCCGGCCTCTGTGTCTGGATTTGCACAACAGCTGCTGGAACTGAATCTGCGTCCTCTGGTGCCAGAGGGTCAGGGTCTGCGGCTGGAAGTTGTGCTGCCACGGGGGAAGGATCTGGCCGCCCGCACCAGCAATGCCTCCTTTGGTGTGGTGGATGGCCTCGCCCTGATCGGAACCCAGGCTGAGGTGCAGGTCAGTGCCTCTCCAGAGCAGTTGCAAAACGCGCTCGAACAGTTGCGCCGCTGTTGCGGTGCGCCCGAATTCAGCGGTTCACTGACGCTGGTGATCGGTGAGAACGGACTCGATCTGGCCGATCAGCTTGGCCTGGACTCTCAGCCAGTGATCAAGGCAGGCAACTGGCTGGGGCCAATGCTGGTGGCGGCGGCGGAGGCTGATGTGGAGCGGCTGCTGTTGCTCGGCTATCACGGCAAGTTGATCAAACTGGCAGGCGGCATTTTTCATACCCATCACCACCTCGCCGATGCTCGCCTGGAGGTGCTTACAGCCTTGGCTGTGCAGCAGGGTTTGCCACTGGAGTTGATCCAGCCCTTGAGTCAGTGCGACTCCATTGACGAGGCCTGGCGCTGGTTGGAGTTGCGGGCTCCGGATGCTGCCGCTCATCTCTGGCAACGGTTGGCGGACGTGGTGGAAAGGCGCAGTGCTGCCTACGTGGCTCGTTATGGCGCCTGGCCGATGCACGTTGGTGCAGCTCTGTTTGATCGCAGCAGGCGGTTGCGCTGGGCTGGACCCAGGGCCCTTGAGCAGCTGGCTGTCTTCGGGATCTCACCTCAAGGCTGATGGTTGGGCGTTTCTGCCTACGCTTGGAGCATCTGAAGGTTGTTTTCGAGGGACTTCATCGGCCATATGCCCCATCCAAAGCAGCCAGGCAAACGTCAGCCTTCGATTGTCATCCTTGATTTCGGCTCTCAGTATTCCGAGCTGATTGCTCGACGGGTGCGGGAAACCGAGGTTTTTTCTGCGGTGATGGCGTTCAACACCTCGGCGGAGGAACTGAGGGCCCTGGCTCCCAAGGGAATCATTCTCAGTGGCGGGCCAAGTTCTGTGTATGCCGCAGGCGCACCTCAGTGTGATCCAGGCATCTGGGAATTGGGTCTTCCCATCCTTGGCGTTTGCTATGGGATGCAGTTGATGGTTCAACAACTGGGTGGCCTTGTTGAAACCGCTACGGGCAAGGCTGAATACGGCAAGGCTCCTCTGGAGGTGGATGACCCCACGGAGTTGCTGATCAATGTGGAGAGCGGCTCCACCATGTGGATGAGCCACGGCGATGTTGTGCGGGCGTTGCCAGAGGGGTTTGTGCGTCTGGCCCATACGGCCAACACCCCTGATGCCGCCATTGCTGATCATCAGCGTCGTTTGTATGGGGTGCAGTTTCATCCCGAGGTGGTGCATTCGAGCCATGGCATGGCTCTGATTCGCAATTTCGTTTACCACATCTGCGGTTGTGAACCGGATTGGACCACGGCGGCCTTCATTGATGAGGCCGTTGCCCAGGTGCGCGAGCAGGTGGGTGAAAAAAAGGTTCTGCTTGCTCTTTCCGGTGGCGTTGATTCCTCAACCCTGGCTTTTCTGTTGAAAAAAGCCATCGACACCCAGCTGACTTGCATGTTCATCGATCAGGGATTCATGCGCAAAGGCGAGCCTGAATTCCTGATGGATTTCTTTGATCGCAAATTCAATATTCATGTGGAATACATCAATGCAAGGCGACGTTTCATCAGCAAGCTCGAGGGTGTGACCGACCCGGAGCAGAAGCGCAAGATCATCGGTGCGGAATTCATCCGTGTCTTTGAAGAGGAAAGCAGGCGTCTGGGACCCTTTGACTATCTCGCCCAGGGCACCCTCTATCCCGATGTGATCGAGAGTGCCGGTACGAATGTCGACCCGAAGACCGGCGAGCGGGTGGCGGTGAAGATCAAAAGCCACCACAACGTCGGTGGCTTGCCCAAGGATCTGCAGTTCAAGCTGGTGGAACCGCTGCGGCGGTTGTTCAAGGATGAGGTGCGCAAGGTGGGTCGCAGCCTTGGTTTGCCGGAGGAGATTGTGCGCCGCCATCCCTTCCCGGGACCTGGCCTGGCGATTCGCATTCTCGGTGAGGTCACCGACGAAAAGCTCAATTGCCTGCGTGATGCGGATCTGATCGTGCGAGAGGAAATTCGTGAAGCGGGGCTCTATCACGAGATCTGGCAGGCCTTTGCTGTGTTGTTGCCTGTGCGCTCTGTTGGTGTGATGGGCGACCAGCGCACCTACGCCTGGCCGATCGTGCTGCGTTGCGTCTCCAGTGAGGATGGGATGACGGCGGATTGGTCCCGGTTGCCGGATGAACTGCTCGAGCGCATCTCGAATCGCATCGTCAATGAGGTGAGGGGGGTGAATCGTGTGGTGATGGACATCACCAGCAAACCGCCGGGAACGATTGAGTGGGAATAGTGAAGGGGTTGCTGAAGTGCTGGGGCTGGTGAAGCCAGCAGCTGCTCGATACCCTTGGCCATCGGAATGAACGTCCCTTGACTGCTGCTCAACAGGAGAACCAGCAACTGCAGCGCCGTCTGCAGCTCGACAGCATTCAGCTTTCGGGTAAGACGGTTTATCTCAACCCCTTTTTGTATTGGCGACGCTTTGACAGCAATACCGATCGCTGGCTGAGGGAACCAGGCCAGCTCGGCGAAGACCAGATCATGGCCAATCGCTTGCGCTTCTACCCAGAGGTGGATTGGACCTTGATGGAGGAGGAGGAACGCCAGTTCAAAGATGGTGCAGTGGAGATGTTTCTCAAGAGCCTTGAGCTGATCAGCACCTTTCATCCCGAGCTCTCCGCCGGCCAGTTGCTTGAGGTGGAACGCAAGATGGCGATCACCAAGAAGCGTTCCTTTGAACGCTGGGTGGAGAAATCACTGCGCAGACGCATCAAGGAAGAGTCTCGCGAGCGCCGCCGCTTTGACCGTGAGCGCATTTGGCGAACCTGGAGTGAATGGTTCAGTGATGCCACCACCCATAAGGCGATGGGGGCTGCAATCGCCTTGATTGTCTGCGCCGGTTTCGCCGGATGGTCCATGGGCGTTGCCAGGTCCTCCTGTCCAGCACTTTTGGTGCCTTCCCAGCAGACTGGAACTCCATAGATCTGCCTGCTGATGGCTGATGACCTGTTCGACAGCCTTCGCCTTTCGTTGATGCAGGAGGTGCTGCCTGTGGGACTGGCTGTGGTTGAGCGGGCCAGACAGGGGGGGGCACGCAAAGTTGCAGAAGCGTTCACAGAATCCGCGGATCCTCTCGAGGGGCTGCGTCAGGAAGGGGAGGAAGCTGCACAGTCCGTGCGGGAGAAACTGGATCAGGTGAGTCCTGGCTTGGGGAATCCTGTGATGTCCGTCAAGGTGGATGTGGATGATTCAGTGTCAGTGGATCCAGTGCCAGTGGATTCAGTTGTTGATGTTGATCCGCTCGATCCAGGGGAAGGGGATTCAATGAATCCAGGGGAGCCGCGGACTGAGCAGGAGTTGCTGGTGGTGCTGGAGCGGATAGAAGCACGTCTTGATGCTCTGCAGAGCCACCTCAGCGATGCAACAGCTGAGCGGCCAGACGAGGCAGCAGGAACAAACAGCTGAAGCCGATGACTGATCTGGGCAAGATTGGTCGAGCCAGTCAACGACATGCCGGTCTGCGTCAGCAGCCGCTGCTGCTGCTGGCCCTGGTGCTTCTGTTTTCTGCGGCGATGACAGCTCGCCTGGCCTGGTTGCAGCTGATCCAGGGGGCGAGATATCGCGAATTGGCGGATGAAAACCGGATCCGCCTGGTTCCCCGTTCACCCATCCGTGGTCGGCTGCTGGATCGCAAGGGACGGGTCTTGGCCTCCAGCAAGCTCACCTATTCCCTCTATCTGGAACCGCGACTGGTTGCCGATGCCAGTTGGCCGCAGTTGCGGGATCGTTTGGCTCGGCTGCTGAATCTCAAGCCGGAACAGTTGGATCAGCGCCGTGAGCTGGGTGTGGATCGCGATGGCTACCGCATCACCCTGGCCCATGGACTGACATCGGAACAGGTGCTGCGCTTCCGGGAGCAGGTCGGGGAGCTCAAGGGTGCTCAGGTGGATGTGGACATCCTTCGTTTTTACCCGAACGGCAGCTTGGCGGCCCATGCCCTCGGCTACACCCAGCCGATCACGGAAGGGGAGTATCAAACCCTGGCGGAGCAGGGCTACAAGATCCGCGATCGCATCGGTCGCATCGGCGTGGAAGCTGCCTACGAGAGCCATTTGCGTGGCAAATGGGGCGGCCAGATGCTGGAAGTGAATGCCATGGGTGAGGTGCAGCGCAACCTCGGCGATCGGCCATCGGTTGCCGGCATGGATCTCACGCTCACCCTTGATCTGGAGATGCAGAGAGCAGCTGAACAAGCACTCTCCGACAAGCCTGGTGGCGCCATCGTGGCCATGGATCCCCGCACCGGCGCGATTCGGGCGATGGCGAGCAGGCCCAGCTTTGATCCCAATTTCTTCTCGCAGCTGGTCACAACCCAGAAGGAGTATGACCAGCTGTTTTCTTCATCTCGAAAGCCCTTGCTGAGTCGGGCGATGAATGCCTACGACCCCGGCAGCACCTGGAAACCGGTCACGGCGATGGCGGGGATGGAATCAGGCAAGTTTGCGCCGGCCACAAAGCTCCACACCAGGGCCTGCATCACCTATGGAGGCCATTGTTTCCCGGATCACAACGGGGCCGGCTTCGGCCACATCGGTTATGAGGATGCCCTGCGTTTTTCCAGTAACACCTTCTTTTATCAGGTGGGTGTGGGAGCTGGTTCCCTGGCGCTCTATGCCGCCGCCACCAAGCTTGGTTTCGATGCCAGGACGGGGATTGAGATCGGCTATGAGGAGAGCAAGGGTCTGGTTGGCCATGAGATCTGGGCGGCCAAGGGTCGCGGTTGGGCCGAGCCCGGCACCACCCCTTGGATTCCGGAGGATATGGCCAGCGCCTCCATCGGTCAGTCGGTGGTGCAGATCACGCCGTTGCAATTGGCCAGGGCCTATTCGGTATTTGCCAATGGGGGCTATTTGGTCACCCCTCACCTGGCAGATCTTGATATCGACTGGACCTCAGCCAAGCGCCGAACCAGGGTGGAGATGAAGGAATCGACGTTGGCGACGATTCGGCGTGGCCTGCGCAAGGTTGTGGAAGACGGCACCGGTGCAGCCCTCAATCTGCCCGATTTTCCAACGGTTGCTGGCAAGACAGGCACCGCTGAGGACAGCACTGGCGGCCCTGATCACGCTTGGTTTGCCTGCTATGCCCCTGTTCCCGCGGCGGACATTGTGGTTGTGGCTTTTGCCCAGAACACTCCGGGGGGTGGTTCAGTGCATGCTCTGCCGATGGCGAAGCAGGTGCTTGAGGCCTGGAATCAAAGCCGCTCCAAGTGAGGGATGCGCTCAGCTGGGCTTTAGGGGCTGTTGAGGCAGTGCCTGAGAACGCAGTGAATGAGAACGCCGTGCCTGTTATAAAAGCTGGCTGTGCAAGAAGTAGTTGTTCAAGCTGCCAGGGTGAGCGGTGAGTTCAGAACCTGGCGGTAGTAGCCCCGCAACTGTTCTGTTGCACTTGCCCATCCCCAGCGCTCTGCTTCCTGGCGAGAAGCCTTTCTCAGCCCCTGGCGCTCCACGTCATTGCCCAGCAATCGCTGAGTGGCATCTATCAGGCTTTGCGCGCCGCCATCCTCGCCATCGGGTTCATAGAGGCAACCGTTCTCACCGTCGCTGATGATGTCTGGAATGCCACCGCGGTTGGCTCCCACCACTGGGCAACCTGCTGCCATCGCTTCCAGCAGCACCAGCCCCAGGGTTTCCGTGCTCGAAGGGAACACAAAGGCATCGCCGCTGGCATAGGCACTGGCCAGTTCCTCGCCCGCCAGGTAGCCGACAAATGTTGTGGCTGTGTTCTCGAAGCATTTTTCCAGTTGCTGGCGATGGGGGCCATCGCCAACCAGTGCAAGTCGGGTCTGGGGCAGCGCCTGGAGCACCGGTTTGATCCGTTCGATCTGTTTTTCGGCGGAGAGGCGTCCCACGTAAAGCAGCAGGGAACCCTGGTCGTCAAAGTTGCCAAGCAGGCGGCGGCGCATCTCCTGGCTGCGTAGTTCTGGTCTGAACAGATCTGTATCCACCCCGCGCTGCCAGAGATCCGTGTTCTGGATTCCCTTTTCGCTCAGCTCAGCCACCATGGCCGTGGAGGTGCAGAGATTGAGCACAGCTTGGTTATGGGCTGCCTTGAGCAGTTCCCAGAGCAGTGGTTCCAGCATCCCCATGCCGTAGTGCTCAAGATATTTGGGCAGATGGGTGTGATAACTGGCCACCAGTGGAATCCCACTGGTTTTTGCTAACCAAATCCCCCCGAGCCCGAGCACGGCAGGGTTCACCACATGAACCAGATCGGGCTTGAACGCATCAAGGGCTTCCGATACCGAGGGTCTGGGCAGCGCCAGCTTCAGCTCGGGATAGAGGGGCAGCGGCATGGCCGGAACCCCGATCACTTTGGCGCCCATGTAGTTGCTCGGAGCACCTTCAGGGCAGAAGACGATCACCTCATCGCCGGCCTTGACCAGATGCTCCACCGTTTTGGTGAGACGGGTGACAATCCCGTCCACCTTGGGCAGAAAGGTTTCGGTGAAAAAAGCAATCTTCACGGGGTCACCGGATGGATGAAGTCCAAGGCCTGTTCAGACTTTGTCAGATGACACGGCCTGTCCCATGGCCTCAGCCTGTGTTGTTGTCCATGCTGAGGTGCAGAGGATGCGGTTGCGGTCGCAGCGGTCAGCAAAGCGCTTCGCCACATCAACCACTTCTGCCAGCAGACCGTCATCGAGGGTGGTGGGCTTGAGTCCCAGTTCAATGAAACAGCGGTTGTCAACGATCAGATCGTTCTCAACCGCCTCATTGCGGGGGTTTGGCAGGTTGTTCACCTGAGCACCTGTGAGCGCGGCCACCTTTGTGGCCAGTGTGGCGACCTGATGGCTTTCGGTCATCTGGTTGAAGATCTTCACCCGCTCCCCCTGGGTTGGTGGATTCTCCAGGGCCAGTTGGACGCATCGGATCGAGTCTTTGATGTGGATGAAGGCCCGGGTCTGTCCGCCTGTGCCATGAACGGTGAGGGGATAGCCGATTGCGGCCTGCATCAGGAAGCGATTCAGCACCGTGCCGTAATCGCCGTCATAGTCAAAACGGTTGGTGAGACGTGGATCCCTGTCGGTGGCATCGGTGTTGGTGCCCCAGACGATGCCCTGATGCAGGTCGGTGATGCGGACCTGATCGTTTTTGTTGTAGTAGAGGAAAAGCAGCTGATCGAGCGTTTTGGTCATGTGATAAACGCTGCCAGGACTGGCCGGATGCAGGATTTCCTCTTTGAAGCGGCTGCCATCTGGCTGGGGAACCTCCACCTTCAGGTATCCCTCGGGGATGGTGGCGCCGCGGTGGGATCCGTAGCCATATACCCCCATTGTGCCGAGGTGAACCACATGGATATCCAGTCCGCTTTCAACGATGGCGGCCAGCAGGTTGTGGGTGCCGTTGACGTTGTTGTCCACCGTGTAGCGCTTGGTGGCGCTTGACTTCATCGAATAGGGCGCAGCGCGCTGCTCGGCGAAGTGCACGACGCAATCGGGCTTCTCCGCGAGGATCAGATCAAGCAGCCGCTGGTATTCATGGGCGATGTCCATGAGCACAAAGCGCATGGCTTTGCCGCCGATTTCGCTCCAGGCCTTGAGACGCTCGCCGATGCTGACGATTGGTGTCAGGGACTCGACATCGAGATCGATGTCGATCTTGCGACGACTGAGGTTGTCAACAATCAGAACCTCGTGACCTTGATCAGCAAGATTGACTGCGCATGGCCAGCCACAGAAGCCGTCGCCACCGAGAACGAGAATTTTCACCCAACACTCCTGCTGAAATGAGCAATATGCTCAGTTGGCGCAAGCTACTACAGGGTTTTCAGCTGATCACCACGGAGACGATCAACAGAGTCACCACAAGTACTGCACCACCGATCAGGAATACTCTAGAACCCAGACTGCGGCTGCTTCCTTCTGCCATCACCTCCATTCTCGGTTCTTTGGCAAAGGCGTTGAGCCTGCCGCCATCCTCCTGTGTGACCACCATCGGCGTTTAAGAAGTCCACTGGGCGCGAGGTTATGAGTTCAATTGCCTAGATGTACTGCTTACGCCCTGGTCCTTCACGGGTCTTTACGCATTGGCACCTGTGACCAGGCCGCTGATCGGTGAGCTGGGTGAAGCCTGCTTGCGACTCGGCAGGCGTCCTGAGTTGTAGGCAGTTCTGCCTGCCTGCACAGCCAGGCCCATGGCCTCAGCCATGGTTGGGGGGTTGCCTGCCAGGGCGATGGCGCTGTTGATCAGAACCGCAGCTGCTCCCATCTCAAGGGCCTGAGCAGCTTCGCTGGGCACGCCGATGCCGGCGTCCACCACGACGGGCACCGCTGCGTTTTCAATGATCAGAGCAATGTTGGCGGCATTCTGCAGCCCCTGGCCGGAACCGATCGGTGATCCCAGGGGCATCACAGTGGCGCAGCCAATCTCTTCCAGGCGTTTCGCCAGCAGCGGGTCAGCGTTGATGTAGGGCAGCACGGTGAAGCCTTCTTTGATCAGTTGCTCGGCGGCTTCCAGGGTCCCGAAGGGATCGGGCAGCAGGTGCTTCGGGTCGGGGATCACCTCGAGCTTGACGAAATCATTGTCTTCCTGACCAGCCAGCCTGGCCAGTTCACGACCGAGGCGTGCCACGCGCACAGCTTCGTCTGCAGTGGCGCAACCAGCGGTGTTGGGCAGCATCCAGACCTTGGACCAGTCGATGGCCTCCATCAGACCCTCATGGCCTGCAGCAACAGCCTGCACCCGCCTCACCGCCACGGTGACCATCTCGCAACCTGAGCGTGCAACGCTCTGCTGCATCAACTCCATGCTTGGGTATTTACCGGTCCCCGTAAATAGGCGGCTGCTGAAGGTTCGCTTGCCAATGCTGAGTTGATCATCGGTTTTGGACGTCAGAACCATGGGCGCTGTTGAGGTTGTGGGAACGTCATCCTGAAGCCTTCCGGCTGCGCCGATTGGCTTTAGCGTGCGTCCATCATCCTCCGACTTCCATGCCACTCCTGCTCGCCATGGATCTTCCGATAAGTGAGGTACCTCTCCAGCCTGCTCTGCCTTTGGAATCCAGCCGGCTTAGCACACCCGTTGTGCCCTTGGGCAATGTAGAGAGCTTTGATCCTGCTGCCCGTGCTGTGGATCTTGCTAATACCTTGCCTCGTCAGTGGTGTGGCACCTATGAGTCATTTTCGCAAGGCACCAAGGTGGATGCTGCCTTGAATCTGTCCAGCCTCACGCCAATCGGTCAGATGGTTGATATACGTGGACAGATGCGGCTTGGCGATGTGATCACACCTGTGCAGGGAAATCTGAATGCCAAGTCAGATCAACTTGATCTGTTGCCACTGGCTGATCAGTTGATTGCAGGTGTGGAACCTGGAGGAGTGTTTCTGGGCCTGCAGCAGTTTGTTTTTGTGGGCTGGGCAGCACCGAGATTGACCAATTCAGGCGGCAATCTGATCCTCACCACATCCTGTGTTGAGCAAGCATCAGAAGCCCCTGTCATCCGCGGACTCTGGTGAAGAGTCAGCTTCAGCTTTCGGCATCAGCTTTTCAAGACGTTTGAGACGTTTGCGGGCGGTGTTATTTCTCGGTTCAATTGTGAGCACTTTGCGATAAAGCTCTGCAGCCTGCTCCTGTTGCATCAGTTTTTCCTGGGCAAGGGCAAGGTTGTTGAGGGCAACGGGATACTCAGCCTTTGCTTTCAAGGCTGATCGATAGTGCTTGCTAGCGGCTTCATAATCCTCTTCGGCAGCAAGAGCAAATCCCAGGGCATTTTCAACCAGTGCCCTGGCTTCATCAGGTTCTTCGGAAAGATATTTGATTGCCTGTTTGAGATTTTTTATTGCTTGTGGGTAGAGCCTTTTACGAAGTTGCACTGCAGCCAGCTCATAGAGTTCTGCAGCTTCTTTGGAAGAGCTCGCACCACTCTGTTCAAGGTTGACCAGCTTCATTTCGTCACCGCGTACCTTAAGCAGCTGGCGACCCACCAAAATGGCCACGATGGTGAGCAAGCCCACCAAGCCGAGGAGATAGGTCTGGGGCAGGGTGAGGTTCATGGCGACTGACGAATGGTCAAGCGCTCAGATCTGATCACAATCCCAAATGGGTAGTTCAGCTCTTTGCGGAGGAGACAACGCTGGTGAAGCTGCTGGGGTCTGAAACAGCAAGCTGGGCCAGCATTTTGCGATTCAGGCGAACATCAGCTTTCTTGAGGCCCCCCATTAAACGGCTATAGCTGACGCCATTGATCCTGGCGGCTGCATTGATGCGGGCAATCCACAGACGCCGGAAATCACGCTTTCTGCGGCGACGATCCCGATAGGCGTTGCAGAGGGCCTTCATCACCCTCTGGTTGGCGGTGCGGAACAAGGATCCGTTGCTGCCTTGGAATCCACGGGCCAGCCTCAGAATCTTGTTACGACGTTTGCGGGCGACGTTGCCTCTCTTGACGCGGGCCATGGAATTTGGGGTTGGGTAGGAAGATTCAGGTCAACAGGTTTGCGAGCAGGGTTGTTCTCGTGAACAGGCTGCTCTTGGTCAGTGCCGTTGCTCAGGCGTAGGGGAGCATCAGCCGGACGTTGTCCGCATCGCGTTCATCCACAACGGCTTTGGTGGCCAGATGACGTTTCAGTTTCGGTGACTTGTGATCCAGCAGGTGATTGCGGAATGCACGGCGACGCATGAATTTGCCAGTGCCAGTGGCCTTGAACCGCTTTGCGGCAGCTTTGCGGGTCTTCAGCTTGGGCATCTCTGACGATTCACGCACAAACAACAAGCTTACGACCTTGCCGCCCCTTGCTGACCACTCCTTAGATGATGGCAGTCTTGCCGCAGTCTGCAGACACGATGCTTCCGCTTCTCTCTGGGTTGTATGGCAGGTCTGCCTGCATCGTTTCAATGCTGATGCTCTGCGGTATCAGCAGCGGCTGCCAGGCCCAGGAGGCGACTGGTCCAGAGCCGCCGGCCTTAGCCCCCCCAGAAACCGTGGCTGGTGTTGAGGCGGTTCCTCTGACCCATCGGCCTGTTCAGGCACCACCGCCAGCCGGGCTGGAGGGTATGCCGCTATGGGTTGCCCTCGAAGATCACCTGGCTCAGGGCACAACCGCCAGTCAGTCAGTCCAGGCTTTGCACTTGAGCAGTGCAGGTCAACCGCTTGTGCTCAGGGATGGCCGCGGCAGGGAGTATCGAGGCACTGAGGTGACGATCAGCTGGCGCTTGGTGCCCTTGGTGGCTCCGCAGCAACTGGCCCGGGAGCAGGCCGGCCCGTTCGCAAGTTTTGAATCTGCTGAGAAGGTGGCCATCGCTTGGCGTGAGCTCGGCGTTGAGGCGGTGGTGGCCCATCCCGGTGATTGGCAGGTCTGGGCTCCCCTTGGCGCGACTCCTCCTGAGGGGGTGCGCAGCCAGACCTGGCGGCAGACCCTATCCAGCACAGTGGAGCCGGTCTTTCAGGCCCCTGATGGCGGGCACACCCTGACTGGGCCTGTGCAGATCGAAGCGCCCGATGGTTTGCGTTGGCGGGGTGGGCTCTATCGCGGCCCTTTTCGTCTTCAAGCTGATGCCTATGGCAGCTGGACCCTGTTGGAGCAGGTGCCTGTTGAGCGCTACCTGGAGGGGGTTGTTCCCCATGAGATCGGAGCCGGTTCACCAGCGGCGGCCTTGGCGGCCCAGGCGGTGCTCGCCCGCACCTGGGCCCTGGCCAATCGGCATCGTTTCAGGGTGGATGGCTATCACCTCTGCAGTGATACCCAATGCCAGGTCTACAGCGATCCCCGCCAGGCGAGTCAGCCGGTACGTCAGGCGATTGCAGCCACTTCAGGCCAGGTTCTCAGTGTTCAGGGCCAGCCGATCAATGCTGTTTATCACGCCAGTAATGGCGGGGTGATGGCTGCAGGTGAGGAAGCCTGGGCGATGGCACCGGTGAGCTATCTCCAGGCGGGGATCGATGGATCAGCGGCCTGGCGAGATCGTTTCGTGCTGCCTTTGCACACCAACGCTGCCGTTGGCTTGCTTCTCAATGCACGGGATGGGGCCCATGGAAGTGGTCATCCACGCTTTCGTTGGACCCGCACCATCACAACCAATCAATTGGCGCAGCAGGTTCAGTCCTTGGCGCCAAACCTCAGCCAGCCCCTGCAATTGAAGGTGTTGGAGCGCGGTGTGAGTGGTCGGGTGCTGGCGCTGGAAATTGCCGGCAGTGAGCCTCAGCAACCAGGGGTGGTGCTGCGTCTTGATGCCATTCGACGCAGCTTGCGTCAGTTGCCCAGCACCCTGTTTGTGGTGGATCAGGTGAGTCCAGGGGTCTGGCGGTTCAGCGGTGGCGGATTTGGCCATGGAGCCGGGCTCTCCCAGGCCGGTGCCATCGATCTGGCAAGGCAAGGCTGGTCAACGGATCGGATCCTTGGGCATTACTACCCGGGAACCAGCTATGGCCCCCTGCCCCCCTCGGAGCACTCGCCGTAGAGTCCTGTCACTTCAAGAGCGTCCATGGCTGTTGCCGCAGTCACAGGTGATCACCGGCGCGGTAAGACAGCCCTGTTTCTGATTGCCTGTGGCTGGGCTGGGGCCGCTCCCCATTGGCTCGACCCGATTCGCAGCCTGATACCAGCGATCACCCTGGCTTTTGTGGTTGGCGGCTATGGCCTGCGCACGGTTTTGCGTGGCCGCATCTCTGGCTCGGCAATGCCTGAGAAGCAAGCCTCAGAGCCATGGATTGGTAGCGATGATCCCTGGCCGGCGGTGGATGTGGTGGTGGCAGCCAGGGATGAACAAGCGGTTGTGACCCGTCTGGTGGAACGACTGGCGGCCCTGCGCTACCCAAGCGGCAAGTTGGCGACCTGGATCATTGACGATGGCAGTGAAGACAGCACACCTGAGTTGCTTGATGGCTTGCAGGCCCGTTATCCAGCTCTGCAGGTGATCCATCGTTCCCCTGATGCGGGCGGAGGCAAATCAGGTGCGCTGAATGCTGCCCTTGCGCAGCTGAAGGGCGATTGGTTGTTGGTGCTGGATGCCGATGCGCAGTTGCAGCAGGAGGTGCTGGAGCGGTTGGTGCCCTTTGCGGTGCAGGGAGGTTGGTCGGCGGTTCAGTTGCGCAAGGCCGTGATTGATGCCGAGCACAACTGGTTGACGCGTTCTCAGGCGATGGAGATGGCCCTGGATGCGGTGATTCAAGAGGGGCGTCTGGCCAGTGGCGGGGTGATGGAACTGCGGGGGAATGGCCAGTTGATCAGACGTGATGTGCTGGAGAGCTGTGGTGGTTTCAATGAGGACACGGTCACCGATGATCTGGATCTGAGTTTCCGGCTGCTCATCGGTGGTGCTCTGGTGGGGATTCTCTGGGATCCGCCTGTGCAGGAGGAAGCGGTGGGAAGCCTGGGGGCGTTGTGGAAGCAGCGGCAGCGCTGGGCGGAAGGCGGCCTGCAGCGTTTCTTCGATTACTGGCCGGCGCTCACCTCAAGCCAGTTGACCCTGTCCCAGAGACGTGATCTGGCCTGCTTCTTTCTGCTCCAGTACGCCTTGCCGGTGGTGTCGTTCGCTGATCTCACCACGAGCCTGCTCAGCCGAACGCTTCCCTGCTACTGGCCGCTGTCGTTTGTGGCCTTCAGTGTTTCGGGGCTGGCCTACTGGCGAGGTTGTCGTCGCCCCAGCGAGGGGCCTGCCGTGCCTTCACCCAATCCGATCTCCTTGTTGGTGGCGATCGCCTACCTGGTGCATTGGTTTGTTGTGATTCCATGGGTATCGCTACGCATGGCGCTGTTGCCGAAGCGATTGGTCTGGGCGAAGACCAGCCATGGGGAGCAGCCGGTTCAGGTCTGAGGATCTGGCTTGCGTAGACGATTCGATCGCCTTTGGCGGGTGTGTCGTTGGTGATGCGATCAGGGCTTTTGCAGAGGATGAATTGATCAGGGTCTTGGGCGCCGGTCTGGATGCCGTCATGCCGTCCACGGTAGAAAGAGGAATCCAGCGTTTTGGGTCCGCGTCCGTGACCCTGACGTGACCCCCTTCATTGGTCCAGGCGCAATGAGAGTGGT
>MPLX02122507.1_pt1 | contig 15916 bp, 18 predicted proteins | sample 1617341 | NCBI WGS metagenome assembly MPLX02 (sample SAMN05944804, study PRJNA350692) | marine metagenome | biome: marine; feature: ODZ; material: water; isolation source: 120 m water sample filtered on 0.2 um supor filter | place: Pacific Ocean | collected 2012-04-08 | depth 120m m | reverse complement strand
GTAGCCCATCAAGCCCCTCTGTAACTTTTTCGCCACCGGCGCTTGCCAGTGCTTTGGCCCCCTTGTCTACTTTGATGCCAGGAACAACGCCTGCGTTCGTCAGAACCTCCGCCAAAGGTGTCCCTTCGGTGGCTGACTGGCGCAAGGTTTCGTCAAACAAGATGACGCCACCGATGAATTCGTTCATCCCCTCCGTGGTGAACAGCAACTCACGGTAAGAGCGTCGATTTTCTTCTGTTGACTCGACATTGATTGTGTCGAAGCGTTTTTTAATTGTGGGAGAGCTTTCGTCAGCGGCAAGGATGCCTTTGCCTGGGGCGACGATAGCTTGGGCAGTTTCGGCCAGCCGGGCACCGTTATCAGTCACAGAAATTCCTCCGGAATGTTCAGTTCGAATCAGATCGCAAAATATTGGTTGGGAACGTCGGGAGGTCGCGTTTTGCGTACTTTAGGACAGATTACGGTGGGTGCTGCAAGCTAGCAAACTGTCTCCCCGAACAGCCTTTTACATCGTAAGGTTAGCGTACCCCCGTCTCAAACTCGATCGCCAGCTCTACGTCCTCTTTACTTCCCATGTAAAGTGGCACCCGTTGGTGCAATTCTGTGGGTTTCAATTCCAGAATTGGCTCCGTGCCAGTTGATGCTAGTCCGCCAGCTTGTTCTATTAGCATCCCCATAGGATTAGCTTCGTAAAGCAACCGCAGTTTGCCGCCTGGCGCCTTTGAAGTGCCCGGGTACATGAATATGCCCCCATACAACAGTGTGCGATGGACATCGGCGACCATTGACCCGACATAGCGAGCTGAGTATGGGCGGCCAGTACTCTTGTCTTCTTCCTGAAGATAATCGAGAAAGCGGCGGCTACCATCAAAAAATAGGTTTCGATAGCCTTCGTTGCAGCTGTAGATTTTTCCCTTATCTGGGATCTTGATGTCAGCATGTGAGAGGAGGAATTCTCCGACGCTGGGATCGAGAGTAAAACCGTCTACCTGGCCGTTGCCCGTTGTATACACCAGCATCGTGCTTGAGCCGTAAAGCACATAACCGGCCGCCACCTGTTCACTGCCTTTACGCAGCAGGTCCTGAACCGTGCCAGATTCATTGCCTTCGGAGGTCCTTTTGTAGATGGAGAAAATTGACCCAATAGAGACATTGGCGTCAATGTTTGACGAGCCGTCGAGAGGGTCGAAAAGCAGCACATAGTCACCACATTTGAACTTTTCGGGAATCGGAATCGGTCCTTCTTCTTCCTCGCTTGCCATGACGCAGAGGCGTCCCGAATGATCGAAGTTCTTGATGAAGCACTCGTTGGCGTAGTCGTCCAGTTTTTGAACCTCCTCGCCTTGCACGTTGATCGTGCCGGTCTGGCCGAGAATATCTACAAGCCCAGCCTTTCTAACCTCTCGGGCGATCATCTTTCCGGTCAAGGCCATGTCGCAGAGCAACCCAGACAAATCACTGTCTTCCTTGGCGTCACTTTTCTCAGTTTCCAAGATGTAGCGGCTTATCGTGACGACCTGATTGGGTCGTGTGATGATCGGTTCCTTGGTTGGGACGATGGCTTTTTTCGACATCAGGTTCACGTGACTTGGGTAGGACTTTTTATGGCCTCTGCTCGGCCCGATGTTTGGCAGTATAGGTCACCCTCATGATGTCTCAACCCGAGAGAGGGGGGTGACCCGAAGCTAATTTACGGAGTTGCCCCACCTTCCGGCTGAAACATAAAGGTTGGGGCCCTCTGCTCCGCTTGCCTGAGTCAGGGTGTGCTTGTTCCGGAGCATTTTTGGCACTAGCCGAAGACTTATGGACGACGGACGGACCCATTTCCCCGATCGCAGTGATACACAATGGATGTTCTGATCGACTGTGCTGTTGGACCTTGCTAGGCTGCTAGAAGCGCGTCCAACTCCTTTGGGTGGACGCAAGCGACGGAATATTCCACATGCCCGACCAGATTCTGGATGCTATCAATGGGATGGACGCGAAACTCGCCCTGCAAATCGCTGTTGCCGCTGCTTTGCTTATGCTTGGCAGGCGGCTCTATTGGTTATTTGTCGGCGGTGTTGGGTTCGCCATCACGATGCATCTGGCGATGCAACATTTTGAAACCTCCGAAGAATGGGTGCCACTGGCGCTTGCTGTTGTTGTCGGCCTCGTGGGGGCGCTGTTTGTCATCTTCTTGCAGAAGTTGGCGATTACTATCGCGGGGTTCACTTCAGCAGCATTCTTTGCCTACTCTGTTGCCGAAAGCATCGGCTTCAGTGCCGAAAAACCTCAGATAGCGCTCCTGGTAGCATTCTTGGTTGGCGTACTGGGAGCCATCTTTTCCCGCACCTTGTTTGACTGGGGACTGATCCTCCTATCTTCGCTCACCGGGTCCCGGCTCCTTCTCGATGCCTTTGAGTTGGAGCCAATGTTGGATCTAGTGGTGATGATGATCGTTGCCATCGCCGGCATATCAATCCAGGCGAACATGCTTCACAGAGACCGACGGAAGAGTACCTGAGCGGTTGCTTCGGCTGGCTAGTGGGAATAGTGTGCGCGCCCATGCAGGTGATCCGTAGTCCTGAAGTCTACGATGTGTGCATTGTTGGGTCAGGCGCTGGAGGTGGTATGGCGGCGCATGAGCTCACTGCAGCTGGTGCCAATGTGGTGATGCTTGAGGCTGGACCTATGTGGGACACGCGTCAAGAGGGTTTCATGTTCAAGTGGCCTTACGACTCACCGCGGCGCGGGGCCTCAACGCCCGAGCAACAGTTCGGTGAGTTTGACGCTGGACTTGGCGGATGGACTCTTGCTGGCGAGCCATACACCGTTGCCGACGATCAGAATTTCGACTGGTTTCGAACCCGTATGTTAGGTGGCCGGACCAACCACTGGGGTCGTATCTCGCTTCGTTATGGGCCCGATGATTTCCGGCGCCACAGTATTGATGGACTGGGAGATGACTGGCCGATCAGCTACGGGGACATTGCCCCTTATTACGATCGGATTGATCGCTTGATTGGCATTTTCGGCAGCCAAGAAGGGCTCCCCAATGACCCAGACGGCATATTTATGCCGGCTCCGGAGCCACGCTGTTGGGAACACCTGATCAAAAGAGGCGCCGACCGAATGGGCATTACCTGCATTCCTTCGCGACTTTCAATCCTTACTCGACCGCTCAACGGCCGCTCGGCTTGCCACTATTGTGGTCAGTGCAACCGAGGATGCGGCACGCGGTCGAACTTCTCGTCACCGACCGTGTTGTTGCCACCAGCGCTTGAGACTGGACGGCTGAAAATCATTGCCAACGCCATGGCACGAGAGGTGACGATCGACAATCGAGGGTTGGCGAGCGGCGTTTCCTATGTAAGTAAGGACGACGGCCGCGAGTATCAAGTCCGAGCCCGCATCGTCGTGCTTGCGGCCAGCGCCTGTGAGACAGCTCGTCTCTTGCTGAACTCAAAATCGACTCTGTTCCCCGATGGGCTGGCGAACTCAAGCGGTGTTGTTGGCCGCTACCTAACTGACAACACAGGCTCCGACGTGATGGGGGTTGTTCCACAGTTAATGGACAACGTGCCCCACAACGAAGACGGCGCCGGGGGAGCGCACCTTTTTATGCCGTGGTGGCTGAGCCACAGCGACCTCGATTTCCCCCGCGGTTACCACATTGAGATTTGGGGCGGACGTGGTATGCCGGCCTACGGTTTCATGGGTGGTATCGGCCAATTTCCATCCGGCGGCGGCTATGGGCAACAACTGAAGGACGACTACCGTCGATACTATGGGTCGATTGTCGGGTTTTCGGGTCGCGGCGAGATGATTCCGAACAAGGATTCTTATTGTGAAATCGATTCGGATACCGTCGACCGCTGGGGTATTCCAGTGTTGCGGTTTCACTTCAAGTGGGGCGATGAGGAGATCTTGCAGGTCAAACACATGCAGCAGACTTTCCGGGAGCTTATCGAAGAGATCGGCGGGACTCCGATAGGAACTATGCCCTCGAAAGAAGATGGTTACGGCATTCTCCCCGGGGGTCGGATCATCCACGAACTTGGTGTGACTCGCATGGGAGATGACCCTCGCTCATCAGTCGTAAATGCCGACTGCCAGGCACACGACGTACGAAATTTATTTGTTGCGGACGGCGGACCGTTTGTCACCAATGGTGACAAGAATCCCACCTGGACTATCCTGGCGCTGTCGATGCGAACCAGTGAGTACATCGTGCAACAGCGCAACCAGGGAGCGATCTGATGCGGATCGCGAACAAGGGCAAGGTGATTCAGTGGGTGTGAACCGGCGAGAGGCGATCAAGCTTGTGGCAACTGCCTCCGTTGCGTTGTGGACGCCGGAGGAAGCGGTGGCAGCACGCGCGAAGGCGGCGGCGGTTCTCTCTCAGTCCAGGGGAGGGGTGCCGTTCGAGCCCGAGTTTTTCAACGCCCACGAGTACGACACAGTGCGTTTGTTGGTGGACCTGGTCATTCCAGCCGACGATCGTTCCGGAAGTGCCACTGAAGCCGGCGTCCCTGAATTCATGGATTTCATGATGATTGATCGTCCGAGCATGCAAGAGTGGATGAGAGGCGGTCTGGCGTGGCTCGACGTCGAATCGCACCGGCGCTTTGACGTTAGGTTCCTAGACGCTACTGACGGGCAACGCGTCGAGATTCTCGAAGCTATTGCATGGCCCGAGCGGGCCGAAGAAGACATGAGCCACGGTGTTGTCTTTTTTGACCGCTTCCGTGACCTCACAGCGTCAGGGTTTTGGTCCACGGAGATGGGCATCAACGATTTGCAGTACCAAGGAAACACGCTCATCGGCGAATGGGCCGGCTGTCCCGAGGAGGCGTTGCGGCATGTCGGTGTGATGGACGTAGGCGATTGAACTGCGAGAAATTGCCCATTATTTATCTGCCGGGCTTTTCAGTAGCTCGTTAGGCTGGGGCCAACCTTCCTAAGACGTATTTCCAGGTCCTTTCCGAGTCCGCAGCGAATTGCGATTGCCATGGCGTGGTGCGGCGTTGGTTTGTATTGAGCAAACTGCCACACTGCTGGATCATCATTGAGGCCGTCGAATGAAATCCTTGCCGGTCTGCGCTTGGGGTCATCAACACGAAGGCTGCGCTCGTCGAGTTCGAATGAGAAACGGGCAAGCCCAAGCGAGATCCCGCGGCCGACCGCCTTCACGTAGGCCTCCTTAAGCGTCCAGTACTCGAAGAAGGCAGCCGCTTGTTCGTTTTTGGTAAGGCGCTCGAACGCCGCAACTTCTCGGGCCGAAAAATAACGACGTGCAATCGCCGGTCCTGAGATGTTGCGTCGACAATCCTCTACATCAATGCCGACGTCGAATTCAGGAGCCACGATGCAGGCGATCAGGCCCTTGGTATGTGACAAGTTGAAACGCAGACGTGGTGCCGATGAGGGGCCAGAAATCTCCGGCCTGCCGTGCTTGTTGTTGCGGAATTCCCAGGTTTTGGGGCTGATGTCAGAGTAGCTCGATAACATCGTGCGGGCGAGTGCCCAAGCTACCAGGTGCCGGTGCCGGTCACGATCGAAGCAGAAGCGTTCGCACCGGCAGATCTCGTCGTCCGACAAGATATTCCGATAGTTGTTCAGAAGTTCCGGATTCCGGATTGCGTTGGGAAGCACATACCAGACGTCAGCACGGGTAAGCATCGACGAACGTTAACAACCGACGGGTTTGCATTCATCCCCGATAGCATTATCGACTGATTAACTGGGTTGCCACCCTCACGGCTCATTAGTAGACTCAGCCACGGGAAAGGGCACGGGAAACGTACTTTCCCACCCCGCGCGATCGCAGTAGATCTTGTCGATTTCGTTCCCAACTATCGGTAGTCAAGGCAGGTCGGATGAGTTTCATCGACGAACAGCACCCTGAAGAGGTGCCCGAACTTTCGGAAGAAGCTCACGTAGGCGTCCACCACGAGGATCACGGACACCATGAAGAGAGCTTCATTTGGAAGTACATTTTCTCCACCGATCACAAGGTTATCGGTATCCAGTACGGGATAACGTCACTGCTGTTTTTGGCATTCGGCTTTACGTTGATGCTGATCATGCGTTGGCAGCTCGGCAATCCCGGCCAACCGGTTCCTTTTATCGGCAACTTATTGGGACAAGCCAACGCGCCCGGCGGCATCGTTCTCCCCGAGTTTTATAATCAGCTCGGCGCTATGCACGGGACCATCATGGTGTTTCTTGGCGTCGTGCCTTTGGCTGTTGGCGCCTTCGGCAACTATGTGGTCCCACTACAGATTGGGGCCCCCGACATGGCCTTCCCCAAGCTCAACATGATGAGCTACTGGGTGTATTTTGTAGGTGGGGTGGTGATGCTGTCGAGTTTCTTCGCGCCCGGGGGAGCTGCTAGTTCGGGTTGGACTTCCTACCCGCCACTTTCTGTCGCCGTTGCTACCGAAGGGCAAACGTACTGGTTGATCGGCATGATTTTCTTGATCACCTCGTCGCTGCTCGGTTCGGTGAACTTCATCACTACGATCGTGCAGCTGCGCGCCAAAGGCATGACTTGGATGCGGTTGCCGTTTTTCGTGTGGACTCAGCTGGTGACAGCGTTCTTACTGTTGTTGGCTTTCCCGCCGCTGGAGGCGGCCGGCCTCTTCCAACTCGTGGACCGCGTCCTGGGCACCAGCTTTTTCCTTCCTTCGGGCCTGGTAGTTAGCAACCAGGTTCTCCAAGTCGCTGGCGGTGGTAGCGCTCTGTTGTGGCAACACCTCTTCTGGTTCCTCGCACACCCTGAAGTCTACGTTTTGGTTCTGCCGGCAATGGGGATCACTGCTGAGGTCATCGCAAACAACACCCGTAAGCCACTGTGGGGCTACAAGCCGCTTGTATACTCGATCATTTTTCTCGGCTTCATGTCTTTCGTCGTCTGGGCGCACCATATGTTTATGACTGGCATGGGTACGGTGATGAACGCGTTTTTCCAGACTACGACGATGATCATCTCCGTCCCGTCGGTGGTGGTCTTGACAGCACTCTTGATCACTTTGTGGGGAGCCTCGATCCGCTTCAACACACCAATGCTGTTTGCTCTAGCATTCCTGCCGATGTTTGGCATCGGTGGACTGACTGGTCTGCCGCTTGGTTTGGCGCCGTCCGACATTCACCTGCATGACACCTACTATGTCATCGGACATTTTCACTATGTGGTGGCGCCCGGAACTATCTTTGCGCTGTTTGCAGGGATCTACTATTGGTATCCCAAGGTAACTGGTCGTCGAATGAACGAAATGCTCGGCAAGATCCATTTCTTTACTTCTCTAGTTTTCATGAATGGAGTTTTCTTCCCGATGTTTCTGCAGGGACTGGCCGGTGTTTCCCGTCGGCTGTATGACGGTGGTGCGACTTACTCGCATGCCCAAGGTGTGCTTGAGTGGAACGCTTTCATGTCGAACTCGGCGTTCCTCCTTGGGCTCGCCCAGTTACCCTTCATCTTCAACTTTTTCTGGAGCATAAAGAAAGGTGAGGTAGTCGATTCCAACCCCTGGCAGGCAACGACACTGGAGTGGGTTGCGACTACATCGCCGCCGCTTGGCCACGGTAATTTTGAGACTATCCCAGTCGTTTACAACGGCCCCTATGAATACAGTGTTCCGGGGCATGACGATGACTACCTGCCGCAAAACATGGCTACGCAGGAGGGCTGAGGAACGATGGAGATTCCCTACACCGTAGAAGCTCGGCCCGATACTGGCCTATACAACGCCAAGATGGGTATCTGGTTGTTCCTGGCGTCGGAGGTGATGTTGTTCGGGGCGCTGTTTTCGACCTACGTCATCCTGCGGACTGGCAACCCCGATTGGGTCCAGCATCCAATGAACGTTGGGCTAGCAACGCTTAACACGATGATCCTGATCACTTCATCGGTAACGGTCATCATGTCGTGGGCATCACTGCGCCTGAAGGACTTCGCAAAGTTCCGGATTTACTTTCTCTGCACCTTGCTGCTCGCGGGTGGTTTCATGGTTGTCAAAGCGATCGAATACAACCAGGAATTCTCGCAAGGTCTTTTCCCATGGTCGGATAATTACATGGGTATCTATTTCACGCTCACCGGCCTGCATGGGTTGCATGTGGTCGGCGGTATGGTTGTGATTGCCTACTTGCTGGGGCCGGGTGCGAAAATGTGGAAGACAGCGCCAGAGCAATACGTCAACCGGATCGAGTCCGTGGGTTTGTACTGGCACTTTGTTGACCTCGTGTGGATCTTCCTGTTCCCGAGCCTTTACTTGCTGTGAGGAGGACCTGATGGGCGGGCACAATAGTCCCGAAGATATCAAGAAAGAGACCCGCACTTACCTCCTTGTGTTCGTCGCGTTGGCGGTCGCAACGGTGCTCACAGTCGCGGTGAGCTACCTCGATTTGAATGGGCCACAGGCGATTATCGTGGCTCTATTTATTGCGACGATAAAAGCTGGCCTGGTGGCAGCTTTCTTCATGCATTTGCTGTCAGAGGAGAAATTCATTTACTCGGTGCTGGCGTTGACGATAGTGTTTTTCATTTTCCTTTTTATCCTTCCGATCGGTAACTATGCAGACGCGGTGGGGGAGCATTTCTCCATGGAGGGCGTCGACCATGGGGAAACGGAGGCTCACTAAGGGATGTTGTCGCTTAAGGCGTTTCACATCTTCTTTATCGCTGTTTCAATCTTGCTCGGGATGTTCGTCGGCGGGTGGGGGGTGAGGCAGTATTTGCTCAACGACAGGCTTGGCTCGTTGGGGCTCGGCGTCTTTTTTTTCGTTTCGGCGTTCGTATTGCTTGCCTACGGACTCAAGTTCATCCGTAAGGTTGACGAACTGGGGATATGAGATGAAGCATGGTGCTTGCTTTGCCGTCGCGATATTGATCGCTGTCGCCTTGCTTGGGGTTGTCGAACCCGCAATGGCCTGCCCTGTGTGCTGGGGCGAGAGCGATTCGCCGATGGCACGAGGTATGAATAATGGAACTGTTTTCCTGCTAGGTGTCATCGGCACCGTGCAGGTTGGGTTTGTTGCCTTGTTCGTCAGCTTTCGCCGACGTGGCAAGGAATGCAGAAAACACAGGGATTCGTTCGAAGTGATTAATGGAGGCTCACGTTAAATGCAAGGACTGCTGAATCGGTGGATGCCCATCGACGCGTCGGCACACGGTGCTCGCCTCGACGCGCTAAATACATGGTTGCACAGCGATATGGCGATTCTGTTTGTTGGCTGGGGCATCTATTTCATCTATGTGCTATTCCGTTTCCGCGCCAAAGCAAACCCAAAAGCCAGTTACGAAGGGGCACATGGCCTCTTGTCAAAGTGTGTTGTAGGCGCCGTGGTTCTTGTTGAGATAATTTTGTTGGTGGGTTTCGCTATTCCGGCATGGGGCGCTTGGGTTGATATCCCCGAAGATGGAGACATCTTCGAGGTGCGGATCGTCGCTCAGCAATTCGCATGGAGCGTGCACTATCCTGGGCCCGACGGTGTGTTCGGCCGTACCGACATTAATCTTGTAGATGACGCGATAGGAAACAATATCGGGCTTGACCGCAACGATCCGGCGGCTAAGGACGATGTGTTTAGCCTCAACAATCTCTACCTTCCGGTCGACCGCGAGATTGTCGTGTATCTAACTACGAAGGACGTGATCCACAGCTTTTCTCTGCCCCAAATGCGTGTAAAGCAGGATGCCATTCCCGGGATGATGATCCCAGTGCATTTCCGGGCCGTACAGACAACACCACTTGAGGCCCGGGCCCCGGAGTGCGATGCCAACAAGATGTGCTGGGAGATTGCTTGCGCACAGCTATGTGGCATTACGCACTACAACATGCGAGGGTTCTACCAAATCCTGCCCCAGAGTGAGTTCGACTCCTGGATGTCCGACCAGCAGGCGAGCCTGGGGAATCCGCGCCCCTGACTTTTGATTGTCTGGTAAAGCAACTGCACGTTCACAGCCGGCGCAAGCTGGCCATCGGCGGGTTCAGTGAAGCAGCGGTGCTTGTTCCCGTCATCGAGCGGGATAACCACGTTTGTTTGGGTTACACGTTGCGACCCGATGATATGCCGACGCATCCCGGACAGATTTCCTTTCCGGGTGGTCGCCACGACCCAGGTGATAACGATCTGACCGCTACAGCACTACGTGAGATAAACGAGGAACTCGGTGTTGCTGTTCAGGATATAGAGGTCATCGGGAAGATCGATGACGTGCCGACACCGGTTGGCTTTGTAATTACGCCGGTGGTTGGTTGGCTTCGAAACCCTGCCGTGGTCACCGTCGACGAGCGTGAAGTTGCGGAGTACTTCGAGGTTGATATCAAGGAACTTTCCAACCCCGACAATTTCAAGCATCGTGGCCAACGCCAAATCGCAGGAGTTAGCTACCCGGTGCCGGAGTTCCATGTCGCTGGAAAATTAATTTGGGGCGCGACGGCTCGAATTACCAGGAGCTTTTTAGAGATCACCGATCTCGTTTGAGTCGAACTCTGCAACGCCATAACAACCAGCGCCGAAAACAAAACGATCGTGGCGGGTCCTATTAACTTGCCCTTCGGTCGTACACGATGAACGTGCTCGGATGTTCGTTGCGATCGTCGGCGACAATTTCCTCACGCGAAACCTCAGTCCAAACGGACCAATCGGTCTTTGGGAACATTACGTCGCCACGTATGTCTGTATGTACTTGCGTCAGGTATATCCGGTGACAACTTTTTAACGTCGCTGCGTAGATCGATGCACCGCCAGCGACAAAAAGTTCCTCTTCCCCCTCCAGTTGTGCCCGTTCAATGCCGCTGACGACTGAAGGCGATAGGTGTACACCGTCGGGGAGATTGGCCGTGCCACGCGACACCACGATCATTTCCCGACCCGGTAATGGACCGCCGATTGAATCGAATGTTTTGCGCCCCAGGAGTAGATGATGCCCCATCGTGAGCTTCTTGAAGCGCTGCAAATCAGACGACAAGCGCCAAGGCAGCTTATTGTCACGCCCGATTACGCCGGTGTCGGCAATGGCTACGATGATCGAAATCTTCATGTCCGAAAATTCTCCCACACGTCACGGTCTCAGACTGCGATCGGTGCCTTGATGTGAGGGTGTGGGTCGTAGGCTTCAAGCGTGAAGTCTTGATATTCGAAGCTGAAGACCGACTTCACGGCGGGGTTGAGCCGCATGTATGGCAGGGGTCGCGGCACGCGGCCTAGTTGTTCGCGTGCCTGCTCCATGTGGTTCATGTACAGATGGACGTCACCGAAAGTATGGACAAACTCGCCCACCCGAAGATCACAAACCTGAGCCACCATCATAGTTAGCAACGCATAAGATGCAATGTTGAACGGTACCCCGAGAAAAACGTCGGCGCTTCGCTGGTAAAGCTGGCATGAGAGCTTGTCATTGACAACGTAGAACTGAAATAGAGCGTGGCAAGGTGGCAAGGCCATCTGGTCGACATCGGCAGCATTCCATGCGCTGACGATGTGACGCCGTGAGTCGGGGTTGGCTTTGAGCTGGGTGATTAAGTTGGCGATTTGATCAACCTCTGTCCCTGCTGGTGTCTTCCAGTGGCGCCATTGGTAGCCGTATATCGGTCCGAGGTCTCCCTTCTCGTCTGCCCATTCGTCCCAGATCGTTACTTTGTTGTCTTTGAGATATCTGATGTTGCTGTCACCGCGAAGAAACCAAAGCAACTCGTAAATGATTGAGCGCAGGTGGAGTTTCTTTGTAGTTAGTGCAGGGAACCCTTCCTCAAGATCAAAGCGCATCTGATAACCGAAACAGCTGCGCGTGCCGGTCCCCGTCCGATCTTCTTTATCGGAACCGTGATCGAGGATGTGCTGTAACAAGTCGAGATATTGTTTCATGATTCTTCTCTGATCAATGGGATGCTATCGCACGAATGTCGAGGGCGCGGAGAGAGCCTCCTTTCCATGCCAGAATTATCGCTATTTTGGGATATCGAACAGCGTCGAGATCTCGTCAAAAGGCTTCCCCGCCCGCTAAATTAATCTTGACTTACTGCTTAAGAATCACCGTGCTGGTGTCTGCGGTCCGTGTGCGGGGTGGCTTTTCGAGCCACTTCTTCGTACCCTGCTACCAGATACAGTACGATCACACGGATCGTTTCACGGGCAGCGGCCCCCTTGGACGTTCTCGCCCGCAATCGAAGATTCTAGGAGTGCATTCATGATTTCTCTTCGTCGTCGTTTTTCCTCCCGTTCATTCGCCACATTTGTTTTGGTATTGCTAACTGCTTTTGTTGCTGCCTGCGCTGGTGGGGAGTCGACTGATGACACTGCAGTCGAAACTCCTGCGCCACCTGCTGCCCCTGAGTCGATCAGCTACGATCCGGCGATTCTGGACGTCGATGGACGATCAGAAGACGATCACTATCGCGACACTGGCACCAAGCCGCTTGAGCTCTACGCTTTTTTCGGCGTTGAGCCCGGTATGACAATCGGCGACCTGTCCACTTCGATGATGTATAACGCCCATATTTTGTCGCAAATCGCTGGGGCCGATGGCAAGGTCTACGCCATCATTGGGTTGGGCGACTCCGTAAACGATCGTTTCAGGGCACGCACCGAGACCGCCTATGCTGAGCGAAGCGTTGGCGATGTTCTGGCGAACGTTGAGCTTATTGATACCCTTGAAGACCTGCCGGAGAATAGCCTCGATGTGTTGATCACGGTGCGGAACTATCATGACTTCGGCGAACGTGAGGCGCGCGTAGCCAACGTGCCACGTATGCTTCGTGTCCTGAAGCCGGGCGGCATTCTCGGTGCGGTTGATGCCCATACCGACAAGGCTGACGAACGCGACGAGAGCGTCCATCGCATGAATGAAGCGCTTGCGCTCGAGGAAATCGTCGAGGGTGGTTTCGAGTTCGTTGAGGCTTCCGATCTCCTCTATAACTCCGAGGATACATTCGATTTTGACGGCCGCCGTGAAGGCGATCCCATCCACCGCTACTTCATCCAGCGCTGGGTCATGAAGTCCACCAAGCCGATGAACTGAGCCGTACCTGCCGCCACATTTATTTAAGGGTATAAAGGAAGTCGCGATGACGTCAGCTCTCTGCTGGGGGCTCAGCACAGTCGCATGAGCACTATCTGCTGCCTGCTTGGATTCTGAGAGGCATCAGGGTTGATATAGCTTTATCTCTCCTTCAGCATTGAATGCGAGGAGTTCTTCCATGTCCTTGCCGCTGATCCTCGATGCTGCCATCAGGCCGGTGAACAATGCTCCGAGGACCCCATGAGCCGCGGTTGATTGCCCGCAGTGGTATAAACCTTCGATCTCAGTTTCGATTGGCAAAGCCTTTAGTCCGATCTGTCGTTTTGATTTAGCTGTGGCATACAAGTTGCCGCGGTAGGAGTTGACATAGTGGACTTTGGTCAGAGGAGTTCCCAATTCGCAGAGCACTAGATGCTCACGTAGCCCGGGCACCACTCCCGCAACAGTGTCGAGCATTCTCTCGGTGAGATGCTGCTTGAATTCATCATAATCCCTTGATCGATTCTCGCTTTTGCTGTCCTTCCACTGCTCGAACGGTGCATAGGATACGAAGATGAAAGCCTCCATCGTGTGAATGCCATCCTGCATCTTGCTTGGGTCCTTCTTGGTGGTGACCGTCAGAAAGGCACCGGGAAACGCCCCTTCTCCCTCGATCACATCCTGTTCAGCAAAGCGATATACAGCATCGACGCTTGGATTGTTCAGTATCCAGTAATTTCCGGAATCTAGTCCCAAAGAATCGACGTCGATGTCGGTAGCGATGTACAGGCTCAGCGCGCTCACAGAGGGCTCAAGCCCGGCTACGCGGTTGGCAAACTTCTTCGAGAGATGCTCTTGCCCCACTAGGTCGTTGTAGGTAATCCAGGCGTCGGCGTTAGAGAGAACAGCTTCCCCCCTAATCTCCTCTCCACCCTCCATCTTCACGCCCACGGCGCGGCGTTGCTTGCCAGTTTCCTCGAAAAGTATCCGCTTGACCCTCGACCGGAGGCGAATCGCCCCGCCATTGCTCTTCAACCGTGAGATAAGGGCTTTGGGAATTGCCCCACCTCCGCCCTTGGGGTACCAGGCCCCTTCCCAGTAATGCCCTTCGATAGCCACATGCTGTGCGAACGGCACCCTCGTGGGTGACATGCCATGGTCGCCTGAGCGTGCCTCAAGGATCGCCTTGAGTTTGTCATCCTTCACATAACGGTCGATGATCCGTGATGCTGGCTTCATCCCTTTGAAGGCCACAGCCGGTTCGCTAAAGACGAGTCTTAGAGCATCCAGAGGTCCTCTAATCTCCGCCGCTTTGGAGATGCCTCTGTAGACCCGCATCATTAGTTCAAAGTAGCGTTCTATCCCCTGGCGTTCCTCCGGAAATCGCTTGATCAGACGTCGTATGAACTTCTCCCGACCACGAGGGATGTCGAAGGTCTCATCATGAAACACGATGTGGTCATAGCCGTCCGGGTTGAGTTCGCAGAATTCAAGGTTCGCACCGACTCCAAGCCCCTCGAACAGGTTTCGTGAAGGGCCTCCTTTATCGAGTCCGCCGATGTAGTGCACTCCGGGGCTGAACTTATGACCCTGCAATGCGAATGAGTGTGTCCATCCTCCTGGAAGATAGTGTTGCTCCAGAACCAACACACGCTTCCCTACATTGGATAGCGCGACGGCTGCACCCAGCCCACCTGCTCCCGAGCCAACCACAATGACATCCCAGTCGGTCATGCGGGTCCGAGCGTTGAGTGATGAACAATCATGAGTTTCTGTGCCGAGTGTCCTGAGACACCTTTTTCGCCAGCAATGAATAAACGCTTAGCAGAGTGCCCGAACATAGGGCTTGGTGCAATTGGCTTGCTGCTCTAAGAACCCACCTCGACCCAACGATCGATAGTTGCATCGGTGCCGATGCGAAAGAGGGCACCGGCTTGTGGGTCGACCACAAACAGCGTGCCGTTGGCTTCTCGCGCGATCCCTTGCGGTGTGACCAGCGGCGCCCCTTCGGCAAAAGAAGTTACTTGCCCCGCAGCAGACACATGGAATACTGCGCTGGCATACCCGTCGGTGACCATGAAGCTGCCATCCGGAAGACGGACCAGATCATGGGGAAAATCTAAGGGTTCTCCCTTGTGCAGGGTACTCACACTTCCGTCACGACCCAGCCGGTATAGAGCCCGGTCACCGTGAGAGACAACAACGAAACCGTCCTCGCCATCTTGAACGATTCCTTTTGGGCTATCGATCTCAGCAAAAACGGAGACAGCGCCTTCCAGGGTAACGTGCATTACCGCGCCGATCCCACTTCGGAGATCCGATACAAGCACCGAATTGTCGTCGAATCGCGCGAGCCCTTGGGGGATGTCGAGATCCGTGGTGATCGTCGACAGTGTTCCGTCGCGGCTCACTCGATAAAGGGCAAACGTTCCCGGATCAGCTACCAGCCAGCCGTCGCCGTCAGGTGCTTCTAGGATGGCCCGGGTTCCATAGAGTGGGGTCCTCGGCAAGCCTGGTCCTTGCACGATCGTAGCAACGTTTCCATCCTCATCGACAGCCAACAACCCGTGTGCTTTGAAGTCAGCAATTACCCAACCGTTATCGTTGGCAACGATATCGACGGGATAGACAAGAGCGCTTTCTTGCCCGCGGGCCAATGACTGGCTTGCCGCTAGCATCAATACCGCGATGCCGATTCGGAGACCAACAAGATTAGTAGGGCGCACAGAGTTTTCCATAAGGTTAGTAGTTTACCGTTTCAGGCTGGGGTGTGTGCCGTTAAGAGGATGGCAAAGAACTCCAAAGAAACTTCCACCGCCATGGCGCTGGTGGCGTAAAAACAATGTTTATGCTTGCCCAGGGTATGCCAATATTGCCTGCTTTATTGCACCCCCGCATCTATCTTTACGCTTTCGCAACACGCCATGG
>MPLX02026534.1_pt1 | contig 15933 bp, 15 predicted proteins | sample 1617341 | NCBI WGS metagenome assembly MPLX02 (sample SAMN05944804, study PRJNA350692) | marine metagenome | biome: marine; feature: ODZ; material: water; isolation source: 120 m water sample filtered on 0.2 um supor filter | place: Pacific Ocean | collected 2012-04-08 | depth 120m m | reverse complement strand
TATTGGCCAGGGCGGTGTGTAGCTCTCCAAACGCTCAACCGCGCGGGGGCTCAAGATCAACATACCGTGCTGGGCCTCGCCGCCCATCACTTTCTGCCAAGAATAAGTCGTCACATCGAGCTTGTCCCAGGCTAAATCCATGGCAAAAACAGCGGAAGTCGCGTCACAAAAGGTCAGCCCCTCCCGGTCACCCGGTATCCAATCACCATTGGGCACTCGCACACCGGAAGTTGTTCCGTTCCAGGTGAAAACCACATCACGGGTAAAGTCTACCTTACCAAGATCAGGCAATTGGCCGTAACCGGCTTTCAATTCCCGCACATCGTCGAGCTTCAACTGATTGGTAACATCACCGACCCAACCTTTGCCGAAGCTTTCCCATTGCAGCATATCAACACCGCGGGCACCGAGCATTGACCACAACGCCATTTCAACCGCGCCGGTATCGGAAGCGGCGACAATACCAATGCGGTAGTCTTCGGGGATACCGAGAATATCGTGGGTCTTATCGAGAACTTCCTGGATTCTGGCTTTACCGGGCTTGGAACGGTGTGAGCGTCCAACCAAGGCGTCATTGAGGACCGCTGGCGACCAGCCAGGACGTTTTGCACAAGGTCCGGAAGAAAAATTGGGATTCGCCGGACGGATGTCCGGTTTTGCTAAGTTTGTCATCTGTTTTACTCCTATCCTTACAGATAGGTCGCAATCCGTTGGGGGATTGTGGCCCGCCGCCGCTTATATAGAGGTCGGCATGCGCCGTCAATTGAAACATTGTTTATTTGTATCAGGCTCAGGTATTGAATTAGAGGCGGAAAATGTTTGAGAATAGCCTGCATATATTGAACGCGAGAGCAATTATCAGCGCTGTAAAAATGCGTTATCGTGTCGGTTTCCTCGTGACGATGTTTATCACCACGGTGGTGGGCATATTGTTTATCGAGCCTTTGCCGCAATCCATCGCCTATCATGGGTTTGTCGATACGAGAGTATGGCTTGGCATCGCCAATATTGGTAATGTTGCGTCGAACGTGTTATTTGCCATTGCTGGTGCTTATGGGCTTTACTTCGTGTTTGGGCCCCAAGGTCAATGCATATTCGCAAATTCCGCGGATCGCTGGCCGTACGCCTTTTTCTTCCTTGGCGCCGCGCTCGTCAGCTTCGGTTCGGCCTATTATCACCTGGCACCTGACAACGCCCGGCTGTTCTGGGACCGGTTGCCAATGACAATAGCGTTCATGGCGCTTTTTTCTATTTTCATTGCTGACCGGATTGATCAACGTATTGGGGTCAAATTGCTGTTACCGATTCTGCTCATGGCCGGAATTATTAGTGTATTTTATTGGGATTGGAGCGAAACTGTTGGCCGGGGCGATCTTCGATTTTACTTTTTGGTTCAGTTCTACCCCATCGTCGCGCTGCCGATCATTTGCTGGCTGTTCCCCAAAGGGCGATACACCAGCGACCGCTCTCTCATTTGGTTAATTGCCTGGTACGCCCCCGCTAAGGTATTAGAAATTTTTGATGCGGAGGTGTTTTCCATTCTTGGTAATATCGTAAGCGGCCACAGTCTCAAACACTTGGCCTCGTCCGTTGCTATATTTGTGGTCATCCGGATGCTGGCGGATTCGCGTCGAAGTCTTTCAGAGGTAAACTTCAAGTTCCCCAGCCAGCAAAAATCATCTTGACCGATATCAAGGTGCCCATCTCACCATTTGGCTAACAATAACAACATAACTTGACGTTTATATTGGAACTTTCGGTGGTGGACGCGGGCGAGCCCCGCGGATCTTGACCATTGCGCTAGCTGACGCCACAACATTATAAAGCCCGGAGGAACAAATAAATGGATTTCCAAACATTCGGCTTGCCAGAAGAATTAATTCTGATGCGGCAGACCTGTCGGGAATTCGTTAATGCGGTGGTCCACCCCTTTGTCCGCGCTAATCCGGAGCGAGAGTGGCTGTTCGATCCTGACCAGCGGTTTCCCCAAGAAATGTTGGTGGAGGCCGATAAACTAGGTCTGCGCACCATCGGCGTGCCCGAGGAATTCGGTGGCATGCAGCTAGACACGGAGTTCGAGGCCCAAACCCTTGCAATTATCGCCGAGGAACTTGGCCGCGGCGATTCTGGTTTTGCCGACAAGCTGGTGCAAAACTGGAAAGTGGCGCGGTTGCTCAGATTAACTGCGCCAGAACACCTGCAAGAAGTCTGGTTTCCGCGCCTCGTCGAAGACCCCTCCTTCCTGCTCGCCCACGCCCTCACCGAACCGCGCGGAGCCTCGGACCGCTGGCTGCCCTACAATGCGCCCAGCGCCAACATGGATACCAAAGCAGTCCTTGAAGACGGCCAATGGGTTCTCAACGGCCGCAAACATTTCATCAGTAATGGCTATGACGCAAGTTTGTTTGTTGTCTATGCCAATACCAACCCAAAAGTAGGTATCCGCGATGGCTCAAGCAGCTTTCTGGTACCACGTGAAACACCTGGCCTGACCGTGGCGCGCTGCAACGAAACGCTCGGCGGGCGTTATATGAACAATGGCGAGATCGTGTTTGATGACTGCCTGGTACCCGAGGATCATATTCTGATCAAGGACACGGCTCTGCAGCGCAAGGCCGGCGCCTATTCTAATCCCGGCAAGATCATCCAGGCGGCCAAAAACCTGGGCGTCGGCGTCGGCGCATTCGAGGATACTGCGGCCTACGTCCAGGACTACGTGCAAGGCGGGCAACCGCTCATCAAGCATCAGGCAGTAGCAGTACGTCTGGCTGACATGGCGATCAAAATAGAGGCGGTGCGCAGTTTCGTCCGTCAGACCGCCCAAGCCCTGGATGCTAATATTGCCGAGGCCGGCCGCATGTGCACCATGGTCAAGGTGCATGCCTCAGAAGTTATCTTGGAAGTTTGCCGCCAAGCCATGGAGCTGCATGGCGGCGCGGGTACCATGCTGGAAATGGGCATCGAGAAACATTTTCGGGATGCCGCCATGTTCCCTCACATGGACGGCACAGTAGATATTTCCAGCTTTCAAATAATTAAATCCATGTTCCCCGACAGTGCAGGCTCTTACGCTGGGCCCGAAACCGGACGTGAAACCTAAAGCAGCTCAGCTATACTTTAGGCGTTCCAGCACCCTACTCCACACCGGTATATAAACCCGATTCAGCGAACGTCATGCGCTGGCGACCCGGTTCTTCGGCCGCTAATGGTTCGCACGCCGTCATAGTTTCGTGGCAGCGTCCTACCAACTGATGATAAACGCTGGTGCCGTTGACTTTTTTAACCGAATCCTGCTCGGAAAGTTCCTTGATAAATTTCGCTGGTATCCCACCAACCAAAGTACGGGGCGCGACTTTGTCACCGATCTTGACGAAAGCATTGGCGGTAACGATGGCGCTTTCACCGATTTCCGCTAAATCCATTATCGTTGAATTTATGCCAATCAACACATTGCGTTTAAGCTCACAAGCATGAATGACAGCGCCGTGGCCAATATGGGCATCGTCTCCAACGATGGTATCGTTACAACTACCGTGAACACAGCAACTATCTTGAATGTTTACACCTGCGCCAACAACGATCCGGCCAAAATCACCGCGAAGTGATGCATTGGGGCCGATAAAACAATTAGGTCCGACGATAACATCGCCGATCAGCACTGCCGTCGGATGGACAAAAGTCGACGGATCAACTACCGGCACGATGCCGTTGACGGCATAAACCGTCAGCTCCGGTAGCCGTGAATTAGCGGAATTAGATGTCTGGGCGCCACTCATAGGATTACCTTTTTTTGTTAGTTAAAATTAGCTGACTGGTAATATCCTGATGCAGCACTTGTTTCAATAACGATGATTACGCCATCACCCTCTATTTGCCTTTGGGTGACATCAGCGGTTGCTAATATTTAGCGGATCGGCAAAGGTCCAGAGCTGGCGCTCAATCGCCTCACCTGAACAGTGATCGATACCCACCGAGCGCGCCTTATTGCGCGACGGCAAACGTTTTCCGCTAGGCGTTAAAGCGGAAGGCTCTGATCCAATCGTCAGGCACAAAGTCGGATGCCCAGCCAAAGTGAGCCGCGCCTCTTTATATTCCCATTTCGTTAATTTTGACAACCCGCAGGCAACCAAGAGCATTGTTTGAATAAAATCACCTTTGACCCACTAGGGAATGATTTAACTTCTTTCCTTGCAAAAATTACGATGTTGTTATTCCTCGGCTCACCCAAACCACTTTTTTGCCTTACGTCTGCCCAACCAAGTCTGGATATCAAGCTTCAAGTGCTCGTAATAGACCTTGGGAAATATGATCAGGATATCGTACAGAGCAATCCAACCACCTTTTAGCGTGACCGGGATCGTAATCCAGGGAGCCGCGCCGACAATGACAATATGCTCGTTGGTGATGATATCATCTCTGTTTTTTAGCACCCGATCAACATTGTTGTCGAAAGACCAGTCTGCGCGGTAGGTCACCGTTCCCTCCGGATTGATTACATAAACCATATTTGGAAGTAGGCCCCAATCATGGTGCCATTTGCCGTCGACGGAATCGACGACGATTTTTCGTTCTTCATGATAGTCGTCTTGGTTTTGTTTGGCGTACGCAATCTTTTTATCGATTGTTCCGGCTTGACCTATTTTCTCACCAGGGTGCGCTTCTCGGACATAGATCATCAGCCATTCGACATCCGGATACTTATCCTTAAGTTTGATAAATTTTCTGACGTTCTTTACATACATGGGACATGTTAGGCTACCCGTCTCCATTACCAGCCATTTGCCCCTGTAATTAGATAAGTTGACTTCGTTTCCATCTAGATCGGTCAACGTGTAGTTGTAGTCGACTTTCTCTCCGGCCTTTGGGCCAGGGAAATAACCAAGTTCATAGTTGCTCATCTTGAAACGGGGATAGTTGTACGTCTCTCCTTTAGCCACAGCCACTACTCTTACCTTTCAAATAAATTATTCGATATTTCTCACACGATTTTGCTATTCATGGTGATGCTACTTAATTTGTATTGTTGTGGAAATAAATTTTCCCTTTTTTGCCTATAAAAGATCTAAATTTTGTCATTTGGCTGGGTCCGGAGTCCAATAGATCAATTCTACCGCCATTAAGGCACACTTCTCCCATCATATTACCTCGCTTTGGATTTCTTCGCCTTGTATGTTCAAAGACAGATCGCCGTGTTTTAAGGAAAAATCGATAGAATTCGTTATAAATGCAATTGATAAATCAGGCCGTGAATAATTGTGCCTGGATAACAAAGTCGATTAGGTAATATCAACTACCACGGCAATTGTTCACCATCGAAATTCCAATAGCTTCCTGTGTCTTTGATGGTCAGGCCATCAAGAACCTTTCGCATGCCGGATATAGACTCTTCAACTGAGTAGTGGGCATTGGGGCCGCCGAGTTCTGTGCGAGTCCAACCAGGGGCAATGGTAACCACCGTGACGCCACGCGGTTCCAGCCATGCACCGACCCCGCGGGTCAACATATTGAGGGCCGCTTTGCTGGTGCGATAGGCATAGCGGCCAGCTTGCCAGGTATTGTTGATGGACGCCAGGCCGGATGAAATCATGACTACCATTTTTCGTTCGCTTGCAGCGACGTTATCGGCAAATTCACCAGTAATACGACCTTGTGACACGACATTTGTGTTAAAGATTTCAAGCCAGAGATCGAGGTCATAATTTTTCAGGTCAGGGTCATCCTTGCCTTCAAATACACCCCGGCCGTAACTGTCGACGATGCCGGCATTATTAATCAATATATCGATCGGGATGCCGTTCAAGGCCTCAGCTACAGCGGAAACTTCGTCACCGTTCCTAACATCCATCCTATAAATCGACAATTGATCAGAAAAACCCTCAGCTAATTTTTTGAGAGTATCTGCTTTTTCCGGCGCTCGACAGCAGGCGTAAATCCGCCAGCCATCGGATAGATATTGGCGGGTAAATTCTAGACCGATACCTCGATTAGCGCCGGTGATTAATAGGCTAGGCATAATGAAATTCTAAACACTGCTGACCAATATGCAACGGTAAATCTGTACGAGTAAGATCTAATTGAAGTTTATTGTTGTTTATACATAATGGTCAATCTATTGAATTTGTTTAGCGAGAGAAATGAAAAATGGCTGTAGAAAATATTGAGTTCAAAAGTGATGGCATTCTTCTACAAGGATATTTTTACACACCAGATGAAGTTGAGGGCCCGTTACCGTGTGTCGTCATGGGAGGGGGTTGGTGCTATGTGAAGGAATTGATTCAGCCCGAATATGCCAAATTTTTCACTGATGCCGGGTTTGCCGCGATAACTTTTGATTACCGAAATTTCGGCGATAGCGAAGGTGAACCACGCCAGCATATTAACCCCTGGGAACAAATCGACGATCTAATCAACGCCATCACTTATGCCGCCCTGCTCGATGACGTAGATGGTAACCGAATTGGTCTTTGGGGAATTTCATACGCTGGAGCACATGTCTTTCCGGTCGCCGCGCTTGATGGTCGGGTACGCTGTGTAATGTCCGTAGTACCCATGCTTGACGGTTATTATAATGCCATCCGGGCTAATTCCAATGTCGGCTATCGGGAACTTCTGGATATTATCGCCCGTGATCGGATCGAGCGGTTTAAGACTGGAAAACAGGGTACCATTGCTCATTCCGCTCACCCTCATGAAAAAGCTTCGGCGTTTCCGGCTCCTGAAACCTGGCCTGTATTTAAAAAATTTAAAGAGACAGTGGCACCCAACCATGAACATTGGTCAACTATCCAGAGTGTGGAATATGTGTTACGCTATGACGTAACTCCTTACATGAAAAGGATTATTCACACGCCCACCCTTATGGTGACCTCGGCGTATGACGATATAACCATGACCGAATTCGAGGTGCCAGCGTTTAACAAGTTGCCAACACCGACTAAAAGGTTGGTTCAAATCGGCGGTGATGCTTCCCATATGTCTTTGTACGATAATCCTGATCATTTGAATTTAGTTGGCAGCGCTTGTGCTAATTGGTGCAGGGATCATTTATAGGTTGAGTATTGTCGAGTGCTGATGGTTCAGCCTCTATCTATCTCTCCAATATTAAGAATGCAGATAGTCTCCTGGGCGCAAATCTTTAGCGGCGGCCTCAATAAAGAGGTCGTTGTGGATGGTGGCGAGGGTGGCTGGGTTCATGTCTCTATTTTATAGAGCTGGAAAATTAGAACAAGTAATGAACGTTAACCACTGATCATGTGCCATTCATGTGACATGGACATTGTGGTACCGATACCCAGGCTCAACGACGGTGACTAGCGTCAATGGTGGTGTCACGTCAATGATCCACTCATTTGCGACGGAATTAGCACCCGTTCGCTTTAACGCTATCCATCCTGGTATCATCAGTGACAGTCCGTTAATAACGCTATAAAATCCCAAATATAATTTTTCCTGCGCTACTAGATCATAAACGCCGGTCGCGGAAATAAAAAAACCAGGCGGTAAAAATTATAAATTAAGTAACTTCAAAATCCTTATAGGGAAGATAATTTAATAACTAATTTTGGAAAAATTCGCTACGGTTTGTGGGCGATAGTCGGGTTGATTGTTATTTCTTTAGCATTCACGCCGGTTATATCTACCCAGAGCAAAAACGGTAAAGTATGATTAAGCCTTGATCTATGCGGCGACTACTATGTAAACTACTGTTGTGTTAGAATTTTGATTGAGAAGTGGCGGGTTTGCCATTCTTACGATAAATAAGTTTATGTTATTTTTTTTTGGGAGGATAAAATGAAAAGCTTTAAATTACCAGTTTTCCGTTCCTTGGTAGCAACCTTCGCAGTTGTTACTTTTGCACTGATTGGGTCTGAAGTTCCTGCAAAAGAACCTATCAAGATCGGGTTTAGTATGGCTCTGACGGGTGGCCTTGCTGGTGGAGGCAAACAGGCCCTGGTAGCAATGGAAATGTGGAGAGACGACATTAACAGTAAGGGTGGCATCCTTGGCCGTCAGGTGCAGCTTAAATATTATGACGACCAAACAAACGCAAAAAACGTACCAGGCATTTATGCTAAATTGCTGGATGTAGATAAGGTTGATTTTGTCGTATCCGGCTATGGAACCAACCTGATTGCGCCGGCGCTGCCCGTTGTGATCCAGAGAGAATTAGTTTTTATGGGTCTTTTTGGCATGAATAACAACAAAAAATGGAAGTATGATAAATACTTCCAGATTATGCCGTCAGGACCGGACCCCGCTGTCGGCTTCTCAAAGGCGTGGTTTGATACGGTGATGCAACTAAAACCGACACCTAAATCTATAGCGTTTGTTGCAGCAGATGCGGAGTTTGCAAAAAACCTTAAAAAAGGTGCCGTCACGAACGCAAAGCGACTTGGTCTAAAAATTACTTATAACAAGAACTTCAAGCCCGGGACGCCGGATTTTACACCGATTATCCGCGCGGTTAACGCGACAAATCCCGATCTTTTCTTCGTTGCTTCATATCCTCCAGGTTCAGCGGGGATGACCCGTGCAGTTAGTGAAGTGGGAACGAAGGTAAGGGGTTTTGGCGGAGGAATGGTTGGATTGCAGTTTTCCGGTATCATGAAGGGTCTTGGCCCGAAATTGAACGGGGTGCTAAACTATGATTTCTACGTTCCTGAGCCGAATATGAACATTTATCCCGGTGTTAAGAGTCTTCTAAAGAGATACCAAAAGGTCGCGTCTGCAAGGAAGGTTGACCCACTAGGGTTTTACCTAGCCCCTTGGGCTTATGCTTATGTGCAGGTACTGGGTGATGCTATTAATGCGGTAGGAAAAATAGACCACGCTGCGATCGCTAAGTATATTCATGCGACCGAGTTTACCACCGTTGTCGGTAAGGTTAAGTTTGGCAGCAATGGTGAATGGGCGAAGGAAAGAACTATCGCGGTCCAATGGCAGAATATTAAGAAAAAGAATGACCTTCAGCAATTCACACAGCCGGGAATCCGCAAGATCATGGCGCCGGCTGCGTTTGCGACTGGCAAGATTAAGCCGTTTAACGCTTTGCGTTAATTTCTGTTCTTTTTATGTAAATGGTAGCGGGTGAGTGAATTCTCGCCCGCTGCCGTTCCTTTTGTTGGAATTTGTATTTTGTTTTCTGCCGAATTATTCCTTAACGCCATTGTCATAGGTATATTGCTTGGGGGATTTTATGCCGCTTTAAGCATCGGGCTTTCTATATCGTTTGGGCTGCTTGATATTGTGAACATTGCCCATCCCGCTTTTATTATACTCGGGGCATTTGTCTGTTTTATCTTTAATTCTCATTATGGCCTCGATCCTATATTGATAGGGATAATCTTTGCGCCAGCATTTTACGTATTTGGCACATTAATTTACCGAATTTATTACGAAAGCTTTGAGAAAACCGGCGCTGAGGCTCTGCGAGGTTTGGCATTCTTCTTTGGCATTATGTTCATAATAGAAGTCATTCTGATCATGAGTTTTGGCGTTGATTTCCAAATGGTCCAGGCTGATTACATTGACTTTAAGGCAACTTTTGGTGTGGTCGATTTACCATTTCGGATGTTTGTTCCGTTTGTTATCGCGATGATGATGACGCTTGGGCTTCAATACTTCTCCTCGAGAACTTTCTTTGGACGGGCCATGCAGGCGGTAGCGCAGGATAGCCTCGCCCTCAGATTAATGGCGATAGATCCAGCGAGAATTAAAAGGATTGCCTTCGGCCTTTCTTTAGCGACTTGCAGTATTGCCGGGGCATTATTGGTTATTGTGATACCAATTGAACCATCTGTTGGCCGCTTATACATTGGGCAGGTGTTTGCGATTGTTGTGCTCGGTGGCCTCGGGTCACAAAGCGGCACTTTGATTGCCGCAATGTTGCTGGGTTTGGTAGAGAGCATGATTACAACATTTTTTGGCCCCTCCTGGTCACCGGCCGTTGCTTTTGGTGCTCTGATCTTGGTTTTAGCATTTAAGCCGACTGGAATATTGGGACGGGTAGGGGATACCAGAGGGTGAGTCGGAACCGTTTCTATATAATTATCGGGGCTTTGCTAGTTCTTAGTTATTTAGCAACGCGCTTTGTTGATAACCAGTTTTACTTCTTTGCCGGATTTGCGATCCTTCAACTGATGGTTATGGCCCTGGCATGGAATATTCTCGGCGGGTGTGTGGGGATTGTTAATTTTGGCAGTGCCGCATTCTTTGGTTTAGGGGCGTATTCGGCAATTGTTGTTCTTAACTTATTCGATGCATCCTTATTTGCTCAGATAATAACGGGCGGTTGTTTTGCCGCATTGATTGGTTTCGGGACGGGTTATTTAACTTTAAGATTAAGAGGAGTGTATTTTGCTATCGCGACTCTTGCATTATTGGTGGTTTCAGAGACCCTCATCGTCAATTGGGAATTTGTTGGGGGCGCCGCGGGAACTTACGTTCTTCCCAAGAAGAACCCAACTATCCTAGGAGTATTAGTGGTTGGAAAACAGAATGCCTTGTTTGACAATTACAAGGAACTTTTATTCTTCCTTATGTGTTTAATTGCCCTGGCAACAATTATAATTTGCAGTCTTGTTGAAAATTCAAAGTTGGGTCGGGGGTTAGCAGCTCTTAGGGACAGTGAAGAAGCTGCTGAAAGTATGGGGGTCCCGACGCTCAGACTAAAGTTGTTTGCTACCACATTAAGCGCGTCAATCATGGGTGTCACTGGTGGTATTTTCCCATATTATATGACATTTATTGATCCAATTTCCGCTTTTAACCTCGATATTTCGGTTAACGCATTGGCAATGCCCCTTATTGGAGGAACAGCCACCTGGCTGGGGCCGGTTTTGGGTGCCGTTGTCCTTGGGACGTTGCAACAAATTGCCACCGTAACTATTTCCTCGGAAATTAATCTACTGATCGTCGGGTTGTTCCTTGTTGCATTTGTAATATTTGCACCCAGTGGTTTCCTTGGATTGATAGAAAAATACTGGAAGCGTGGAGATTAGAGGCCGTGCTGGAAATAAAAAACTTATCGAAAAACTTTGGCGGCTTCACGGCTCTAACAGATATTTTCCTCAACGTTGAACCTGGTGAACGTTTAGGCCTAATCGGACCTAACGGTTCCGGTAAAACAACCTTGATAAACTGCGTCTCCGGTTTAATCCAAGACTATCAGGGAGAAGTTTATTTTAATGGTGAGAATCTGGACCCATTGGTAGCTCACAAAAGAGCTAGAAGGGGAATTTCCAGAAGTTTTCAGATTCCCAAACCTTTTACCAGCATGACGGTACGTCAAAATCTGTTAATACCTCTTGAGTACGCTGTGAGGGCAGATGATTTGCAGGGAATTTCAATAGAAGAGCAGGCCGATAAGATAATCGATAATTTGGATCTAAATGAAAAATCCAATCAGTTAACATCTGGATTGACCCAGATTGAGATGAGAAAACTTGAGCTTGCACGTGCGATGGCGGTGAAACCTCGACTCCTGATTTCGGATGAGGCTATGGCAGGGCTTTCAAGCTCGGAAGTGGATGATATCCTTAAAATATTAATCACCCTGAATGAAACAACAAGAATTACGATTATTATGATTGAGCACATTATGCGTGCTGTTATGAGTTTTTCGGAAAGGGTGATCTGTCTAGATGCTGGAAGAATTATTGCAAATGGCACACCTGATGAAGTTATTAAAACTCCAGCTGTGGAAAAGGCATATTTAGGTGAGTAAACTAATAATTGAAAATATTAGTGCCGGATATGGTTCGGTTCAAGTCCTACACAGCGTTAGCCTTGACGTGAACCCGGGTGAAACAGTTGTTCTGTTAGGGACCAACGGAAACGGGAAGAGCACACTGTTGAAATCAGTTATGGGCCTCGTAAGTCCTAGTGTCGGTGCCATTAGGTTTGAAGTTGATGGCCAGGAAACCAATCTGGTTGGCAAGAGCCCGGAAGAAGTTGTGGAAATGGGGATAGTGATGGTTCCTGAGGCACGAAGACTTTTCCCTCTATTGACGGTTGAAGAAAATCTTACCTTAGGTGCTTACCGCGATGCCGCCAGAAAAAAAATAAACGAAAATCTTGATTTTTGTTTTACAACATTCCCTCGTCTTAAAGAAAGACGGAAGCAGCAAGCCGGCAGTCTAAGCGGCGGTGAACAGCAAATGGTCGCGGTCGCCCGCGCCTTGATGTCGGAACCTAAAATTCTTCTGGTGGATGAACCGTCGGTAGGTCTGGCGCCGATCCTGGTCAGTCAGATGATCGCCAAGATCAAGGAGCTGAAGGAAATCAAAAACCTCACTGTCTTAATGGCCGAGCAGAACTTCAACCAAGCGATCAAGATCGCCGACCGCGGTTATATCATCGTTCACGGCCAGATTGAGTTCGAAGGTAAAGATGCCGCCACCCTCGAAAACAACGATATGATTAAGCAATATTATTTGGGTGTTTAAATCTGATAATAGACAACGCTGCCGACAGCCCTACAACCCGTAATACCACGGTGCAAAAAACGTAAAAGTCAGCCACAGCACGATGATCAGCGGGATACCGCCACGGGCGAAATCGGCAAAGGTATAATGCCCGGGGCCCATCACCAGGAGACTGGTCTGATAGCCAATTGGCGTGGCGACTGCACAATTGGCGGCGAAGACCACGGCAACGGCAAATACTTCGACCGGCACACCCAATTCGTGGGCAATACCGACGGCAATCGGCGTAAACAATACCGCTGCCGCTTTGGCGCTGATGATATTGGAAAGCCCCGCGATTAACAGGAAAAAAGCCGAGAGCACAACAGCAGGTGCTGCACCTTGTAAGGCGTTGATCAAAATTTGTGCGAGATACTGCGCCCCACCGGTTGTTTGCATGGCGAGGCCCATGGCAAGTGCCGCCGGAATCATAGTGAATATCTTGGAATCCAGCGCGCGCACCGCCATGCGGATTGAGAGAACTCCCACCGCCACCATGGCGACAGCCCCCAGCATCGACGCTGCCACCACCGGCAACACACCGGTGGCGGCCAGCAAGATCACCAGTCCAAAAATACTCGTCGCGCTCTTGGCGTGATCAAGAGCCGGCAATTCTTCCGCCGACCATTCGAGCAACACAACGTCATCACTTTTCCGCAGCCCGCTAATATCTTCAGGCTGCCCCTGCACCAGCAGCACGTCACCTTCCTCTAGCCGGATATCCGTGATCCGCGTCCGCATCATGCGGGAGCGCCGCTGCATCCCAAGCACAACGCAATGGGTCTTATGACGAAAGCCAATCATATTAAGATTAAGACCAGCCATCCGGGACGCCGGCGCGACCATAACTTCGGCCAGCACCCGGTCGCCTGACTGCCATCGCCCTTCGGCATCTTCTTTACCATCTTGCAGATCGGGGATCAGCAGTCCCGGATCATGGGCGACGGCATCGGCCAAGGAATTTCGTGTCGCCGCGACGACTAATACATCGCCAGTCTGTAAGACAACGTCTTCAAAGGGCGGCAGAAAAGCCTCATCTTCCCGCTGAATAGAACGCAGCGTCATATCCGGATAAGGGCCAAATATCCCACCCTCTGAATGCAACCCGACAAGCTCTGAACTTTCCGCCAGTTTGATCTGGGCCAAAAAATGACGGCCATCGATTTCCATAAATTGAGTGGCGAGCGAAGCCCGGTCCGGCAGTAATCGCGGCACCACGAGCAAAACGAAAATAAGCCCGATAACGGCCAGCACTATGCCCGGTACTGTAAACTGAAAAAAGTCGAAAGGTTTCTCGCCCAATTCATCAAGCGTCCCGGAAACCAGCAGATTGGTGCCGGAACCGATGATTGTCGTCATGCCGCCTAGGACCGCGGCAAAACTCAATGGCATCATGACTTTTGAGGGCGAAGTGTCGAACTTCATAGCAACCGCTTCCATGACTGGAATAAAAATGACGACAACCGGAATATTGTTCAAGAAACCGCTGATCACCAGCACCACAACAAGCGTGATCAGGATGGTCAGCCAGCTCTGCCCAGCACCCGCCGCCAGGACAATGCGCGCACCACGGTCCAGAACTCCTGCCCGCACCATTCCCTGACCAATCACCAATAGCGCCAACACAGTCATCAGGGCGGGATTAGCGAAGCCGGCGATCAAGCGGTCTGAAGATAGTAGATTATGGGCTTCTGCATCGAGGATTGGATAAAAGTGAAAAAACAGTATAAACGCGCTAAGTACCGCTAACGACGTAATCTCAACCGCAATGGTTTCAACAGCATAAAGTGCTAACGCCCCTAAAATAAGCGCAAAAGTCACCCACATCTCGAAATTAGGTGTATCAAAAGCTGCCGTCGCGTGCATCACTATTCACTTAATATTAGTTGATTATCTCTAATGTTACGGGAGTTGGCCGGAAGGTCAACCAATGCTAAGACGCTATTTCTCTGATCACCGAAATAGCCCAAAATACCGGGTAGTCCTTAAGAACTTAAAGAGCGCTTTCGATGGCTTTACCGAGGTCCTGGGTATTTGCCGCACCTCCCATATCCGGCGTCATGCAGGAGCCATCCGCGAGCACGGTTTCAATAGCTGAGATAATGTTAGCGGCAGCTTCGGTTTCACCAAAATGATCGAGCATCATCGCCCCTGACCAAATCTGGCCAATTGGATTGGCAATACCCTGGCCGGCAATATCAGGCGCCGAGCCATGTACCGGTTCAAACATTGACGGAAAATCCCGCTCTGGATTGATATTGCCGGAAGGCGCAATGCCGATGGTGCCGGTCACCGCTGGGCCTAAATCAGATAATATATCGCCAAACAAGTTAGAGCCGACAACGACGTCAAACCAATCCGGGTTGCGGACAAAATGCGCGGTCAGAATATCGATGTGAAATTTATCGACTTCGATGTCTGGGTAGCTCTGCTGCATTGCCGCAACGCGCTCGTCCCAATAAGGCATGGTGTGGATGATACCATTGGATTTAGTTGCCGATGTCAGGTGTTTTTTAGGCCGCGTCGCGGCCAGATCAAAGGCATATTTTAGAATGCGGTCAACACCGCGCCGGGTGAAGACAGTTTGCTGGGTAACCATCTCATCATCGGTGCCGCCATAAAGCCGGCCGCCAATCTCGGAATATTCACCTTCGACGTTTTCGCGGACGACATAGAAATCAATGTCACCTGGCTTACGGTTGGCGAGCGGGCACGGCACACCGTCAAACAGACGCACCGGGCGGAGATTGACATATTGGTGGTATTCGCGCCGGTATGGGATCAGCAAGCCCCAGAGCGAGACATGATCCGGCACGCCCGGGAAACCGACGGCACCGAGATAAATCGCATCATGCTCCCGGGTTTGATCAATACCGTCATCCGGCATCATTTGGCCGGTTTCCTTATAGGTTTCGCAACTCCAATCAAACATATCCCAGGCAAATTTAATATCGTGCTTACGGCCTGCTGCATCCAGCATCCGGATACCTTCAGGGATGACTTCTTTGCCAATTCCGTCGCCCGGAATTGTGGCAATCTTATAGGAGCTCATGTGACGGGGTTTTCCCTAGTTGAGTTGTTTTTCCATATACAGTATTTGCGCCATCGGATTATCGTAGTATTGACCAATTTCAACAAACCCAAATTTTCGGTACATGTCGATAGCCGTTTGCAGGCGTCGCTCAGTATCTAGCCGCATTTTTTCGTAGCCGGCCTTTTGAGCGAAATAAATAATGTCCTCGGTCAGCTGGCGACCGGCGCCCTGCCCTCTAAATTCATCCCTCAAGTAAAGCCGCTTTAATTCACAAATGCCGTCATCCTCCAAGGGGCGCATGGCAACAATCCCAGCAAGTTTTTCTTCACCGCCACCATTGGCCCAGGCAAGCAGGATTTGTCCTTCAGGTTCAGCATATTTGCCAGGCAAACTTGCCAGCTCTTCATCGAAGTCCTGAAATCACAAATCGACCTG
>MPLX02313866.1_pt1 | contig 15943 bp, 14 predicted proteins | sample 1617341 | NCBI WGS metagenome assembly MPLX02 (sample SAMN05944804, study PRJNA350692) | marine metagenome | biome: marine; feature: ODZ; material: water; isolation source: 120 m water sample filtered on 0.2 um supor filter | place: Pacific Ocean | collected 2012-04-08 | depth 120m m | reverse complement strand
GCGATGTTATGCGGTGTTAGTTTAAGTATAGATGCTAATACAGAGCCGAAACTATTAGCTCTATTGTATGCACTATCCTCACACCCATCTATCTCAAAGCCTGCCGCATGTGAACACCCGGCTATTAAGCATAAGGATGTGCTCTTAGCCTTAAGCACTTGATCTATATAAGTATAAGTATCTCTATCCTCAGTCATTAGTATATAGATAGAATCTTCGATTCTTTCTCCAACAATCCTTATTAGAGTCTTGATTTATATAGAGTTTCTTCATAATTTTCTTTTCTGATTTATCAGGGGGGTGGGTGGTATATATAGGCAAAGGTCGTAATTTTGAAAAACCGCTTGAAAATTGCGTACAATTTTTTTGCATTTGCTGTAGATCGGTTTCTATATCATCATCTGTCATAAGCATATTTATAATAGCATTACACTATATAGTACTTTTTTTCGTAATGGCCTTTACGGCTAGGTTCGAACCGTTCTATACATTAAAGCAACACTTCTTACTATGCGTAACACTAACACAACACTATTAATAGTTCTGCACTATAGATAGAATCTTCGATTCTTTCTTCACATTCGTGTTAACTTAACAAGTAAGTACTCGAGAAATCGTATTAACCTTGCTTTCACGTTCATCTCTTATAGATAGAATCTTCGATTCTTTCTTCATTAACAAACTGTGCGATTTTTTGCTTTTGCTCTTCAATTTCTTTTGCTTGGTCTATAGATAGAATCTTTGATTCTTTCTTCAGAATTTTTTTCTCTTGAAACTTTAACTTATGCTCATGTTCTTCGCTCATACATATATTTATTATAACATTATTAGAACAGTATAGTAGTACTGGAAACTTTTCTTCTAACACCTTAGAACTATAATAACAATATTACTATTAAGAGCGACACTTCTACACTTATATGTACGATAAAGTGTGTCATCACTACACTTATTACTATTAAACACACTACTAGGACACTAAGAATAGAACTCACTCTCGTCGGCGATAGCCTGGCAGAAAAATCGCGTTTACCGGTGGGATTTACCGGCCTGGCCTTGTTCCCCTTGGGTAGAAGAAGTAGATCAACTACGAAAAGTCTAACGACTAAGAGAGTCTTGGTACTCCTTCCTTAAATGATTTAACCTTGTGCGTTCGTTTAGTTCGCCAGTTATTTGTAATGTGTAACGATCCTCAATCCCTATGTTACTTGCGGCATGAGGTATATCAGCACTCCATAACGCATAGTCCCCGGCTTTCCAATTTACTATGCCTTTACCATTAAACTCTAAGTAGTGCCCTGGCTTCCAATCTTCTAATAGTACTAATGCTCTGTATGTATTAGACCTTGGTACCCCAAAGACACGTTCATATGTTTCAAAGTGATCAAGGTGTTCGGGCATTATGTCTAAAGTTTCCATCTTATAAAACACATAGCCACAGTTTGATAAGCCTATTTTGTTTGCTACATAGTCTACCCAGTCTGGCATAGGGCTACGACTGTCGTACATACTACCACTAAAACTTTCATTATAGTAGCCTTGGCTTTTCCATGCTTCTATCTCTGATGGTTTGATTGGCTGTTTAACATATTCAAATTGAAGATGGTCATCTGTCCATACAGGTGTTATGTGACCTTCTATTGATATTTCTGTGTATAATTCGTTCATGATTGTCTCCGTGTATCTGCTGTAACACAATGAAAGCCACCGCCAAGTGTTCGTTGATGCCTTGTTGGTAGCATAGCACATTCAATGCCGTGTTTCTCTAATTCTTTTCTTAAACTGTGTTGGTTTTCTTCGAGGCAAACTAGTGTTGGTGATATACTTAGCATGTTCATGTTTATCCATATACTTGCATTATTGTAATCGCCATAGTAGCCTATGTCTGTGGGTTCGGGACACATAATGTAATCCCAACTTCTAAAAGGTTCTGGTAGTACGTTTACATCTTTAATCCTTGTAGGGTTTAATAGCATTAAGCCTTCACGTAAGAATGCTACTGTTGAATCTATATGCATGTAACTGTACACACCTTCTAGTAAATGTACGTTTAACCCTGTGTGGTCTTTTAACCACGTTGCTCCTGCTTTGTTTCCTGAATTGCTTACAAGATACAATATATCATCGTTAGCACGAATACAGTTAGCGGCATCAAAGGCTGGTGCTACTTCTGTTAATGCTAACGTATCAGGATCGCCTAAACAAGAACTATTATATAAATCATCTGCATAGTATCGAGGTGCTTCTATAATACCAGGCAAGTGATGTGCTATAGGTTGATAGTTGTATGCTCTTGCTCTAATTGGTTGTGGTGTTGCAATAGCATGTTTGCCATGTAAGAACACTATGTCTCTAGGACAGTAATCATAATAGTTTACTTGTATCTCAGGTTCGTTTATAGGACGTAATACATTTATACCTAACACCGTTAAAAAATTAACAAAATTATCTAAGTCTTCATCTGCTTCTTGTGTTACTATATCAGGAAAAGGACCTGTGTGTATTCTACTTTCATCTGGAACGTCTGCATAGTTAACTAACCGCATAGATAGATCTAAGTTAGGCACCCTAGCACCTCTGGCTGTACCTACTATTACTTCTGTTAGGTTATCCCATTCGTTCTTTGCATAGTTCATATAATTTTTCTCCGATCAATCTGTGACTGCTTTGGTTTGGATGCCAATCAAAACTTTCGCCGTCTGGTATAAGTCTATTTCTCATCTGGTCGCGAATTGGATAAAGATTACTTACTGATAAACTTTCACCTCTAGGACCATCGCTTTTCACTTCCGTGATATCCAACATATTTTTCATTTCAGGCAATCCTAACCACTCCCACATGCTGTGGTGTACATCTAACACACAGTCTGTGTCTGTTACTGCTAATAAGTCATCCAGTGTACCGTAATTGTGTTGCACAAACAGATTGATGTTGTTCAGTTTACTGTATGCACTCAGGGCAATCAGTTGTAAACTGGTGTTATACTTGAACCAGTAAGGATTGTAATTGTTCTGTGCTAGTTCGCTTTCTAATTGTCCCATCATATCCAAATTGAATTTGGTATTGTACTGTACTACCCCACTGTCAAACATCATGCTAATAGTGTCCTCATTGTCCAGCAACGACCAAGGATAGTTGTCTTCAACTCCTGTTTGATGAAAGTCTGTGGGTACTGCTTTGTGCCAACGCATGTCCGGCGGAACAGTTATCATCACCACGTCACCTTGTTCAAGTTCGGGTGCTATTCTGCGAAAAAACTGTTGTGTGATTTGAGGGAAACTGTTGCCAGGCAATGCTAGATTAACCAACTGCTTGTGCAGTCTGTCCGCAAGTATTTGTACATAACAATATTTATAGGGCGGTCGAGCTTTTTGTACTTTGTAATTCCATCCTGACCAACCCCAGCCCCAACTGTCACCTAATGCATACAGTTTAGCCATTGTTGTCCCCTACATCAACAATGTTGATGGCGTCTGATATAACAATACCTTCGGGCTTGCCACCTAGGTGCACATTGTCAGCATTAACTCCTGCTGATATTTTGTCGCTTACGCCAACATCGTGAGAACCTCTGTGCCATTGTCCTTTGCCTTTGTAGTTGTATTTAAAACTCCAGTCTATGGTCTTGTTTAAATATTCTTCTTCATCTAATAAGTCGCCAAAGTCTGATTGGCTTCTGCCTTCTAGTTTGTCCCATTCTGGTTTAGCAAGTTTCCTTGCTCTCTTGCCAGCATTAGATTGCATACGTGAATAGTCTTGTGCATAGAACGGACCTTTACGTCCGCCTTCGCTAACAGGAGGTCTATCATCATATGGATTGTCTACTTGTTTGTAATCATACTTGAAGTTTGCTTTCCAGTTCCCATCGTCATCTATAACAAATTTGTATAAGCCTTCAAACTGATCTGCTGGACCAAACTGTGAACCAAATTCTCTTGCGTCTATATCTGGATTAAACTCTACAGTACATCTGTAGCCGCCTCTAGTTAGCCATAACATTCTTAAGAACGGCCATATCTCATTTACTAAACTATCTGCAAATGGTGAAATGTTTGGTTTAATTATATTGTAGTCAAAGTCCTCATACTTTATCTCATGCTGTAAATCATCTCTGTTTAGACGTATAACATAATGTTCTTTACGCAAGTTAAATCTTACAGGATAGCCAAACGGTACTTCTGTACACCCTGTCATAAAGTCTAAGAACATATGGAATAGTTTTACCCTGTGCATAACGTGTAAGCCTGCAATAGTAAAGTCGTTACTAATCCAATGGTTCTGATACTTGTGATAACTTACATTATACTTGTGTGGATTCTGTCCTACGATAGTCTCTGGCCCTACTGCCATACCTACACCAGCACCAACATTGTTGATGTTCTGATTTCTATTACGCCAAAGGAAAGTCATTGTTCTTGCAAAGTCGTGATGTTCTTCTGTAGGGAAACCTACAATCCAGTTAGTGGCGGCATATACACCGTGCTTCTTACCTGAAGCAAAGTTATCTTCCATCTCTTTGATAGTAACACCTTTAGCCATATCGTCTAAAACTTTTTGTGAACCCGACTCACAGCCATAGTTCATCATGATGCAACCACCTTCTGCTAAGTCTTTAAAGTAGTCATCATCCATTCTACCATCGCAACGAGCATAGCCAGTCCATCTCATTTTAATATTCTTTTCTCTAAGTGCAATAGCAAATGCTCTAAGTTCGTTAACGTTACCATTAATCAAACTATCAATGAACCACATGATGTCTGCACCTTTCTCATAGTACAAGTATTCTGCTTCACGCAACACATCTACTGCAAGCCTTTGTCTGTACTTCCAAAAGTGTGTTTCTTCACAGAACGTACACTTAGCAGTACAACCACGTGAGAACTCTGAAGTAACTCCGTTGGGTACTTTGTATTCGTTAAAGTCTAAACCCTCATAGTCAGGCATAGGCATATCATTAATATTGATACGTTCCATTTCTTCCTGTGTAATCTTGTACATAGGTCCTCTATCTACACCATCCTCTATGTCTTGTAGTATGCTTAGTATAGCGGCCTCACCTTCTCCTGTACAAATGTAATCATAATATGGTTGTATATCAAACCAATCCTTTTGCACGTTAGAACCACCTACAGCAATTTTAATATGTGGTGCTCTCTTTTTAAGTTCTGCACACATCCACTTTGTTGGTTCTTCTGAAATATAATATTGACTGAAGCCTACTACGTCTGGATTGTTTTTTATAATGTGTTCCAATCCCTCTTCTAGTAGAGGCTCCAGCAATGGGTGAATGTCTCGCATATATGTGTCGCCTAACCAATGCCAACTAGCACTCGGATCCCATAATCTAAATGGAATTTTCTTTAGTGGTTGCCAATTGTTTTGGTTAAGGTTATATGCTTTGACATTTAAATCTAGTATGCTAGTTTCATATCCTGCGGCTTTGCATACACCACTTAGTCTTGCTAAGTTGAAAGGAGGAAACTCTGGTGCCCACTCAGGACACATAACTAATATTAATTTTGTTTTACGAGTTTTATAATTTACATAAACAGACTTAGTATTCTTTTGTTGCACCTTCCTTGCGAAGGGTGCAATGTGGTCCATCATCTGTTGATGTCTAGCATCTTCAATACTTAGGTCAGGCTTTTCGTATCTATCTGTATCTGCTTCGTCAACAGCAATGTTAGTTAGATTGAAGTCTAAATGTTTTTTATGTTCGTCTGCCATTTTATTCTTTAAAAAAGTCTCCGACTAAATCATAATCAGTTGTGCTTAATTTTTTTATACTTAACAAATGTTTATAGTTATGATCTATAATAGGCTTTAACTCCTTTTGCATATCTAACCATTCATCATCTGTTAGTGTTGCTAATCGCAAAATCTCTTTTTCCAATGCTTCTAATCTAAGATTGTCGTCTGTTATATAATCGTACGACTCATCTATAATACCTGCAAATGTCTTATACCCTGCCCCTCTCAAATACTTTAGTGTTTCAGGCACGCCTGCTACAACAAAAGGATGTCTATGAACAATAGGTTTATAAAGTTTCTCACTTATAAACACACCATCTGTATGCACACAACTTATAGGTCTACCACCTGCATTATTCATACATTGATAAACGTTTGTTTCGTTTACAACACTGAAATAACTATTGTCAAAGTATTGTAAATCATCATCATTAATGTCAACAGGATTATCTCTATTTGCAGTTCTATTTAGCACCAAAGGCAAGTCATTCCAAATATTATAGATATTGTTTATATAAGGATCTTGCCTGAATTCTTCATCAATATCTACCTCTTTACCTAGTAGCCAAGATTCTTTATTACTAAACTGTCCAGCATGTTGTGATAAGTCAAAACTCACATAACTATCTTTTATAAGATCGTGTTCAAATAAGAAACCAATCATTCTTGCACGTTGCCATCTAGGCATTCTATTAAAGCATAATAACTTTTTATCACGTTTGCCTATGTTATATTCTCTACCTTTCCAATGTGGGTGCTCACTAAAGTCTTGTGACCTGCTTACATATCCCATGTACATAGTATCTTTAATTACGTTCTCAAATCTATGTCCGCTAATGATTTGCATTTTAGGCTCACAGCCTATAAGATCACATATCTTTTTATAACTCTCTGTACCGTTTAAGGTAGCAGTTAACATAAACCAACTACTCTTTGGCATGTAATCTATAGCATCTATTATCCTATGTACTCTATGTATGCTTTGAGGTTGTAAAGCCTCATCAGCATTAGAGAATATAATTTTATCCTTACCCTCGCCTATTCCATCCTCTACCCATTTGACTAACTCTAAATGAGGTATCTTGTATGGAGCATGTTCTTCTAATGCTCCTGCATATACAGGAAATATTCGATCCCAGTGTATTGCTAGTTCAGGGTGTATGCCTAGTATCTGCTGTTGAAATAATTTCTCATTAAGTTGAGTATAAGGCTTTAATATAGATGCTTGTTTACCTTGCCATGTTAGTGGCATCCATTTGTTGCCACCCCAAAGAAAACATTCACATGATCTCTGGTCTTGTTCTCTCCACGGCTTATGGCTTTTATTTTCCTTCTTTGCTGGTAATATAAAAACACTACCCCATGACTCTTGGCTCCAAATAAGATCCGAATCTCCTTCGTGTATTATACTAACAGCAGGACCACACACAGTCTGCTGGGCTCTACTGTTATTATATCTACTACCATCATGGAATGTAGCACCTAATGATATTAGCTCTGCATATAGTTCAGGCTCTAGTTCTTCTAAAGGATCTCTACAATTATAGCATATATCTTTACCATGGGCAATAATAAATTCTGCTTTCTTTGTATTGTCTATATTTGTCATGGCTGATATATATCAAATGGATGTTCTTTGTGTTCGTGCCAAGGCCATTGATCGTCTATGAATACTTCTTCAAGAGTTGTTTGTTTCATTATGTCGTCGCAGAACTCTGCATAATTTTTGCTATCTGCTCCCATTGGAAAACCAATATGCTTTAACCAGTTTCTGTAAATAGGACTACTAGGATGATAGTCTGGAAAGTCTTTACCATCGTGTATGCTTTTATATGTATAGTGTACCGGCCACTGACATTCATTGTAGGTCCACAAGCACGGTTGCATAGTGTCTAAATTATTGTATAAGGTTTGTAAAGGAAATGTTTCTTCAGGAGGACGACCAGCATAGTAACCTTGTCCGTTTAAGCCTACTCCCATTAATCCAAAACTGTCAAACTTTTCTCTCTTTAGCGATTGTGTTACGGTATCTATAATTGCACAATCCCTCATAGTCATACCTTCAACGTCTACATGGTTGTCATAATAGTCCTGAGAGAATATTTTATTTCCAATATTAAATATGTTTCCTGGTGTACGCCATTCTCCTTTTATAAATTTGTCTTCTCTGTAAAACGTACTCCAGCAAATGCCTACCAGATCCTTGTCTGTTAAAGATAATTTTCTTTTTGCTTGACTTAAAATTGTTTGTATGTAACTGTTACCAGCACCACACTTACCTAAGTTTATAAATTCTGCATCAGGCATATCTTCTGCAAGTACGTCGGCCCATGTTGCCCAACGGTATCTAGTAAAACTACAACCAATTGTAATTAGTCTTTCGTATTTGTTAAGACTAATTTCTGATATGTTTGAATTATTATAGTACATTAAAAATCCCTATTTTGTTCTTGTGCCATTAATATTTCTTGAAGGCTCTCACCAGGTGGAGCCGCCCAACTAATCGCATTTACTTTTTTTAATTTGTCAGTTTTTTCTATGTGTGTTATTCTACCTAACCGACTACGTTCCGCCATTACTTTATAGTTGTGTTCTAGTATAGGCCACATCTTAATATACATGTCGTGACATTCGTCTAGTGTAAGTCCTGATATATAATCCATAATGCGTACGATTAGTTCTGTTCTTACTAAGTGGTCTTCTTCTGAATCGTAACGTTCGTCCCAAAAGTCTCCAAATGTTTTGTAACCTAGTTCATGCATATACTTTATAGTATGTGGTGGCCCAATTAATAAGAACGGTGTTTTAAATTGTATTGCTTGTAAAACTTTTTCAGATATGTTTGAAGTAGGCTGACCGTAACGACTTTCTAAACATATATCTACAAACGTTTCTCTGTATAATGGTTCTAAAGGTAGGTGTGTAGGATTAACTACAACAGGGTTACCGATATCATCAAAGTCTGTGTTTGTAGGATAATGATGGCCTGCACACTCATGCACAGGTGTAGAACTACTTGCCTTTACATCAAACGTTATAGGCACTTCTTTGTTTAACATTTTAATACCTTCTTTTAAGTTGAATATAAACTCCGGCTCTCTACATGCGTCTTGGTTACCAGCACCATTAACATTCATCCATGGTGTACTTAATAAATGTTCTATTGGAGTATCAAAGAACCATATGATGTTACTTTGTACTCCTCTATTCTCATATTGTTTTAACAAAGCACATACGACTGCTCTTATAGTTGTAAATCTCCAACAAGTACATACAAAATGTTTTTTGAAACTACGTTTAATAGTTACATCTGCATTGTTATACATAATTAACTCATTTAAGAAAGGGTCATCACAAAGTAGTTTCATTTGGTTTGCATAGTAACTACATGCTGTTTCTACATTGTAATCGCCTGTGTGTACAATAACATTGTACAGTTTATTTTGGCCTACGAAGTACCCAATAGAGTCTAACTCAGTTGCTCTTATTCTATTGTACTGCTCATCACCATTAACATTTTCTCTAGGAAACTCTGAATAGAATCCGTAGTTGTGTACGTTTAACCAATAGCCTGCAATAGGATCATCTTCGTAGTATAAACAAAGAGGTTCGTACAAGAATATGTGTAAGCCTTTTGCGTTGCATATTCGTACAGTTTCTTCGTCTAATGTTAAGTCTACTAATTGTTTTATCTCACCGTTTGCTTGATAAAACAAACAAGGAGCAGACAAGTCCTCATGTTCGTTCCATCTTCTAAACTCGGTCCATGTTCTAATACGAGGAATGTCTCTTACATTGGCTTCCATTATATGAGGATGGTCAATACTACCAGGCGGGAAATTATAGTGTGCTAGACTACTATTAATTTCTTTATAGTCAAGATCAAACTGCTCGCCTTCACGGTCTAATTGTTTGCTATTCGCTGTACTAATCTTTTTGTTACTCATTAATAATTTACCTTGTGTGCAAAGTCATATGGTTTCTTTTTACGCAACACTTGAAAGTTGTATTCGCATATACTAGCACAATGATGAAGCCATACTAATAACTCATCGCCCTCTAATGCATCAAGCCTTTTTGTTTCTTGTATAATCATTTCCATACGTTTAATATCGTTTTTTTCCTTATCGTAACTCTCATCAATGTATGGTTCAAAACTTTTATAGCCTATACTTTTTAATGCGGCTATACTTCCTTGCGGTGCTATTAATATAAATGGATGTTTAAAAGTTATAGGCTTAAATACTTTTTCACTAAAAAATATTCCATGTTCATCATCGCGTTTGAAGTAGTGTGTTTCGCTTACTAAACTAAAGTATGTTTCAGCATACATCCAATCATCTTGAGCAGTCATGTCTGCCCTGTTTGTTATAAGTTCTTTATGATCTAAGTACAACGGAGGCATAGCCAATAGTTCTTTTCTCATGTTATCTAGTTTCCTAGCCAAGTCTCTATGCCCATCTTCTCGTAACATGTGAACTAGTGTAAGGTGTGTTTCGTCCCAACCTCTGTTATCATCACTAGGTCCAAAACTTACTAACCCGTTGTCTAATAGGCCTTCCATTTTTAACATTGCAACAAACAAAGGCCTGTGGTGCCTCCAACGTCTATTGAAGTTAAGAAAACTTTTATCGTAATGTTTCTGTTCAAGTGTTTTTGCAAACTTAACTCTTTGGTTATCGACTATAGAATTAGTTACAGTAGAGAGAAAGTTCTGAGCACCCTTTTCAAAGTCAACAATAATTTTTATTTTTATAGAGTCATGGTTAGGCCGTTCAGCAATAATTTCTTCATTTAGTTTACCTGCTTCAAAGGCACCTGTCATTAATATTATTTTGTGTGCGGGTATGTTATAACGGTCTACTAGACCGCTGTAAACGTCTTGTACGCAACTTAAGAAGGCTTCATGACTATTAGCCGCAACTAAGTAAAAGTTACTGTTAGGTTGCTTTAGTTTGTTTAGTTGCTCTTCTGTTAATATATGTTCTAGTGATATTAAGCCTAATGCTGGGCTCTTACGAAACTCAAAAACAAAGTAGTCGTTGTTGTCTTCGCTCCAATCATGCATAAATGTAATCATAGGCGTCTGATGATCTGTGTGCCACAAGTTAAGAACATTGCCGAACCTATCTAGCTCAACATCATAAAATCTTATTGTGTTATTATTAATCAGTGCCAACTGCTATTACCTCCGAGTCTGCATTATATCTTTTTGGAATAATAATATCTGTGCCACACATGCAATGAAACTTAGTACATGTAATTGTTTTAGGTCCTACTTTGCTTATATCATCTAGTATATGTCCTACTACTCCGCTAAGTCCGCAACTTGCTAAACTTACTTCTCCTACTGGAGATATAAACACACAATCACCTATGTCACAAGTCCAACCAGTAAAGAAGTTTTCTCGGTCTACAATAACATTGTTACTTGTACATACTTCTTCTTCACCACCTTCTCTTACTGTATAACTTGCTGTACCACTTTCTCTTTTGTTTGGGTTTTCAATAGTATCTTCTTGTTCTACTGAATGCTGTTCTATAAATTCTGTTTTCTTAGGATCGTTATACTCCCAAGGACCTGCGTTAGCACTTAGTTCATCATACAGCGGAGTCCATTCTATAAAGTAGTTAGGCATAACTTTTTTAAGATGATCACCAAAAGCAACACACTCCCAGAATCTTTCATCATGTAATAATATTTTAGAACTTAGATAGTTTAACTTATCGCATAAAAATATACTTGTTTCAACATACTGTTCTTTCTTACATTGCTCTACGTGGAAACTAGCAACAACATCATCAAACAAATGTAAATGCTTTTTCCACCATGCTTTAGGTCTGCTTAGGTTAGTGTTAACAGCAATAGTACAATCAGGTATTACTTCTTTTAAGTGTGTACAAATAGGTATAAAGTTCTTCCAGGCAGTAGGCTCACCACCACTAAAGAAAAACTTAAAGTGTTTGTAATCTCTTTCTTTGTATCTGTTAATAATTTTATCAATGTTAGCAATATACTTGTCGGTGTTGCCTTCATTAGGACTATCACCTATCCAGTTACCAGGGTTACAATATGTGCAACTAAAGTTACAGAAATTGTTTACCTGCCAAGTAACACTAAGGTACTTCTCAGGTGCTTTGATTTCTATTAGTTTCTTTGACACCATTCGTAAACCTCATGCAGTTGTGGTATAACACTAATCATGTTCTCATCTCTAACCATATCGTATTCGTCGTTGTTGTCGAAAAACTCTAACAGTTTCTCTTTGTTTTCTTTACCAGTCCATAATGTTTGTACTAACATTTTAAAGTCGTTCCTTAAATCAGTATCTTCTTCTGAATGAAACTTGGATATGTAATTCTTTAATTCTTTTATAATTTCTAACCTAACACTATTAGGTAATATTTGTATTGTTGCAAAGTCTGGGTATGTTAACACATTAACACGTGGAGGAATTTCTCTGCTTATAAACTCGTTTTCATACATCCAATCATACATTTCACAAAAGTCAAATATATTCCATATACTAATAGTAGGAGTAATACCTAGTTTAATGTGTGGTGCTTTTTCTTTTATTGTAAGCATGTTTTCTTTTACTTTATTCCACTTAAAGCCTTTTCTAATTAGTTCGCCTTGCTCACCAATTGAATCAATACTTGCCCACATTTCCATGTTAGGGAAGTGGCTCCACAACTCAATCAAGTCTCTACCCTTGTGAGAAATTTTACTCATGTTAGTTGTATAATTTAGTTTAACATTTTTTGCTAAATCATTTTCAATCCAATAGTCTAAACATTCGTAATGTTCAGGTGTTACAAGAATCTCTCCGCCAGCAAAGTAACATTCTTCAACATCATTTAAATAAGGTTTCAACTTATCCATGAACGAACCATCTTCGTTATTAGATATAAGTGTCTTTGCTTTTGTGTCGCCGTCAGCACCAAACCGTGTAATAAATACATGCTCTTCGATCATAGTAAGTTTTTCTTCACCGTGCATGTTTGAACAACCGGGTCCGCAACTACGACACTTGAAGTTACATATATTACTAAAACGTATGTCCATGTACTTTAATTTAAACTCGTCTATGCTACCATCAATGTTTGTTGCTTCTATTAAGTCAATGTTATCAATACCACGTACCATATTTTGACTTTGTCGTAATGTCCATGTACCGTTTTCTTCTAGCTCATAACATCTAGCACATGCTTCATACCGTTCGTCGTTAAGCATAGCACTACGCATTTTTTTGTACTCGTCAGAGTTCATCATTTCTAATATGCTTTCATCATCCTTTAGTTCACTTACAGGCATCTCACTATCAGAAACACAACACGGCATAACTTTTTTGTTAGGCCACGCATGGAAGTGCAACCACGGCAGGACACAAAAATGCTTACTGTCTTTTACTAATTGTTTTGCTGTCTTCATTATTTTCCCTGTAACCTTTTTAATTCTGGAAATGCTTTAAAAAAATCTTCTCCTCTAATATCATCTAATCTAAATGTGTTTTCAAAAAATGCATCTTTACATTCGTCCCAATTATCTTCTGTATCTGCAAAATCGGCCGCACTATTAGTTATCCTATCTATGCAACCTTTGTTACCTTTAAAGAAACTTCTTACGTTCTCTCCTGCTACCTTCTTCATACTTTTTGGTAATGCTTTTGCACTATAGTACTTAGGATTATCTGCTAGGTACAATGTGTGGTACCAGTCATGATCAAAATCCACTAAGCCTTGTCGCCTCATGTAGTCATAAAATTCTGTTATAGTTGGATAATTCATAATAGTAAAAACTGTGTTAAGTTGAAACTCTACATAGTCTAATGCTTTAAACTTTTTCAAGTTAGACTCAACTCTTCCCCAGTCAGTACCAGACCTCATTATTTCAGCCCGTTCACCATAGTGATCAATACTGCAACTTAATTCTATTTTATCAAAGTGTTTCCAAAGGCCAAATATATCATATTGCTTGTAACTAATTGTACTAGCATTTGTATTGTAACGTAATACTGTGTCTGTTCTACCTTTGCGTATTAGTTCTTCTAATATAACATAATGCTCTGGTGTAATTAAAGGTTCACCACCTGCAAAGTATGCCACGTCAATATGTTCTACTTGATTAATTATTTCTTCTAGTACAGTTCCCTTTTCATCGTCAACGTGTATAATTATAGGACCGTCTGGGTTATATGTTTTCTTATCTTCTAGTGCCCATTGACTACTAAACTCTGTACCACAACTACGGCACTTGAAGTTACATATATTACTAAACCTAATATCAAAGTACTTCATTTTAAGTTCGTCTACTGTACCATCTTCATGAGTCATAGCCATAACTTCGTCAAATGAGCCAGCAAAGTTATCCATGCTGTAAGTTCTAAAACTATGTGGACTCGCTTTTTCATGACTATAACAAAAGTTACATATAGGTGATTTCTTTTCCTGTAACATGTTAAGTCTTAAAGTCTTCATGTAGTCGCTATTAAATGCTTCTTGCAACGACATATCTCTTGCATTACCAATTGGCATAGTATAGTCATTACTACAGCAAGGATATATGTCGCCTTTAGGTGTTGCATTTAAATGTAGCCAAGGAAACATACAAAACGTTTTGCTTTCTGTAAGCAACGTTTCTTTATCTAAGTCATGTATCTTTATATAATCACTCATACAATTCTCGTAACTCAGGAAATACGCCTACAAAGTTTTCTTTCCTTAGTTTATCTAGTCTTGTTGTTTCTTCTACAAACTGTGGTCTAACTTTCTCAAAATCTATACCGTCAGCATCTACTAAATCAGGAAATGCTTTTATATTTGATATTGTGTGTTCAAAGTTATAGTTTCTTTTCCTGTATGTTCTAACTATCTTTTCATCGCTTCTAATAAAATCTGTAATGTTTTGTATGCCTTGTCTGCCTTTGTCTTTTAATTCCTGCGGTAAGTTAAACACACTAATCCATTCGGGATTAGATACAGGATTCAATTGCCAGTCGCCGCCCGGCATAAGTCCAGTTGTCAACATTCTTTTATAAAACTGTTCTAGTGTTGTATAGTTTAACATGCTTACTGTTGAACTAATTTGTAAGTTTACATTAGGTTCTAACAGTAATGTTTTAATATTCTTTTCAATGTCTGGCCACTTAGTACCATGCCTAATGTATTCAGCACGTTCTTCACAGTGGTCAATACTGCTGTAAACATTAACAGGATGATCAAATTGTTCCCATAGTTCTAACACATTATAGTTTTTAAATTTCAGTCTACTTAAATTAGTGTTGTAACTTAATTTAACATCTGTTCTATTTTGTTTAATAAGTTCCTCTAGTAAAAAGTAATGATAGTCATCAACCATTGGCTCACCACCAGCAAAATAACATTCTTCCATATGAGGCACATGTTTTAGTATTTCTTCAAACTTTGCAGGGTTACGATCATGCATCATATCTAATGTTAAGTTTAGGCCGTGCTTCTTATCTTCGGCCTCCCATAGACTACTGTAACCACTATTACATGAACGACACTTCATATTACATACATGGCTAAGTCTAATATCAAAGTACCGCATTTCAAAATCAAGTAAGTGGCCATCAGCCTGTGTGCGTCTAAGTACTCTTCCAGCATGTTTTTGAAATTTGTCGTTTGCTGTATTTCGGAAACTGTATGTGCCTGTACCTGTGTCTTCGATTTTATGACAGCCACTACACACGCCATGCCTTTCACCTTTAATCATTTTAAGGCGTAAGTCTTTCATAAAAGGCGAGTTTACCATCTCTTCGATAGTTTTATCCTTTCTTCCTATCTCACCTGCATAATCCATGTTACCTATACAACAAGGCAATGGCTTCCCGTCAGGTGTTATGTGCATGTGCAAGAAAGGCAACATACAAAAAGAATCATTTCCTAAGGCTTCACCAGGGCTAATATTATGTATTGGTATCTTTCTTCCCATTAACTTACTTCTACTATTTGAATATCGTCTTCGTTCAATTTTTCACACATTCTATAAAAGCCTTCCATCTCTGGGAAAGTCTCTAGAAAATTTGTGCCTCTACGTCTATCGTATTCGTTAAACCATTTATAGAAATCTATTCTACCCCTTCGTATTCTTTCTGCATCATATTGTGTACTTGCAAAGTAATCACGTACTCTTCTGAAACGTTCATACTCTAATCCACTAAACATGGT
>MPLX02066772.1_pt1 | contig 15952 bp, 17 predicted proteins | sample 1617341 | NCBI WGS metagenome assembly MPLX02 (sample SAMN05944804, study PRJNA350692) | marine metagenome | biome: marine; feature: ODZ; material: water; isolation source: 120 m water sample filtered on 0.2 um supor filter | place: Pacific Ocean | collected 2012-04-08 | depth 120m m | reverse complement strand
TGGCATAAATTAGTTTTTCCCCTCTGACATATTTTGTCGCCTCTGCCCACTCTCCTGAGCTTAGAATTTTTCCTGATTTATCCACAATGTCAACAATTGGGTATGTTTGTCCACTTGCAGAGACATAGACCTCATGGCCAGTCTGCACATCTAATTTAAATATATCTTCTTCTCCTCTAAACGATATTTCCCCTGACCATGTCGATCCATGTGAAACAATTGGCGGATCAATTGACGTATCACCAATTGTTATCTGCTCTTCAGCGACTTTTGTAGACCGTATTTCATCTGTGAATAATTCTAGAATGATTGTTTCCGAACCCTCTGTCGTCTTATCGCTGGCAAGAGTGTGAGAAAAGGAGAAGGTGCCATTTTTTTTGATGTTCCCTACACCAGTTGTATCACCAGACGAGAAATCATCACTATCGATATTTGTGCCGGAAAGCTTCCAATAGAGTGTGGACTCTTTCTCTAGATTTGTTGTGGCAACAGTACTGCTGAAAGAGTTTCCTTCGTTGACAGATGAGCGATCTGTTGAAATGGTGTATGTGGGTGATGGAGTTGTGGAGGTATCGGCAATAAGTACCGAATCTTCTGCTAAAAGATTTCTGCTCTTTGAATCAGAGAAGAGTTTAATCGCAATAGTTTCCGCACCCTCGGTTGACTTGTCATCTGCAAGAGTGTGAGAGAAAGAGAAGGAGCCATCATTATTGATCGAATCTTTGCCTTTTTCCTTGCCAAAGGAGAAGTCTTGGCTACTGATTCCTGTGCCAGAAAGCTGCCAGAAGAGTTTCTTGCCTCGCTTTAGATTGGTTGTGTTGACAGACGTTGTGAAGGCCTCCCCTTCATTAATAGAGAAGGGTTCTGCTGTGATCGAATAAGTGGGGTTTGTTGATATATTGGTGTCCTGAGTTGAGGAGGAATCAGGTGTACCTGGTAAAAATACAACATCGCCAGGAGAGAGTTCTTTCCTCTTTTGAAGCTTCGCTAATACCCCGCCTTAGCCACACCCTTCCATGGATCCATTTTCATGGTAGAGAGATAGACCCTTGGGCTGATAGTAGATAAAATCTAAATCTGATTTCAAATAGCTTTTGTATTCTTTCTTTGTTGATGCAATTGCGAACTTGGCGGATTTAAGATTGAATTCAATTGGCTAGAGTGCGAGTTCAAAATCCTGCTTCCTCTTCAGATTAAGTGCTGCCTTTTTGGAGAACTGGCCGGGATGGTAAAGGAAGTGTCGCATCGCTATGTTCGGATTGCGGTTGTGTTTGTTTTGCGCGAAGAATTGATCAGAATGTCTTATAGATGTATTCATCGTTTCTACCATTAAATGGAATGCTCAGGGGGTCCGTTTCTTCCCTTTTTTGGCTTTTACTCCTTTTTTAATTCCAATATATTCATGCAATGAAGCCGGTTTACTCAGCCAATCACTGCATCTCTTAAGCAGGGCTTAGACGTTTTCGCACGCCAGCTTGTGCTTTGGTTGGCACCCCGCAGCTCTCTATCCTCAGCCATCCAAGTGTGGCGTTGGCGCAGGCATGGTGCCGCTGCAACGCTTCAGCAGCAGATAGATCGTCGGCACCACAAACAGGGAAAGCAGTGTTGAGACCAGCAGGCCGCTGAACACCACGGTGCCGATGCTGATGCGGCTTGCGGCCCCGCTGCCGGAGGCGAACACCAGCGGCAGAAAACCCGCAAGGGAGGTCACGGCTGTGAGCAGAATCGGGCGCATCCTGAGCACAGACGCCTCATGGATCGCCTGTTCAAGTTGGCGGCCCTTGGCCAGTCGTTGGTTGGCGAACTCAACGATCAGGATGCCGTTCTTGGCCGCCAGGCTCACCAGGACCAGCAGACCCATCTGCGCGTAAACGTCCAGGGCCAGGCCCCGCAGCTTTAAACCGATCAGTGCCCCAAGCAGGGCGAGTGGCACGGTCAGCAGGATGATCAGTGGGTCGAGAAAGCTTTCAAAGAGACCCGCCAGCAACAGGTAGATCACCGTCACGCCAAGGCCGAACAGGATCCAGGAGGCATCCTCCGCCCGGCGTTCTTCCCTGGCCAGCCCCGTGAATGCAAGCTCAATGTTGTTCGCACCGACCCCCTCGCCGACAGACTCCAGGCTGTTGATCGCCTGCCCTGTGCTGACCCCTGATCGAGGGATTGCGGTGAGCCGGATCGAGCGGCTGAGGGCGAAGTGGTTGATCGAAAGGGGGCCTTCGTCTGGGATCAGTCGCGCCACGTTGCTGATTGACACCAACTGGCCGCTGCGGTTACGCACCATCAGGGCGTTGAGATCTTCCGGGGTGGCACGTCCGAAGCCTTCCATCTGCACATAGATGGGGCGGATCTCTCCAGCGGCAAAGGTGTCATCGAAATAACGACCCCCGATGGCATTGCCGATGTCTCTGAGTGTGTCTCGCAGAGGGAGATCAAGGGCGGCGAGTCGGTCGCGATCGATCTCGAGCCGCAGCCGAGGAGAGGAGGCATCAAAACGGCTGCTCACCCGTTCAAAGTCGCCGCTTGCGTCCGCTGCCCTGATGAACTGCTGCGAGACCTGCTCAAATTCCTGCAGGCTCAGCTTGCCGCCACTACGGTCCAGCAATTCAAGCTGCAGGCCTGATTCACTGCTGAAGCCTCGCACCGTTGGCGGAGTGGTCACCACAATCCTGGCCTCAGTGATCCGCTGCTTCAGGGCCTTGTTCAAGCGCCGCTTCACCTCTTCACTGCTCTGATCGCGGCCGGTGCGTTGCTCGAGCGGCAACAGGCGCAGGTAGAACGATCCTTTGTCTTCGCCGCTCAGACCGAAGGAGCTGCCGGCGTAGAAATTTCCCGATCGGATCATCGGTTCTGCCGCCACCACCGCTCGGATCTCCTCCATCACCGCAATGGTGCGCTCAAGACTTGTGCCTTCTTTGAGGTTGAAATAACCGCGCACCTGGCTGAGATCCTCATCGGGGATGAAGGCGGTGGGGATGGTCGCTAGCCCGATGCCCGTGATCAGCAGGCCCACCAACAGCAGCGCAATTGTGAGACGTCCACGTTCAATCCAGAGGCTGAGTTGCTCGGCGTAGTGGCGTTGCAGTTTTTTCATCCCCCGCCTGAGGCCGTTGCTGATCCCCTTGATCGGCGCGGGGAGCTCTCCTCCCCGCCGCTGCAAGATGCGGGCGCAGGCCATCGGCGTGAAGCTGAGGGCGTTGAAGGTGGAAAAGAGGATGGCAGCGCTGATCGCAAGGGCGATCGGTTGAAACAGGCGCCCGGTCGAGCCTGGGATCAGCAACACCGGCACGAACACAGCAGCCAGCACAAGGGAGGTGGCCAGCACTGCTCCCGAGAGTTCGGCCATCGCATCTTCAGCGGCTGCCTGGGGATCGGCGCCCCCTTCGATTCGTGCCGCGATGTCTTCGCTGATCACGATCGCGTCGTCCACGACAATGCCTGTCGCCAGCACAAGACCGAACAGCATCAGGCTGTTGAGGCTCGATCCGCTGAGCCTGATCAGGGTGAGGCTGCCGATCAGGGCAACGGGCACGGCGATCCCGGGGATCAGGGCCAGGCGCCAGCGACCGAGAAACAGCAGCAAGACAACCAGCACCAGAATCACCGCGTCGCGCAGGGTGGCGATGCTGCGATCAAGATTGGCCTGCACCGTATCGGCAGCATTAAGGATCACCTGCACGTCCACGCCGGGGGGAAAGCCCGGCTCAAGCCTTGCCAGGGCCTTCTTGACCCCGCGGCTCACCTGCAGTGCATTGCTGCCCTCCCGTTGATAGACGCCAACGGCAACCACCTGCTCATCCTCAAGATTCAGGCCCCGTCTGGCGAAGCTGCTTGGGCCGAGTTCAAGGCGGCCTACATCACGGAGTCGCACCAAGCCCCCATGGGCAAGACGACTCACCACCATGGTTTCGAAATCCTTTTTGCTGCGCAGTCGGCCTTCGGCTTCCACCGGGATGGTGAGCAGCTGCCCCACTGGCGCAGGCGCCTTGCCTAGGCTGCCGATCGCAGCAAGCACATGTTGCTCTGCCAGGGCTTTGGTGATGTCGTTGGTGGTGAGGTTGAGCTGCAGCATCGCCTCTGGATTCAGCCAGAGGTGATAGGCCAGCTTGCTGCTGCCGAAGATCAGAATTTCGCCCACCCCAGGAGTTCGCTTCAGTGACTCGCGCAGGGATTGCTCCAGCCAGCCAGCCAGGAAGCTGGGTTCATACAGGCCTCTCGGGGTGCTGAAGCCAAGGATCAGCATCAGATCGTCCGAGGAGCGACGCACCTGCAGTCCCTGTCGCGTCACCGGTTGGGGCAGTTTGCGGCTGGCCAGGTTCACTTCGTTCTGAACCTTGATCCCGTTCAGTTCTGGGTCACCGCTGCTGAATCGAAGGCTCAGGCTTGCAGCACCCTGAGTGCTGCGGGAGCTGATGCTGTCCAGCCCTGAAAGCCCGTTCAGCTGTTGCTCGAGAATTGTGGTGACACTCTGTTCGACAACTTCAGGACCTGCCGCTGGGAATGTGGCCCTGACGGAAATCCTTGTCGGCGCAAGGGGCGGCAGATCTTCAAGCCCCAGTCCCGCCATCGAAACCAAACCGGCGAGCAGGATCAGCAGGCTGCAGACGATGGTGAGAACCGGCCGCCTCAGGAACGGCTGGGACATCGACCGCACTGGATTCCCCTCAGACTGAGGAAATCCTGGCAGTAGAAAAGCCCCTGATGGCTGGTTTCAGTCATCAGGGGCTTGGGGTTAGAGGGGTTTGCTATAAGCCGAAGACTCGAATTCAGCCGGCGACCCAGATGCCGTAAGGGAGCTGCAGCAGCATGTCGAGATGAAGCGTTCCGCAGAGGAACCAGGCGAAGGCAGCGCCACTGCAACCACCGAGCCAGAAACCGCTGGTGAAGTCTGACCAGCCTGATCTGGTGAACAGATCTGCAGGAGGATTATTGACGGTGACATCCGCTGGCGGGACAACGGGTGCCTTGCCGGGGAGGTTGTAGCAGACGAACAGTGCAGTGAGGATGTGAATGGCGCCAATGGTCGCCAGCAGACCTGCTGTCTGAGCGAAGTCCGTGGCACGGAGCGGGCCGCAGATCGTGAAGGGTCCGTAGAGCAGATATCCGAAGGCTGCGCCCACTTCAAGGCCGCGGAAGTTGGGAGAGAGTCCGTGGCGATAGAAGGGAAGGTTGTTGATCAGGGCTTTCATGAAGTAGCCACTGTTCACTGGGGTTGCCAGATTCCCAACGCAGGGATCGGCGGCTGGAGTCACGGTCATGGTGTCAGGAAGTCGGTTGGGTTGGAACGACGCGGCAGCAGGTCAGTCTGTGGCGGTGATCTGGCTTCCCACAAAAACGATGAAAGCAGCGGGTAAGACGATTCCGATAATGGGCACGAACACTGCTGGCATCCAGGCAGCGACAAATTCTCCAGTCATGGCTGTGCCAAAAGATTCTCAGACAGTGTAGAGATTGCACTTCTTCACGTTCTTTTAGACCTGCCGGGGCGACATAAAAGTTCAATCCAGCAATCTTTTATGGACGTTGCCAGGCCCATCCCGCACCATCGGAGCCAGGAGAGTCGATTCCCATGCCCAATTTTGTCGCTGGTGCGGCTGCCTTTGTCCTGGTGATGGTGCTCTGGGGCCTTGGCAGGCGTCCAGGCAAGTCCTTGCTCAGCAGCACCGATGCCAGCAACGTGGCGGCCTTGAACAGGGTCCAGTTATCGCTGGTGGAATCAGCCTTCACGCCTCCAGAACAGCTCAGCGCAGGGGTGCCTACGGCTGAACCGGATTGGCAAGCGCCAGCAACGGTGCAGGAGCGTCTCTCTCTGCAGCGCAAGCTCAGTGCTGCCATGGCGGCTGGGCCTGATCAGCGGCTTGAGGCTGTGCAACGTGCAGCCCACTGGCGGCATGTGTCAGTGCTGCCAGTGCTGCGCCAGGGCCTGCGGGATTCCGACAGTCGTGTGGTGGTTGCCGCCGCTGAGGCCATGGAGCGCTACCGAGGTGCGCCACGCCGCCAGGCTGCTCAACCTGGCCGGCCGCCGCGAAATGTTGCCCGGATGCGATAGATCGGCCGCCCCTGGCTTTCGTGGTACGTGCGAATCAGCAGTTCACCCAAAAGGCCGAAGCAGAACAACTGCACCCCCGCAAGCCCAAGAACGACGGCGAGTGTGAGCAGTGGCCGATTGCCAATGTCCTCCCCCATCACCTTGATCACAAGCAGATAGGCACTGGCCAGCAGACTTGCTGCCATCGCCAGTAGCCCAGCGAATCCGAAGACATACATCGGCCGGGTCAGGAATCGCTTCATGAACCACACGGTGAGCAGATCCATCAGCACACGAAAGGTGCGATCGATGCCGTATTTGCTCTGGCCGAAGCGGCGGGAGCGATGATTCACCTTCACTTCAGTGATCCTGGCGCCCTCGATGAAGGCCAGGGCCGGCAGGAAGCGGTGCAGCTCGCCATAAAGGCGCATGTCGGCAAGCACCTCGCTGCGGTAGGCCTTGAGGGAACAGCCGTAGTCATGCAAGCGCACGCCTGTGACGCGCCCGATCAGATGATTCGCAAGCCTTGATGGGAGTTTGCGTTGGATTGCAGCGTCCTGACGCTGGTGACGCCAGCCGCTGACAAGGTCGTAACCCTCCCTGAGCCTGGCAAGCAGCATCGGAATGTCGGCCGGATCGTTCTGCAGATCCCCATCCAGGCTGACAATCACCTCACCGCGGCTCACATCAAAACCTGCGGCCATGGCTGCCGTCTGGCCATAGTTCTTGCGTAGAACCACGCCCACCAGTTCGGGCACTTCGGCGCTGAGCCGTTCCAGTGCATCCGCTGTGCCGTCCGTGGAGCCATCGTTGACCAGGACCAGCTCAAAGCGTTCACCGCTGCCTCGCAGGGCTGATAGCAGTTGATTGACAAGCTCTGGAAGGCTCTCCTCTTCGTTGTAGAGCGGCACAACCACGGAGAGATCCAGGGACGAGGTCATGCCGGTGCCGGTCCTTGATTCGGTGCAACTTCATCATTGTCTGTCAGGGCAGGGTCGTGCCGTCATGGCAGCGCACCACTCGACCGGCTCCGCGCAGTTCGGCCCTGTAGTGGTTCGCCACTGGATGGGTGTTTGCTGGATCCAGGCCATCGCAACCGATGCCATTGCGACCGTGTTCATGGCCGGAGCTGTGCCAGTAGCGCCCTTGTTCGCGGTGAAGCCCCACATGGGTACACCGATCAGGGGTGCCGAAAAAAACCAGATCACCCTCACGGAGTGCAGTGGTTTTGTTGGCTGCGATGGGGAGAGATCTGCAGAACCGTTCCTGTTGGTACGCATCCCGGGGAAGCCAGATTCCACAGCTGGCAAAGGCCCACTGAACCAAGCCTGAACAATCGAAATCAGGGCCCAGGGTGCCGCCCCATAGGTAGGTGTTCGTTTGCCTGGCGGCGTGATCCAGGCAACCCAGCACCTCTGGCAGGCGTTGCTCAATCACAGCAGGGCTCAGCAACAGGGGTTGCCAGGCACCGCAGGGCGAAACCTGTTCCAGCAGATCGGACAGTGCAAGCCAGCAGGGATAGCCGTCCTCCAGTAACCGGACTCTCAGGCGTTCTGAGCCGCCTTCCCCTGGCTCAGCTTCTGCAGCTGCAGGCGGCTCGATCACCTCAAAGCTGCGTCCACAGGCGGCCTGGGTGGCGAGTCCGTCACCGCTGGGGGCGGCATAGCCATTCACACTGCTTTGCAGGGTCCAACAACTGCCGGGCATTTTCAGGTCCCGCTCCTGGAGAGTGCTTAGGGTCACTGAGTCAGTTGCCAGCGTTATGGCGTTCTACCGTCCTGACCCGGTCATGGAGTCTGAGCTGGCGAGGCTGCTGGATCGGTTGGCGGCCGAAGGCAGGCCCGATCTGCAGAGCTGCCTGGCCTTGACCTGGATTCGTTATGACGAGCAGCAGCCCTCTCCAGGGCATGGATTCGGTGCGACATGGTCCGAGGGGAGGCCCCTCTATCCAGCCAGTGTGGTCAAGCTGATCTATGCCGTGGCCGTAGAAGACTGGATCAGGGGGGGCATCCTGCCCGAATCCGAAGAGCTGCGCAGGGCGTTGCGGGACATGATCGCTGATTCCAGCAATGATGCCACTGGTCTTGTGCTCGACCTGCTCTCCGGCACCACAAGTGGTCCATCCCTGCCCCCGGAACGCTGGCGGGCCTGGAAGCGTCAGCGCCAGCTCGTCAATGCTTGGTTGCGTCGACTCGACTGGCCTGAGCTGGAGGGGGTGAACTGTTGCCAGAAGACCTGGGGCGAGGGCCCCTATGGCCGTGAACGTGATTTCTATGGCCCTGGAAATGACAATCGCAATGCTTTAACGACAGCGGCGACGGCACGCATGCTTGAGGCGGTGATGCTGGATGCCGTGGTGTCTCCACCAGCCTGTAAGCGGCTGCGGGAACTGCTTTTCAGATCCCTGGATCCCCTGCAGAGAAAGGCTGATCCTGAGAATCAGGTGGATGGCTTCCTGGGGGAAGGATTACCTGAAGGCAGTGTGCTCTGGAGCAAGGCCGGCTGGATGAGCGAGGCCCGCCACGATGCCGCCTGGTGGCGGGCGCCAGGTCGGCAGCCGATGCAGCTTGTTGTCTTCGGTGTGGGGCGGGAACGCGCTGAGGATGTCAATCTGTTGCCCACATTGGCGCGGGAACTCTCCAATTTTCGGCAGCAGCAAGCTGAAGAATCAGTTCCACTTTCTGCTGAAGCTGGGAACGCCTGATCGATGGCTCGAAAAGGGTTTTTGGAACGGAGAGGGAGGGATTCGAACCCTCGACAGAAGTTGCCTCCTGTAACTCCTTAGCAGGGAGCCGCTTTCAACCACTCAGCCACCTCTCCAGGGGCCCGCATACCTTACCAAGTGCCCTTGAGCAGGAGCGCTTGGCAACCTCTCAGGCATCAGATCAGCAGCCTTGGGATCAGATCAGCAGCCTTGGCAAACGATGCTTGAAGCCGCAGAGAACCTCCCAGGGAATCGAGTCGCACAGCTCACTCCATTGCTGGGGAGAGATGCTGATCTCACCGTCCTGTCCGAGCAGGGTCACGACGCTGCCAACCTCAAGATTGGGATGTTCCGTGGCATCCAGAACCAGCTGATCCATGGTGATCGAACCCACCTGGGATAACAGCAGCCCGTTGGAAATTGCGGCGATCCGGCCAGACAGTGCCCTGCTGATGCCATCGGCGTAGCCGATCCCCACGATCGCCAGTCGACTGGGGCGTGCTGTGACGAAACGGTGGCCATAGCTCACTCCCACACCGGCTGGAACCTCACGGATCAGGGTGACCCGCGCCTTGACGGCCATGGCTGGTTGCAGGCCCGACAAGGGGCATAGGTGCGGGCTGGGACTATGGCCGTAAAGGCTGAGCCCCACTCTCACCATGTCGTAGTGAAGCTGCCGGTCTCTCAAGGTGCCTGCGGAGTTGGCCAGATGACGACAGCAATCGCGTTCCGCAGCGGGAAGGCTGCGTAGAACGTGTTCAAAGCGATGCCGCTGTTGATTGGTGACGGTGGCGGCTTGGCCATGCTGATCACCATCGGCGAGGGCGAGATGGCTGTAGAGACCGGTGAGATCCAGGTGATCAAGTTGCTGCATCGCCTCAACCAGGCGGGTCGCCTCTGTCCAGTCGCAGCCCAGTCGCGTCATGCCTGTATCGAGCTTGAGCTGAACCGCGAACCGGCGTCCGCTGCCGTCCGCCAAGTTCTGACAGAGCAGGGCCTCCCGCATGTTGCTGAGGGTGGGCATCAGCTGAGCATGCAGGCATGCCCGCAGTTCATCGGGGTGATTGAGGTTGCCCAGCACCAGTACCGGCGCATCAATGCCCGCCTGACGAAGTTCCAGGCCTTCCTGCAGGGTGGCAACGCCAAGACTGCTGGCTCCTCCTTTCAGGGCAGCCTGGGCAACCGTCAAGGCTCCATGGCCATAGCCATCTGCCTTGACAACGGCCATCAGCCGGCAACGTTCGTCTAGGAAGCGTCTCAGGACCCTGGCATTGGCTTCGATGGCTGCTGCTGAAACCTCAACCCAGGCCCGCTGACGGGGGTCCGTGAGGCTTTGCTGCCGTGGGCAAGGATCCCATCCCTGCATCTCTTGCTGACTGTTCAGGCTTCCCATGGCTGCAGAGCAGGCATTGGCGATGTGTCTCAAGTGCTTGGGGCTAGCATGCCGCTAAACCGGGTTGCTGGCATGGGCCAGGTTCTCGTACTCAATGCGTCCTATGAGCCGCTGAATATCACAACCTGGCGCAGAGCCATGGTGATGATGCTCAAAGGGAAGGCAGAAAGCCTCGAGCAGGATTCGACCCGCATGATCCGCAGGGACACCATGCTTCCCACGGTGATCCGCTTGCGTCAGTACGTGCGGGTCCCCTTCCGCCAGCTGCCCATGACCCGTCGCAATGTCTTTTATCGAGATGGTCACTGCTGTCAGTACTGCGGTTTGAACAACGACCAGTTGTCGATCGACCATGTGATTCCCCGTAGTCGCGGCGGAACCGATAACTGGGAGAACGTCACAACGGCTTGCCTGCGTTGCAACGTGCGCAAGGGAAACAGAACGCCGCTGGAGGCCGTGATGCCACTGCGCTCAACTCCCCGTCGTCCTCTGAGCAGCCTCAGCTTCGAGGCTTCCCGTCAGATTCATGCCGGGTATCACAGGGAATGGGCGAAATATGTGATCGGCAGCTGATCACTGCCTTGGCTTGAATTGACTTGGTTCAGTCCTGATCCTGATGGCTGAGTTCCTCCAGCTGCTGCCGTTGTTCTTCGGCGATGCAGGCACCGATCAGTTCATTCAGCTGTCCTTCAAGGACCGGCTCCAGGGAGAAATTACGGCCCAGTCTGTGGTCGGTGGTGCGGTTGTCCTTGTAGTTGTAGGTGCGGATCTTTTCGCTGCGGTCACCGGTGCCAACCTGAGCCTTGCGTGCTGAACTTTCGCGAGCATTGGCTTCGGCAACCTGGCGCTCCAGCAATTTGGCCCTGAGAATCTCCAGCGCCCGCTCCCGGTTCTGAAGCTGGGAGCGCTGCTGGGTGCAGAACACCCTGATCCCAGTGGGTTTATGCAGAAGATCCACGGCGGTTTCAACCTTGTTGACGTTCTGGCCGCCGGAACCGCCGGAGCGTGCCGTGCTGATGTCGAGATCCACGGGGTCGATCTCCACTTCAACGGGATCCGCTTCCGGCATCACCGCAACTGTTGCGGTGGATGTGTGCACCCGTCCCTGGGATTCGGTGGCCGGAACCCTTTGCACACGATGGACCCCTGCTTCGAACTTCAGCTGGCTGAACACGGCATCACCCTTCACGGAAAGGATCAGCTCCCGGAAGCCGCCAAGATCGGCTTCCGTGGCGCTGAGGGGTTGAACGTTCCAACCCACCCTCTGGCCAAAGCGCTCATACATGCGAGCCAGGTCACCAGCCCAGATGCAGGCTTCATCGCCACCGGCACCGGCACGAATTTCCAGCATCACGCTGCGTTGATCACGGGGATCCTTGGGCAGCAACGCAAGGGTCAAACGCCCGATCAGATCGGTGCTACGGCTCTCCAGCTGTTCAAGTTCTTCCTGGGCCAGGGATTCCATGGCTGCATCGCCACGGCTTTCTTTGAGCAGCTCCCTGGCCTGCTGCCATTCCGATTCAACCTGGCGCAGTTGTTCATAGTCGAGAACCAGTGGCTCAAGACGGGAACGCTCTCGGGCAATGGATTCAAGCTTTTTGGGGTTGGCTGCCACATCGGGATCAGCCAGCTGACGCTCAAGGCTATGAAAGCTGCTGGTGGCAGTTTCCAGGCGTGATTTGAGGGTTGAAGAGTCCATGACAATCAGCTCTGCAGACCGCGTGCGGCCTGCAGATTGTCAGTGTTATGGCTCTCAATCGGAGGCAGCTTCGTCGTTCTTGCCAGCATCAGACATGCCGTACTTGCGCATGAAGCGATCCACACGTCCCTCAGTATCGAGGATTTTCTGGGTGCCGGTGAAGAATGGATGGTTACCACTCCAGACATCAACATGAATTTCAGGCTGGGTGGAGCCTGTGGTCATCACCACCTCTCCATTGCAGATCACCTTGGCTTCTGGGTACCAGGTGGGATGAATATCGGGTTTTGGCATAGCGAGTCAGGGGGCAGAAGTGGCAGAAGAATGTCCAGCGGATCAACGCTTGGAGAATTGAGGTGCCTTGCGCGCTTTCTTGAGGCCGTACTTGCGACGTTCCTTGGCACGGGGGTCACGACTGAGATGCCCCTCCGTTTTGAGCGGCTTGCGATTGTCGAGTGAGAGCTCACACAGGGCTCTGGCGGCACCCTGTTTGATGGCGTCGGCCTGACCGGTCAGGCCACCGCCGCGCACATTGACGAGGATGTCGTATTCGGTGATCAGCCCGAGGGTTTGCAGGGGAGCCTTCACTGCTGCGATGTAGGCAGGATTGAAGTTGAGGTAGTGATCACCGGGACGTCCGTTGATGGTGATGGTCCCATTGCCGGGAATGAGGCGCACCCGGGCAACGGAGGTCTTGCGACGACCCGTTCCCCAGTAAACAACGCTGTTGGCGGAACTGGTCATAGCGCTGAAGCGGAGGAATTGAGCTTGAGAGCCTTGGGCTGTTGGGCGGCGTGGGGATGCTCGGCACCCCGATACACCTTCAGCTTGCGATACATCTGACGTCCGAGGGCGTTATGGGGAAGCATCCCTTTGATGGCTTTCTCGACGATCCGCTCGGGGATGCGGTCTTGAAGGGCCTCGAAGGTTTCAACTTTCATGCCACCGGGACGACCGGAGTGGCGGCGATAAAGCTTCTGATGGGATTTGTTGCCGCTGACGCGGATTTTTTCCGCATTGACAACAACCACGAAGTCACCTGTATCCAGGTGGGGCGTGAAGCTGGGATTGTTTTTGCCGCGCAGCACTGCAGCCACCTCGGTGGCGAGTCTGCCGAGGGTCTGATTCTCAGCATCCACCAGATACCACTGGCGTTCGATGGAATCGATGGAAGGGACGGGAGTCTTGTTCATCGCGCCGGCATGCCGGTTCTGAAATGCACCCTCACGAGGGACGGTGCTGGGCAATGAGCCGCAGCCCTTTGGGACAGGACTGAACGAAGCTCAACGATCAACTTTACACTTTCACAGACCTGATCCCTGTGGTTCGGATTCCCAAAGTCCGATGCTCCCAGCCATTGGCTCTGTGATCTGGGGGCCTGGCCTGGTATCCAGCCTGCATTCAGATGCAGGGCTCCGGTAGCTGCGGCGGATCCTTGGGTGAATCACTGGTGGCCAGTGAAAACAGGGGCTGAGAGTCTTGGCAGCCGCTGTCTGAGAAGATCTGCTCCCCATAACCGGCATGGAGCAGGCAGAGGCCCTTGGCAGGTGCTGCTTCCTTCACTTCAGCGCGTCGGCACTCTCGCCAGCGTTTCTCGAAGCTCTCAGGATGGAGTCGGTGCTCGCCGACGGCCACCAGCTGGGCCACCAGCAGCCTCACCATGCCGTAGAGGAAGCCGCTTGCCTGGATCTCAAGGCGCAGCAGGTCACCCTGTCGTTTCAGCTCAACTTGCTGAACGGTTGTCCTGGAATGGCTGCGTCGACTCCCTGCACGTTGAAAAGCAGCAAAGTCATGCAGGCCGACCAGCCCATCGAGTGCCTGGCCCATGCTGTTCTCATCGAGGCGGACCTGATAGCGATGCCAGCTCCAGGGATTGAGGAAAAGGTTGGGCAGACGGCCGTTGTAGATCGTGTAGCGATAGCGGCGATGGATGGCGGAGTGGCAGGCATGCCAGGTTGAGGACCGCTCCACGGCCTCTCGGATACGAATGCTTGCGGGTAGGCGCCCATTCAGCGCCGGTGCCCAGCGTTCGGCCGGTATCGGGCCGCAGCAATCGAAATGCACCACCTGACCTGAGGCATGCACACCTGCATCGGTGCGACCCGCCGCCACAGCATTGATGGGTCGCAGGGGATCAAGCTGGGCAATGGCGTCTTCCAGAACACTCTGGACACTGGTTCCCTGACGTTGCCTTTGCCAACCACAGAAATGGGAACCCTCGTACTGCAGGCAGAGGGCCATTCGCCTGGATGAGGTCACCGCATCGGATGAAGAAGAGGTTGTGCTGGCGCGTGGGGAAAGACTCTCCAGATGGTTAGCGAGCCTTTGACGCTTCAGACCAGCTCGATGATGGCCATCTCGGCGTTGTCGCCCCGTCGCTTCACTGTTCTGATGATTCTGGTGTAACCACCATTGCGGTCGCCATAGCGATCCTGTGCTTTGTCGAATAGGGCATGGACCAGCTGCTTGTCATAGATGAAGCCGATGGCGCGGCGCCTGGAGGCCAGGCTGCCATCCTTGGCCAGCGTGATCATGCGTTCAGCTTCATCACGAAGAGCTTTTGCACGGGCTTTTGTTGTGGTGACCCGCCCTTCTTTGATCAGCTGTGTGGTCAGCCCGCGAAGCATGGCTTTCCGTTGATCAGCCGGACGACCCAGCTTGGGGACTCGACATTGGTGACGCATGGTTCTGAAACAGGCTGGGCGAAATGGGTGATCAGGCGCTGGTGCGGCTCTGGGGAATGGAAATGCCGATACGCTCGAGGGCTTCGATGACCTCGTCAGCAGATTTAGAACCGAAGTTCTTGATCTCGAGAAGGTCTTCGTAGCTGAAGCCCATCAGGTCGGAAACGGAATTCACCTGTGCTCTCTTGAGGCAGTTATAGGCCCTGACCGAAAGGTTGAGTTCCTCAAGGGGGATCTGGGCTTCCGCAGAGGGCTCCGGTTCGATGCCGGGCTCCTCAACCATGGTGACGGTGGCAAGAGGCTGGAACAACTCGATCAGTTGATTGGCCGCCTGTGCCAGGGCGTCATCCGGGGTGATGGAACCGTCGGTGATGATCTCCATCCGGAGTCTCTCACGGGCTGAACCCCCTTCGGCAACAGCGGTTTCATCAATGGTGAAGTTGACCCGCCGAATCGGCATGAATACGGCATCGATCTGCAGCAGATCGATGGAGCTCGCATCTTCCTTGTGACGGTCGACGGGGCGATAGCCAATGCCCCTCTCCACATGAACCTCAAGTTCAAGGCTGTGGTCTTCATGGACCGTGGCGATGGGTCTGTCTCCATCCACCACCTGCACCTGAGAGGAGAACTGCAGATCCTTGGCCTTGACCTGGGCTGGTCCAGCCACCACCAGGCGTCCGATCTCAAGTTCAGAGGTGCGGCTGTTGACAGACAGCTGTTTGCAGTTCAGCAGGATGTCGAGGACGTCCTCCCGCACTCCGGGCACGGTTGCATATTCGTGGTTGACACCGGCGATACGCACCGCTGTGACGGCACTGCCCTCAAGGCCGCCCATCAGCACGCGTCGTAAGGCATTGCCAAGGGTGGTTGCCTGGCCCCGTTCCAGGGGGCCAATCAGGAAAATGCCTGTTTGAGATCGGTCGTCGGCAACCTGATGCTCAATACGGTCAATCTGGTACTGCAGCACGGTTTGTTGCGGAAGAAGGAAACTGAAGTCAGGGGGGAGCGGATCAAACCCGCCGGCGCTTTGCACGACGGCATCCGTTATGGGGCAGAGGAGTCACATCCCTGATCAGAGTGATCTCCAGGCCGGCGACCTGCAGAGCTCTGATCGCGGTTTCACGGCCGGAGCCGGGACCTCTGACCAGAACTTCGATCTGCCGCATGCCTTGTTCCAGGGCTCGTCGTGCGGCTGCTTCTGCCGCGGTTTGGGCGGCAAAAGGGGTGCCTTTGCGGGCACCTTTGAAGCCACTTGCTCCAGCAGAGGACCAGGAGATGACTTCCCCGGCCGTGTCTGTGATCGAGACGATGGTGTTGTTGAAGGTGCTCTGGATGTGCGCAACTCCCTGGGGAACGTTGCGTTTGGCCTTCTTGGGACCTGACTTCTTGGTGGGTTTGGCCATGGGCTGGGGCCTTGAGTAGTGCGAATGGGATGGGGCTGCCG
>MPLX02111927.1_pt1 | contig 15991 bp, 16 predicted proteins | sample 1617341 | NCBI WGS metagenome assembly MPLX02 (sample SAMN05944804, study PRJNA350692) | marine metagenome | biome: marine; feature: ODZ; material: water; isolation source: 120 m water sample filtered on 0.2 um supor filter | place: Pacific Ocean | collected 2012-04-08 | depth 120m m | reverse complement strand
TTTGATTGAAAACACGAGATTTATTCATTGCTGCCAGTGTCCCGCTCATCTGGGGACTGGGCTTTACGATTGCGAAGGCTGGCCTGGCGGAATTTCCACCTCTGTTCCTGATGGGGATGCGGTTTACTCTAGCAGCTGTACTCCTGATCTGGTTCCTGCCGGTGCCACGAGGGCACCTTAAAGATATATTCTGGATCGCCCTGATCGGCTCATCAATCCAATACGGCCTGACCTTCACCGGCCTGTCCCAAATCGATGCCTCCCTGGCCGTCATTATCGTCCACCTGGAAGTGCCGTTCAGCGTGCTCCTGGCTGCAATCGTACTTCGGGAGCGTCCCGGCTATCAGCGATGGTTGGGCATGCTCGTGGCCTTTGTGGGTATCGTGCTGATTGCCGGCCAGCCACAGGTTCGCGGGCAAGGACTTCCGATTCTACTGACTGCAGGCGGGGCAATGACTTGGGCAATTGGACAACTCATGGTCAAACGACTTCACGGAGCGGTCAGCGGGTTGACACTTATCGGCTGGATTGGAGTTTTTGCCGGACCTCAGATGTTAGCCGGCTCTTTTCTAATTGAAACAGGTCAGCTTAACGCGCTTGGCGCGGCAACATGGGTAGGCTGGGGTACAGTGTTGTACCTTGGTATCGTCATGACCGTAGCAGGTTACGGGATCTGGTTTACGGTGCTTTCCCGGAACCCCATGTCACAGGTCATGCCTGTTTTATTGTTGTTGCCTATATTTACAATCGCGTCCAGTATGTTGTTGCTCGGCGAAAGACCGTCCTGGCTTGTACTTGGCGGCGGGCTGATCGTACTCTCGGGAGTCGCCATAATAGTGTTTGCCCACAAACTGAGCTTCAGAAGAGTAGAAATGAACCGCTGAATAATATGGCAACACCAAGCGCAACCATTCAGACCGGTGAAGTCCATGTGTGGTCTTTGAGTTTTCCCAACGCCGAATCCGACATCGCAAACCTGAACCAACTCCTTTCTGACGACGAACAAACCCGTGCAGTCCGCTTCATCTCGGACTGCGATAGGATCCGCTTTACCATTGCCCGCGGTGTACTGCGTCAACTCCTGTCTGCCTATACCGGACACCCAGCCAGATCAATCCAGCTGATCTACGGCCGCCATGGCCGGCCGGCCCTGACAGCTTCCCAGGCACACGACATTAACTTTAATCTCTCACATTCGGGAGAACATGCTTTATTCGCACTGTCGCGTGAGTGCGATGTTGGTGTCGATATTGAACGTATTCGACCCTACTCACCGGCTTATCGACTGCGTCTGGCCAAGCGGTTTTTTTCTGAACTGGAATGCTCTGCGATACAAGGGCTGAATGCGTCCAGGGTAGAACAGGCATTCTTTGCCTGCTGGACCCGCAAGGAGGCTTACATCAAAGTACATGGCAGGGGCCTGTCACTACCACTGTCACAGTTCTCTGTCAGCGTAAACCCCATGAGCGCACCGCAGCTTCTAGCAACACCTTGGTGTCCCTCCGACCTCAAACTTACACGGCTGTGGGACCTTGCAACACCTAGAGGCTACCGCGCCGCTATCGCCCTGAAAACATTTGCTGGTGAACCTGAATTTCGCCTCTTCGACTGGCCAGCTAAGATCAGTCCCGGTTTATGATCGGTCGAAATCATCGTCGAAGCGCTCGATATCGTCTTCGCCAAAATAGCTGCCGGTCTGCACTTCAATAACCTCCAGCATCTCACTTCCAGGATTTTCCAGACGATGGACTGTGCCTGCTGGAATAAATGTGGACTCCTTCGGTTGCAATGGAAATTCTTGGTCACCACAGGTGACCCGTGCTGTACCACTGACCACGACCCAATGCTCGGACCGGTGCCGGTGCTTTTGTAACGATAAACGAGCTCCGGGCGACACCGTCAAGCGCTTGACCTGAAATCCAGGCCCGTTCTCAAGAGAATCATAACTTCCCCACGGTCGAAAAACCTTACGATGCGTCACATATTGAGGACGATCTTTTTCTTTTAATCTGGCAACAACTTGCTTAACCCGTTCTACATTTTCACGTGCCGACACCAGCAAGGCATCCGGCGTATCGACAATCACTAGATCATCAACTCCCAGAGTGGACACCAGGCGATGTTCTGCATGGACATAGGTATTTCGGGTGTCCTCAATCAACACATCTCCCCGCAACACGTTACCGTGTTCATCTTTATCACCGATGGCCCACAATGAAGACCAGGAACCTACATCATTCCATCCGGCATTAAGCGACACGACCACAGCTGCCGCTGTGTGTTCCATTACGGCGTAATCAATCGAATTGCTTGGGCATCTGGAAAAAGCCTCTTCTGAGAGTCGTGCAAACTCCTGTTCCCGAACCAGCGTCTGATATGCCTCGTGACAGCTGTCATAGATACTCTTACTGTAAGCCTGCAGTGCCTCCAGATAATCTTTTGCACTGAACATGAACATTCCGCTGTTCCACAAATAGTCACCGTCGGCGAGGTATTGACAGGCAGTGTCATGGTCGGGTTTTTCAACAAACTCGTCGACCCTATATAAGTCAGTGAGAAGCTCAGCGCCACGGCGGATATAGCCATATCCAGTTTCTGGAGCACTTGGAGTCACACCAAACAGTGCGAGATGCCCCTTCTTCACACCTTCTGCCGCTTTGGAGACCGCCTGGCCCAGAGCCACGGGGTCCGACACCACATGGTCTGCTGGCAGAACCAGCAACACCGGATCTTCAGCCAGTGTCAGCGCTTCTAACGCAGCGATCGCTGCTGCGGGGGCTGTGTTTCGCCCCACAGGTTCAAGAATGATCCCCTGGTGATCAAGATCTAGAATCGAGAGCTGGCCCGCGACACTGAATCGATGGTCTTCGTGACAGACTAACATCGGTGCTGCCAGGCCGAGATCGGCAAGCCGTATGACCGTGTCCTGCAACAGTGTGTTATCGCCTGCGATAGACAGAAATTGCTTAGGAACCAGCTGGCGCGAAAGCGGCCACAACCGAGTGCCTGATCCACCACAAAGAATAACCGGAATTATTGACATTTTCTAAAGCCTGCCCACATGGGTCAGATCTAAACCGTCAATTGTACTCACTGGCAAACGCCGAAATCATATTCCGCTAAAACTGTCCAACAACCCATCCACCGTCTGATCTACAAGCAGATAACGGATTTGTGCTGAACTCACAAATCCCTGCGTCTGGGCGTTATTCAGAAAGCCGATAAGCTGATCGTAGTAACCTTCGATATTGAGCAGACCACAGGGTTTCTGGTGAAAGCGCAATTGAGCGAAGGTCATAATCTCAAACAACTCCTCCAAAGTGCCAATTCCACCTGGAAGGGCGATAAAACCATCTGAGAGTTGCGCCATAAGCGCCTTTCGCTCGTGCATCGAATCGACAACATGAAGATCTGCCAATCCGGTGTGCGCAATTTCCATATCGATCAGGGACTGTGGTATTACGCCAACCGCCCTACCCCCGGCGTTGATGACGGCATCAGCAACTGCACCCATCAACCCTACACTGGCACCCCCGTAGACCAAACCCAAATCCCGCTCAGCCAGCGTGCGACCGAGTCTAGTCGCCTCCACCCTATAACCTTCACGGGTGCCATTATGAGAACCGCAGAATACACAGATACTCTTCAATAATCCCCCTCTCTATTCATATACCGCCCAATCCCGCGTACACGCACAGTGTAGATCCTACCTTTACCCAGGCCCGGCAGTACTTTCGGCAACACCGGTATACACTATACGGTGATGATTCGTCACTACCCGGGCCTGCGCCAGGAATATGCCCCATGAAATTTGACAACGTCCTGCAGACTGTCGGCCGAACACCGGTGGTTCGGCTGAACAGTTTTACCGACTACCTTGCACACGAACTCTGGGTAAAACTGGAAAGCTTCAACCCGGCCGGTTCGGTCAAAGACAGGCCTGCTCTGAACATGATTGAGGATGCCGAACAACGGGGCACTTTGAATCCTGGCGACACGATTATTGAACCCACTTCCGGCAATACCGGCATTGGGCTCGCCATGGTCGCCGCTGTCAAGGGATACCGGGCGATTTTTGTGATGTCTGAAGACATGAGTGCGGAACGCAAGCAGATACTACTTGCCTATGGTGCAGAACTGGTGCTGACGCCAGCTGACAAAGGCACTGTCGGTGCAATAGAAGAAGCCCGGCGATTATCTGAAGAGAAGGGCTATTTCTTTGTAGGCCAGCACTACAATCCAGCCAATCCTGCGGCGCATCAGATTACCGCGAACGAAATCTATGAAGACTTCGGTGAAAAACTCGACGCGATCGTCTGTACCACCGGCACCGGCGGGACTATATCGGGTCTTTCAACCCACCTGAAGAACCGGATTCCCGATCTGATGATCATCGCCACAGAGCCCGAGGATTCTCCAATTCTCTCCAAAGGCATCGCCTGTAAACACAAGATCATGGGCACGGCACCGGGATTTATTCCCGATACTCTGGATCAGTCGGCGTACGACGACATCATACCCGTATCCACTGAAGCGGCCTTTCAATCAGCGCGCCAGCTGGCGACTGCCGAAGGCATCTTCTGTGGCATCTCCTGCGGTGCAGCTGTCGCGGGTATGCTCGACTATGCCTCCCGAGAAAGTGCCCGTGGCGCTGTCTTACTGGCAATTCTCCCGGACACTGGAGAGCGCTACCTCAGTACCGACCTTTGGGCCTAGAAGTCGTGAATCTGTCTAAGTCCTCTCTGAACCAGGCGCTAATACCGCCGCACGCTACCAAACCTTTGCCTGGCAGCCTACTCGTCATGAAGCTGATTCAATCTGTCCACTCGCCTTTTATGCCTCTCCAAATAAATGGGCACGCGCCTCTTCATCTGGTGCCTCGTTTCCCCGACTCGAGCGTGAGTCCTTGAGAAGATCATAACCGCGCCGCAGACCCGGGCGGGTTTTAAGCGCATCGTACCATCTGCGGATTTCGGGGAACTCCACCAGATCGATCTGCTGACTTTTATAGGTGACGATCCACGGCCAACAGGCCATATCGACAATCGTGTATTCACCGCAGATATGCTCTCGCCCCTTCAAGCGGTTGTCTAGTTCTTTAAAAAGCCGCAATACGTTGTACCGGTAACGGTCGATCGCATAGGGAATCTTTTCTTTCGCATACAAGGCAAAATGACCATGCTGACCCATCATGGGTCCCAACTGCGTGGTCTGCCACAACAGCCACTGCATCACCTCGTAACGACCCTGAATATCCGTTGGCAGAAACTGGCCGGATTTCTCAGCGAGGTACATCAATATTGCACCCGATTCAGCCAACGGAAAAGAATCACCGCCACCCAACGGTTCATGATCGACGATCGCGGGCATGCGATGACTGGGACTGATGCGCTCGAATGCCTCGGTGAACTGTTCTCCCTGGCCTATACGCAGCGGAATAACGTTGTAAGGCAGCCCCATCTCTTCCAGGGCAATCGAGATCTTCCACCCATTGGGTGTTGGCCAAAAATAAAAATCAATCATCTATCTGTACTCACGAACTGCATGTTAACGCCTCGCGCCACGGTTAGGGATTTCAGGAATTGTTATACTGTTCATTGCCGACCGCCCCCTGTGTAATCAGGTATTCAATCTCAGGTTCGGACAGTCCCATCTCACACAGAACCTCATGGTTATGCTCGCCGAGTCTGGGTGCCCCTTTGGGTAAATCGGGCGGTGATCCTTCGAACCGCGCCGCCACACGCGTCTGACGCAGAGAACCTGCGACAGGATGAAGATTTTCCTGCAGGATCTCACTTGCTAGAACCTGTGGATGCTCAATCACCTGCTGGCGCGAGAGCGCCGGCGCGCAGGGCACATCTTCGCGCTCGAAAATTTCCAGCCAGGCCTGCGTGGTGCGGGTTCTCAGTACATCCTGAACGACATCCAGGCGTTCGTTTACGTTCTTATCTCGAAGCTGTGGCGTCTTAAACTGTGGATCTTCCAACAGGTCAGGCCGATCGAACGCCCGTGTGAGCGAAGCCCATTCTTTGTTGGTCATAGTCGATACGGTCATGTAACCATCTTCAGTCTCATAAATCAGATCAATAAAACTCGCAGCCGCCTGGCTGGTGACCGGGTTATCAATAAATGTCTGCCCACCCATATCTGAAGCCCAGAGGAAATTCAGAACCGCATCAAGCATAGACAGCCGCACATGCTGCCCGGCCCCTGTTTTTTCTCTAGACAAAAGCGCAGCCGTAACTGCCTGAGACGCATACACAGCAGTGAGTTTGTCGGGCAGAATTGTACGTATAAGCCTCGGACGCCCCGTATCGGACCCAGCCTGTACCGTCGTCAGTCCTGAAATTGCCTGGATGATCGGGTCGTAGACCGGTTTTTGTGCCAGTGGCCCCCGTTCACCAAATCCTGACATCGAGATATAGACGATCTTCGGTGCGACTTCCCGGATGTCGTCATAGCCAATACCCAACCGTTCGACAACCCCAGGTCGAAAGTTCTGGATAAACACGTCAGCCGTCGCAGCAAGGCGCTTCAGTGTTTTTTTGCCCTCATCGTGCTTGAGATTCAAGGTGATCGATCGTTTGCTTCTGTTGATATTCAGAAAGCTGGTGGACAACCCCTCGCGATGAGCCCCAACTGAGCGCGTGTGATCACCTCTTCCGGGTACTTCAACCTTGATCACGTCTGCACCCTGATCTCCTAAAAGAGATGCTGCCCAAGGCCCAGTCAGCATGGAGGTTAATTCAATAATCCGATAACCGCTCAGTGGCCCTGCCATACAGGTGTCCTTATCAAGTTCACAATTGTTTTCAACGATCTAGACCTGCCCGGACCCAGTTGTGAAAGCGCTCAAGTAGGTACTCCTCGGGCATTAGCGCACCGGCTGCCATTGATATATTATATTCTTCTTAATTGTAGGATATCCTCACAGTTCAGTCGAAATAGCAACTTAGGTGATACCAAGATGGTTATCTGTTATCGACAATGCCTGATCTAGGTCAATGCGATAACAGGCCCAGTAGCATAAAGATAAGATCTTCGAAAACTTAAGGAGAATGAGATGCGACCCAACCTTCAAAAGTCTGTAGTCAGTGTCGCGATCGGTTTCGCGTTAGCGGTAGTGGGAGTCAACTCCCATGCGGCTGAGTGGACCTGGAAAGTACAGTCATTGTGGCAACCCGGCACCACGAATCAAAAAGCATTTGAACGGTTTGCCGCCAATGTCAACACGATGACTGGCGGCCGGCTCGAAATCAAAACATTGCCGGTGCATTCTGTAGTCAAACACAGTGAAACTCTAGAAGCCGTCGGGGCTGGAATCTTGGATGGCCAGCACAGTGGCGGCGCTTACTTTGCTGGTAAAGAAGCCGGTCTTCAGATTTGCACGGAACTCAATGGTGCTTTCGAAAATACCTATCAAGCTCAACTCTGGTTCGAGTATGGGGGCGGAACCGAACTATGCCGTGAAGCGTATGCCAAGTTCGGCGCTTACTATGTTGGCCCGGTTTGGTTTGGTCAGGAATCGATGCCATTTAACAAGCCCCTACACTCGATCGATGATTTCAAAGCCAAGGGCATCAAAATGCGCTCGCCGGAAGGGATGGGCGCTGCGATCTGGCGTCGTATTGGTGCCGGTGTTGTGACACTACCGGGTAGTGAGGTATTTACGGCACTTGAACGCGGTGTGATTGATGGCACCGACTGGGGAACCCTGAGCATGAACCAGGAACTGGGTTATCACAAGATCGCCCCGTACCCGCTTTATCCTGGATTTCACTCTGCACCGGCGGCGGACCTCGCTATCAACATGGGCAAGTGGAATGCGTTACCCGATGACGTCAAAGCGATCGTCGAGACCGCGACCAAAGAGTTTGCTCGTGACATGGTACAAAGCATCATCATGGATGATATTGCCGCAGCCGACGCAGCAATGTCACAGGGTGTAACCCTGATCAACTGGTCGCAAGAGGAACGCACCCGATTCCGAAAAGTCGCTATGATCGAGTGGGACGCATTTGGAAACAAAAGTCCACTAGCCCGAAAACTAGTGGACAGTCAGGTGGCATTCCTGAAGAAACTGCACCTGGTGGACTAGCTAAGCTGTCACTTGAAACGAGGGAACGAGCAGGCGAGGTCCCGGAGCGCCTCGCCTGCTTTTTTCATGTTAGTACATAAAGACCCCGCAGAATAGGCGATGTCGAAACTGAATCCCATCGACCGGTTTTCGATCTTTCTTGGCGAAAAAATCAGTTACGTTTTTCTCCTCAGCGTGATCATAACTGCGTACGAGGTAGCCATGCGCTATGGATTTCAGGCGCCGACCACCTGGGTTCATGATGGGGCAACGGCGTTATCAGCTACTGGTTTTTTGATGGCAGGTTGCTATTGTCTTCAGAAACGGCGCCACATTGCCATCACCGTTATATACGATGCTGTTTCTCCAGGCCTACGTCAGGTGCTTGCTATTTTGAATTCACTGATCATTGTGCTTTTCATGAGTCTCTTAGTCTGGGCCGCACTGAAAATTGCCCTAAATGCAACCTGGGTCAACTGGAACTGTCAGGTACAGTTCTGCGGTCTTGAAACCAGTGCACATGCCTGGGACGTACCGATCCCAGCTTATTTAAAGACTGTTCTTTTCCTTGCCTCCGGGATCATGCTGTTACAGGCGCTGGTCCAACTGGTCGGCGCTGTACGGGATCTTTTCAAAGAAGCTAAATCATGAGCATCGAAATCCTTACGCTGATCATGCTGGGTTCGATGGTCGTGCTGCTGGTGATCGGACTGCCGCTGGCGTTTGTTACCGGCATTATCGCCTTCGGCTTCGCTCTTTTTCTCTACGGTCCGTTCGCGCTACCGCTGATCGCAAGTCGGATCTACGGATTTGTCAGTGTCTACGCATTGATTGCGGTACCGATGTTCGTGTTTATGGCGTCCGTTCTTGAACGGTCTGGGATTGCAAGGGATTTATTTGGCGCAATGCATGTACTCTCAGGCAACCTGCGCGGTGGACTTGCCATCCAAACCATGGCAGTGGCTGTGCTTATGGCAGCGATGACCGGCATCATCGGTGGCGAGATAGTACTCCTTGGCCTGGTCGCACTGCCCCAGATGCTACGGCTTAACTACGACCGAAAACTTGCGATTGGGACGGTCTGTGCAGGTGGTGGGCTGGGGACCATGATCCCCCCGAGCATAGTACTGATCTTTTATGGCCTCACCGCACAGGTCTCGATCGGCGACCTGTTCCTGGCGACCGTGATACCGGGACTGCTGCTGGCGGGCATTTATATTGCCTACATTCTGATCCGTTGTTACATCAATCCCGATCTTGGGCCTCCTGCACCGGTTGAAGAACGCAACCTTTCATTCGCCGAAAAGTTGGTCATGGTTCGTGACATCTTGCTGCCGGTCCTGGTGGTATTCATGGTCCTGGGAAGCATCTACGGCGGTATAGCTTCCGTCAGTGAAGCCGCAGGGATGGGCGTCATTGGAGTCATCCTCTGTACTTGGATACGAAAAGAACTGAAGTGGCAACTTATTCGAGAGTCTCTACACCAGACTATGATGACCTGTGGAGTAATTCTTTGGTTGGTCTTTGGTGCAACAGCACTCATTGGTGTCTACAACCTGATGGGGGGTATCGATTTTGTCAAAAACCTCATGACTGGACTTCCGTTTCCGCCCATTATGATTCTGCTAATCATGATGGCGATTCTGCTGGTACTGGGATTCTTTATCGACTGGATCGGAATCATGCTTTTAACAATGCCGGTCTTTGTTCCTATCGTTGTGGAAATGGGTTACGACCCCATCTGGTTCGGGATTCTTTTCTGCATGAACATGCAAATCTCCTACCTGTCGCCGCCGTTTGGTCCTGCTGCCTTCTATCTAAAGGGGGTAGCACCTCCAGAAATCAGTCTCCAAGACATCTATAACTCCCTCTGGCCCTTCATGGCGCTACAGATATTGGGTCTGGCCATCGTCATGGCGTTTCCTCAGCTCGCACTGTGGCTACCCAGCCTGGCGTATCCGAACTAAGCTGCACGAGCCATCCCGTGAGACACCGAAATAGCGCTAGTAGAACCTTAGGTTCATAAGCGCTGGATTCGTCGCCAACTAAAGAGTAACTCCAGGTGGCGGGTTTAGTCTGATCTTTGTCTCTACATCCCTTGTACCCGGAACGTCACGAATCCACTCGTAATAAATACCCTTGGTATTGGTGATCGTCACACCGGCCTGTTCCATGCGGCGAAGTCCTGCCAGATGATGCGGCCAGGGAGAGCCTGTGGCATCTTCTATCACACAAACCCGGTAGCCCGCATCTAACAGTTCTATCGCAGAATGGGCAATACATACGTCGGTTTCCAGCCCAACCAGCACCACATCGCGTTTACCCAATTGTTCCAATGCTTCACGAATGTCATCCTGCCCATGGAGGTTGAAAACCAGCTTGTTGTAAATACTTTGACCTGACGGTAACAACGCTTTCAGGCTTGGGCACATATCAACTTCATCGGACACATCCTCTGCAGTTGCAATCATCGGAATAGCCAAAACTGTCGCAACCTGCATCAACCACCCGATACGTGAAACCAGCGTTGATCTTTCGTGCAGAGCCAGCTTGTTGAGGAAGTTATCCTGTACGTCAATAACTACGAGAACACTATTGGAACGTTCAATCAATGACATCTCAATCTCCTGTCAATCTCTGCAACAAAATCAACCATTGCCTACACGGAAGTTAACCTTCATTGTAACCCTGTATAGTTATAGAACCGATTCAATAGTAGCGTTCTTAGTCTATCCTGATATGACGTGACCACATTGGTCAAAACAACGGTGTGTGGCGTCATGCGAACGCACAGATTCATACCGCAATCCCGTTACTAGGAAAATAAGCTGATGGCAAAACACATGGTCTGTTTGAGTTTCGATTTCGATGTTATGTCGGGGCATATCGCCCGGGGGATGACTACGCCCACTCCTATCTCACGAGGTGAATTCGGGATCGTGGGCGCAAGCCGCATTCTGCCTTTACTGCAGGCTCAGAAGATTCCAACAACCTGGTTCATCCCCGGTTTCACTATTGAAACTTACCCCGAGGCCTGCACCGAAGTTGTCAAGGGTGGCCACGAGATTGGCCATCATGGATGGACGCATGTGCAACCCGCCCTGTTAGATCGGGCACAAGAGGAATCTGAAATGATCCGCGCCAACGACGCCATAGCACGATTGTGTGGCCGGCGGGCGCAGGGTTACCGCTCCCCGGCCTGGGATTTAAGTCCCCATACGCTGGAACTGCTTATCCAACACGGCTTTTACTATGAAAGTTCCATGATGGGGCATGATTATTCTCCCTATCGGGTACGCCAAGGGGATGTCATCGAATTGCAAAAACCCATGCTGTTTGGTGATAAAACCCCGTTGATCGAAATGCCTATCAGCTGGTCCCAGGACGACCACCCTCATTTCGAGATGACCAGTGCCCGACCCGGTCATCGCAACGCAAACAGCGTGATGGAAAACTGGGTTGACGACTTTATCTATATGACCCGCTGCACAGATTGGGGCATTATCACCTATACCTGTCACCCCTACGTCATTGGACGTGGCCATCGGATGCTAATGCTGGAGCGTTTTATCGCCAGACTCCGGGAACTGGGCGCGGAATTCATGCGCATGGACCATGCCGCCCGAGCTTACGATGAGCGGCACCCCTATCTATAGAACTGTTGTAGCTCAGCGGTCAAATCGAAGAAAATCAGCATGGCTTCATACACTTTAATTAAGTTTAAGATCAGCAACGACTTTTCTGAATGGGAACAGGCGTTCTACGGCGCCCAGCCGATGGCAAGACAAGCAGGCATCGTAGAACTCTTCCATGGCAGATGTGACGACGACCCACAAACATGCTTTGTTCTGTGCCATGTCCCCTCAAAAGAGGCCATGGATCAATTTTTTGCCAAAGCCGGTGAACAGGTCGCAAAGTCGGGGCACATACTAGAATCTACCGAAGTTACTATGCTGAACAACTAACACGAATTCGCCCAGGCTATAGACAACGACGAATTAACAAGAATTCCAGTTTGTTCGCTTAGATTCTAGCGGAGAGCCAACAGCGGCAAAACCGTCTGCATTTTTTGGCTTGTAGCGGCTGAGGCCGAATGGTGCCAGCTGGTCTTAATCAACCCAATAAATGACCTCTTCAGGAGGACAATATTTGGTTGATTACGATACTACGGTGATATAAATGAAGTGGGGGAACTCCGGATACTAGACACCCCGAATTCCGTTCTTATTGAGCCTCACCCTGTCGATATAAACTCCAATCCCGCCATATGGCCTACGTATACTCTTTCGTCTGAAGATTTCTTGGCTAATGTCACCTTTGTTTCCGTACCTTCGACAACCACCTCAAGAAACCTATCAGACTTCTTTAGCACACTCGCATCTAGCGTTCTGTTGTTCTCTGTACACGTTAACTTAACGATCTCCATAACTTAGATAACACCCGTTAAGCGCCAATCCAGTGTTGGAAAACAACACATCGCCAGCGCTTTGGGTATACGCCCTAGGATGTTGAAGATTTGTAGTCTCGAATCAGTAACGATTCCGCCTACCCCTATTACCTTGTTCTCGAGGTTTTGCCACATTGACCCTGAGCGCTCGGCCGCCATTATCGCTACCGTTTAAGTCCTCGATAGCTTTATGGCCGTCGGCATTATTCTCCATTTCTACGAATCCAAATCCCTTCGATTGACCAGTATCTCGATCCATAATCAATTTGGCGCTCACTACACCCCCAAAAGCTTCGAACATAGATCGAAGTGAATCTTCCGTTACGTTATATGACAGGTTTCCAACATAAATATTCATAAGGTATTCTCACAATGAGTTTAAAGATAAAACCCCGACTTTTAAGCGCGGGGAAACGCTATTAGGCAATGGATAGTTAGCAGAACAGGGTAACTGACGAACTCGAAAGAAGTGGAGAAATCTGTAGTTGCGGCTCTAATACCATTTGATCGCTAGTTTTCATAGGCTAGCTGAGACATGAGTCTGACCAAGCTAACAACAAATAGCAACCCTGATACACACAACCCTCCCCGGTGTTCCGTTCACCAATTGGACTACGATGTCTTGATAGATCCAGATTTTGTCTGTTTACTTGGGACAACACACTGTTGTGTCATTGCTTATACCATTGATTTGCCGCGCCCGGAGAATTTCGAACTCCCAGCCTCGTGGTTCGTAGCCACACACTCGATAATACATTTCAGTCTATTAATTCAGGGATTGTTGTACCACCTACCTCCCACTCGATTCGGAATTTCAAAGAGTTCCCCACGTATAACGGCAGGGTTCTCTAGTTTTAGTGGGAGGATAGTGGAACGACTATTGTTCGCTTATCTCTGTAGTACTACGATACAGTTTCGGGTGACGCCAGACTCAAACGTTGTGTTCTAATTTATACACACGTAGCACACACTCTGTTTTGCCTACGGCCTAACTAGGCCTCACATCCAACGACTGTATTTTATGACTACATCTCTGTAGAGCTAGAACCGATCCAGTCGATAAGGTGATAAATCAATGCCCATGTTCTCACCACAAAGCGCTGAGGCAATCATGAGTCCAGTCATCGGGGCGCCGGTCAAGCCAAGATGGCCATGACCAAACGCACCAAATAATTCACGATGCCCGGGTACTACGCCTATACACGGTAGAGAATCGGGCGTCGCTGGTCGTGAGCCCATCCATTCGCTGATACTGTCGGTGTTGAGTTCAGGTAGCATTCGCTTCGCCAGGGTGGCTAGAATCTTTGCACGCCGGTAATCTGGTGATGCATCCAGACCTGCGAATTCCGCAATACCCGCACATCGCAGTCCCATCTCCATAGAACTGGTTGCGAAAAGGCCCTCTTTATTGAGCACGGAATTATTCAACTCAATACCTGGCTGTTCGAAAACCACATGGTACCCACGTTCGGCTTCAAGTGGAATCTCTACTCCCAAAGGTTTTAGTAGCCGGGCGGACCACGCGCCAGCAGCAAGCACTACTTTGGCGGAATTGAGCTCACCGTTGTCTGTACGGACAACCCATTGATCGGTCGCAGTGGGCTGAAGTTGATGGACCTGCGCACGAGTAAATTGAACACCGGCCTTCTGTGCTTTCTCTGCGAGCGCCAGGCCGATTTTGCCTGGGTTCAACGCTCGCGCCTGTTCCCTAATAATGACCGCTGCTCGGTAGTCAGGTGCCAATGCGGGCTCTATTTCCTGAAGTTCATCGCCAGTGATGAATTCCATCGGCACACCTCGTTCACGACGCAATGCCCATTGTAATAACTCTGGGTTTGCCATCGCAGGATCACGATACACATGGATATAACACGAGTCACGTACCAGGTCCTCATGTCCCGTCCCACTAAGCAGTTGTCGATACAGATTGATACAGTCGCGGTTGACCACCAGCATCGCGTTCGCAATAGCATCCAGTCGTTCAATCTGCCCACTGGCCAGAAATCGCACCAACCAGGTGAGCATGCGCGGTGCGTATGTCCAGCGAAGCGCGATAGGACCTTCTGGTGACAAAATCCAGCGAGGAATCTTCTTCCATTGACCCGGCATCGATTGAGGCACGCAGGACCATGGGGAAATTACACCCGCGTTACCGTGGCTTGCGCCTTCGGCCGGGCCGTCCCGGTCAATGACCTGAATTTTGAACCCTCTAGCCACCAATTCCAGCGCACAACAAATACCGATAATGCCTGCACCAACAATTATCACATCGCAATCATTGGTCTTAGACATTTTTCGGAATAATGGGACGGGCACTGCGCCACACGATTACCTGCTGAATCAATACAGGCGCAACGAAAATTAGGGCAAAAATATCACTCCGCATTCCCGGTGCAACTAATAGAATACCGGCCAGAGCCATTGCCCAGCGTATGACTACGGGCATTTGGACCAGAAAAAACCCAGCAACCGCCGTTGCGACCATGAATATACCCACCGCGCAACTGATGGTGGTTGATAGGAACGAGCTCCAGGTAAAGTAATCCTCGAGTACGATGAGCATCACGGGAGAGTAAACAAACACCATGGGTACCATCAGTTTTGCGACACCGAGGGTGAATGCCGATACACCGGTTCGAAATGGGTTAGCGCCCGCGATACCCGCCGCGGCATATGCCGAGGCACAAACCGGTGGCGTGATTTCTGAGATAACGCCGTAATACAGAACAAATAAGTGTGACGCCAGCGGTGGTATTCCAAGATTGCCCAACGCTGGCTGAGCTACTGTTGCCAACATTATGTAAAGAGCAGTGGTTGGCAGACCAGCCCCCATCAGGATACAGGTAATAGCGATCAAAACCAGTGATACGAACAATGTTAGACCGGGCACACTAAATTCGACCAGTGGAATCCAGGCAAAAAGCGAGTATAGATTTTCACCGATTGTCAGCGCGCCATTAGTTACCATAAAGCCTAAGCGAAACCCCAGGCCTGTTGAATTAACCACTCCGACGACTATGCCAATTGCCGCACAAACAGCGCCCACTGTGAGGGCATAGCGCACTCCTGTAACACAGCCCTCGAGGACATCGCGCACACTAATGCGATGCATTGGATTGACGAATCCCACAATCAGTGCGGACGTGATCCCCCAGAAAGCAGCCATGTGCGGAGAGTACCCGCTGAATAGCACGTAAATAAGCACGGCCAGTGGAATTGCAGTGGGCCAGCCTCGTTTTAGAACCGATAACAACCGTGGAATTTCCTCAGCTGGTAACCCTTTGAGGCCAAGCCGCTTTGCCTTGAAATGAACAATTGAGAGGACGCCGATGTAATGCATTGCGGCAGGTACGATGGCCGCCAGCACAATCGTGGTGTAAGGCACTTCCAGGAACTCAGCCATCACAAACGCTGCGGCGCCCATAATGGGTGGCGTAATTTGGCCGCCTGCACTTGACGCCGCCTCT
>MPLX02389757.1_pt1 | contig 15999 bp, 31 predicted proteins | sample 1617341 | NCBI WGS metagenome assembly MPLX02 (sample SAMN05944804, study PRJNA350692) | marine metagenome | biome: marine; feature: ODZ; material: water; isolation source: 120 m water sample filtered on 0.2 um supor filter | place: Pacific Ocean | collected 2012-04-08 | depth 120m m | reverse complement strand
TAAATGGATGAGTTTATATGAACAGATGTGTAATGAAATTCCAAATGTTAATATACTTGCAACAGATGAAGAAATGGTTGCACATATGAGAATAGCAAATTGGAAAGCACCGATATACAATATTTCAGGTTTAAGTTTTGGTAAAGAAGAAGTTTTAGAAAGAGTAAACAATGAATTAAAACCGTGGAGCGAAAGACAAGATAGAATTATATTTGCGGCTAGATGGGATCAAGAAAAACAACCAGGCTTTTTTATGGATATTATAGAAGAAGTTAAAGCAACTGACTGGGGTAAAGATTATGAGTTTGCTTTATGCATTGGTGGACCTCTAAGATCCAATGCACAGAAGTATGTTGATAGAGCTTTAGAATTAGAAAAGCAAGGTAAGTTTAAAATTTAGAAAGACTTAAAGAAAAACGAATATTATAATTTATTAAACACATCAAAATTATTATTTAATTGTGCTTTACAAGATTGGGTATCAAATACTGTTAGTGAAGGTGATACTTTAGGTTGTAATGTTTTATATCCAGCATATAGAAGTTTTCCAGAGACATTTTCAAATTGTCCTGATAGACTTTATGTACCTTGGAGTAAAAAAGATGCAATTAGCAAAATGAAAAAATTAATAGATAAGCCACACGCAGATCAAGGAAAAATATCTAACTGGACTAATGGTACTATTGATAGAATGATTAATATAATGTTGCAAGATCATAGGGCAAATGAATGGAAACGTTCAGGAAGGGATTATAGAGACTATGCTTCAGAATCAAAATACTAAAAATGTCTTGGTTACTGGCGGAACTGGCTATGTGGGAAGCCACGTATGTAAGTATTTGTTTGAGCAAAAGTATAATGTATTTGTGTTAGATAGAAATGTTGACGCAAGACCTTTTGCAAACAGATTTGGAAAATATTATAACTTAGATTATAACAAAAGTGAAGACTTAAAGCAAATAGACAATATTATTGTAGAGAATAATATATCTACAATTTTTCATTTAGCGGCAAATAGTTTAGTAGGGCCATCTGTTAACGAACCATTAAAATATTATCGTAATAATGTACAAGGAACTTTAAATTTATTAGAATTGTGTATAAACAACAATATAAAAAAGTTTATATTTGCATCAACATCATCAGTTTATGGAGATGGGCATCAACCACCTATATCTGAAAAAGCAAAAACACAACCATTAACAAGTTATGGAAGATCTAAATTAATGATAGAAGGTGTGTTAGCAGATTTTCATAGAGCTTATGGAATAAAATCTGTAGCATTAAGATTGTTTAATGTTTGTGGTTCATCACCAGATTATGATTTAGGAGAAGTTAGAATTAAGCCAACACATTTAATACCAAATTTAGTTGAAGTAGTAGCAGGGAGAAAAGAACATTTTTCAGTATTTGGTAATGATTATGCTACACCAGATGGGACAGCAATAAGAGATTATACCCATATATGGGATGTTGCAAAAGCATTTGGTAACGCAGATCAATTACTTGATAGGGAGGACGGTAATTTTGTTTTTAATATTGGAGCAGGAAAAGGTTTTAGTGTTAAAGAAGTTATAACTGCAATGGAAAAAGCGGTAGGCAAAGCAATTCCAGTTAAAGAAGAGCCAAGAAGAGAAGGAGATCCATCTCATATCTCAGCTGATGTGAGTAAAGCACAAGAGCTTTTAAAATGGTATCCAACACATTCAGAGATTGACACCATATGTCAAGATACTGTAAACTGGCTTAACAGTGAAAGATACAAAACAATTGACTTGGAGAAGATACCATCGTGATAACGGTCATCCTCGACCATAACTCGGAGAAATAATATGACAAAAATAAGTGAAGTAATTAAAAGAAGGCTTATAGAAGCTGGAGAACGTTTTAGTTGTAACGATAACATTAGCAAATATATTAGTGAAGAAGAAATGAAAGAATTACAAAAAGAAGTTGAAGGACAATTTCAAAATGTATTAAGTTCATTAGTTATTGATACAGAAAACGATCACAATACAAAAGATACATCAAAAAGAGTTGCTAAAATGTGGATCAAAGAAGTATTTGGTGGTAGATATAAAAGTCCACCGAAGATAACTGCGTTTCCAAATTTAGGATATAAGAGTATGTACACGAGTGGACCAATATCTGTTAAGTCTACCTGTGCTCATCACTTCCAAAACATTGTAGGTAATTGTTGGGTAGGTATAATTCCAAATGGTGAAGTTATTGGGCTATCAAAGTTTAATAGAATAGTACATCATATTGCAGAAAGACCACAAATTCAAGAAGAAATGACTACACAGATTGCTGAAGAATTACAAAAATATTCAAAGACAAAAAATATTGCGGTGTTATTAAAAGCAGAACACCATTGTATGACACACAGAGGAGTGAGAGAACACGAATCTGATATGACAACTGCAATTATGTTAGGTGCATTTAAAGAAGATCCAGCAACCAGAGATGAGTTTTATAAAATTTGTATGAGTATGAAAGGTCACGGTTATTAGTGGGACCTAAAAAGGATCATAAAATTAAATTAACTGAAAAAGGGTCTGGTGATCTTGATGAGTCTATTGATGTGTCATTTAGCATAGATGACTTACAAGGTACTTTGCCAATACATTCAGTAGGAACAGTAGATAGCCTAGATCCGGATCCGGAAGGTTTTAATTATACATTTAATGATTTAGAAGGAGACAAAGATTTATTTGAAGAAGATTTAAGAATGAAATATCCTGCATTACAACAAGCATACGATCATTATCAAGCAGTAAAGCAGATGTGTGAAACTAGAGAGAAAGAAGAAGATGAGAATAAAATATAGTCACGGAGATCATATGGCTCAATTAGGTAAAGTGACTGGCTTACTAGAAGCACAGACTAAAATTCAAAACCAATTGGTTAAAGAACAAGAAAAATTAAAAATATTAGAACAGAAACATTTAATTGAAAAGATAAAAGATGAAGAAAGAAGATAATGACTCTTAAAATTGAAAACTTATTAGACGATGTTAAAGCATATCGTAATACAATGGTTGCTAGAAATTTTCCATTTCAAGAAATTACAAATCTTATTATGAAATGGGATCAAAAAATTCTAGAAGAAACACCAGAATATAAATTAAAAATGTTTAAAGAACGAGAACAAGAAGAACGAGAAAATTTAGAAAGAATATCTAGAGAGGCAAGAGAAGAAGATGCGAATTAATTACGAACCAAAATTAAATTATGATGATGTTTTGTTGCAACCAAAACGTTCGACTCTATCATCTCGTAAAGATGTAGATATGACTCGTAAGTTTACATTTAGAAATTCAGGCAAAGTAATGAACTTTACTCCTATATTCGCAAGTAATATGGACGGTGTTGGTACATTTAGTATGGCAAAAGTATTACAAGAATATAAAATGATGACTGTAATAACAAAAACAACAACACCAGAACAATGGAGAGCGGCAGTAGGCAACGGTGTAAGATTACAAAGTGTTTCTGTATGTACAGGAACAAACAAAGTATTCGATGACGATGCTGAAGACTATGCTTGTATGCAAGAAGTATTAAAAAGTTTTCCTGATGTTAAAATGATTACAATAGATGTTGCTAATGCTTACCACCAAAACATGGTAGGCTTTGTTGCAAAAGTAAGAGATGAATTTCCAGAAAAGGTTATTGTAGCAGGTAACGTAGTAACACCTGAGATGACTGAAGAATTAATTATTAACGGTGCTGACGTAGTTAAAATAGGAATAGGACCTGGATCAGTTTGTACAACAAGAACAATGGCTGGTGTAGGTGTTCCACAATTTTCAGCAGTAATGGAATGTGCAGATGCGGCCAATGGTGTTGATGGACACATAATGGCAGATGGTGGTTGTGTACATCCAGGAGATATTGCAAAAGCATTAGGTGGCGGTGCACATATGGTTATGGTAGGTGGTATGTTAGCAGGACACAACGAATCAGAAGAAGAAGTTAATTTAGATACAGGCAGAAGAGAATTTTACGGTAGCAGTTCTGACAGAGCAAGAGAAATACACGGCAAAAGAAAAGATGGATACAGAGGCAACGAAGGCAGACTAGTACACTTGCCTGATAGAGGACCTGTCAAAGAAACAATAGAAGATATACTAGGTGGTGTTAGAAGTGCTTGTACATATATTGGTGCTAGAAGATTAAAAGATATGCCCAAATGTGCAAGTTTTGTAACAACACATAACCCAATTAATAAAGTTTATGAGCAATATACAAAATAAAAGAATAGACGAAATAGAAGATCAAATAGACTCTCTAGAAGATCAACTAACCAAAGTTAGAAAGGTTACTCCATTGCATGATGATACTTGGTATGTTAAATGGATATCGGTTGTCCTAATATGTTGTGCTGTACTATGCAGATCAATTGATGAAGTTCCAAAAATTTATGATGTATTCTTTTCAATACTAGGAACTGCAGGATGGTTGTTTGTTGGTATAAGATGGCACGATAGAGCATTAATAGTTTTAAACACGATACTATTGGCAATGTTAGTATCAGGAGGAGCGAGGTATATTGTACAATGGCTGATGATGTAAAGAAAAATTATTTTACAACTATACAAATGCGTAACGCATTAATTCAAATCGAAGACCAAATGGTCCATTCTAATTGGATGCCAAATATTGTACTTGGTATTAATAGAGGTGGTTGTATTCCTGGCGTTTATCTTTCTCATAGAATAAAAACACCTCACGAAGTACTTGACATTAGATTAAGAGATCATTCAACCAAACCAGACCTTTCTACCTTAGAAAAAGCATACGCATTTCAAAAAAAGATTTTAATCATAGACGATATAAACGATTCCGGAGCAACATTTAAATATATAGAAGAAAACTTTGGTAAGGGCGATGGAAGAATTAAATTTGCCGCAATGATACACAACAAACCATCAAAAGCAAAAGTAGATTACCAAGGCTACGAAATAGACAAGTCAAAAAACCCTGCATGGATAGTATTCCCATGGGAAGAGTGGGACAAATAACGTAAAACTTGTATTGACACCATCCGGTTACAATGCTAAAATAAGCAACATTAATAAAACCTTAAGGAGGACTTAATGTTTAAATCACTAATGGCAGGTGTTGATAAAACACTTGTTAGAAATCTAGTTATTTTACATACGGCAGTTATAGCCTTATCGAATTATCTAGTAACAATAAGATTTGATTTATTCCCCGGAGCAGAACTTCCGTTCTTTGGATCGTTTCCATTAGCGGCCGCGGCATTTACATTTCCGATTGTTGTAGTAGCAACTGACTTAACAGTTAGGTTAGTTGGCAAAGAGGCAGGAAGAGCCGTTGTTGCAATGGCAATCATTCCGGCAATCATTGCATCAGTACTTGTACTGTTAGCATTAGGTGACCCACACGCATTCAGAGTTGGATTTGCAAGTGGTACTGCTTATGCTATAGGTACTATGCTCGATGTATATGTTTTCCAAGCAATTAGAGAAAGATCAAAGGCATGGTGGGCGGCACCGGCTATTTCAACTATTGCGGCAAACATCATTGATACCTATTCATTCTTTTATGTTGCATTCGCGGGATCGTTAGATGCTGAAGGCAACCTATCATGGATTGGTGCAAACTGGCACGTTGTTGCACAAAACAACACACTGACTAAGATTGTAGTTGGTTTAATAGTATTCTTACCAGCATATGGTATTCTATTAAACAGGTTACAACTTATTGGCAAGAAAAAGAAATAATATGGGCAACGCAATATACACGACGGCAGGTATAATAGCAGTTATTGTTGTATTTGCATCGTTGCTTTTATTATTATAATTATTAGGGGGAGTTTATCTCCCCCATAATTAGTAGAGTAGCACAATGAATAATTCAAATTTACACAGAGGAATACTTGTTTTATTAATTGTTTTTGTTGCGTTTTTTATTAAACCTGCAGAAGCAATAGACTTAAAACAATATTACAAAGAAGATCTCACAGAAGTCGATAAAGCAAACATTGTTTTGTTTAATGTATTACAAGGTATAGATATGTTGCAAACTTTGGAAATTGCAAACAATGACAACTATTATGAAAAAAATCCAATACTTGGAAAACATCCAAGTGAAACGGCTGTGGTAACATATTTTATTGCGAGAGGTTTTGCACATTATCACGTAACCAAAATGATACCATTAAAATACAGAAGTATTTGGCACACATATAACGTAGTCTACAACTATGATGTTATTCGTGACAATCATGAATTAGGTGTCAGGATTAATTTTTAAATAGTTGACAAAAAGCCTAAATAAACATATAATATAAGAGAACACTATGGGAAACAAAGCAGGAAAAATTTGGGGATCAACAGAACTTATTATGGCAAATAGTTCTTGTGAATTCCATAGAATAGATTACAAAAAAGGAGGCGTTTGTTCCAAACATAAACATGAATGGAAATGGAACGGCTTCTATGTAATGTCAGGCGAGATGAAAATCCGTGTATGGCAAAAGGACTACGATCTAGTAGACGAAACTATACTTAAAGCCGGTGATTTTACAGCAGTGAAACCAGGACTTTACCACTCATTTGAGGGAATGGAGGACGGTGTTGCTTTCGAATTATACTGGGCAGAATTCAGACACAACGATATAGTGAGAGAATCTGTAGGGCATTTGAAATCCGACAACGTAGTTAGACTTGACAAAAAGAAAAAACAATAACACATCTCCGGACGGTAAATGGCAAATTACCATAGATTCTTATGGTAAAGTGACCTGGGTTGATTTGACAAAATCACATTCTACATATACAATAGAAGAAGTAGTTGAAGCAACTAAAAAAATATGTCCGGAGTTATGGAAACAATAGAAAAAAAATATTACTATTCAGAAATATTTCACAGTATTCAAGGTGAAGGAAATTATACAGGTGTTCCTACTGCTTGGATAAGATTCTTTTTATGCAATTTACAATGTAATGGATTTGGACAAGAAGATCCAACTAATCCTGATAGTTACGAATTGCCTTTTGAAGATTTTGATGTTTCAAGTGTAAAACGAGTTGAAGATTTACCTGTATGGGATAAAGGTTGCGATTCAAGTTATACTTGGGCAAAAAAATTTAAAGGACTAATGGGGCATGAAACACCAAAAGTATTAGCACATAAAATTGTTGATGTAATGAAAACAGATGAAAACTGGAATGGTTTATTTCTACATCCGGTTTCGAGACAACATCAGCATTTATGTTTTACTGGTGGAGAACCATTAATGGTAACAGGACAACAAGCAATAGTTGGAATATACAAAGAACTTGAAAGAATAAGCAACTTACCAACTTCAATGACATTTGAAACTAACGGTACACAAAAATTAAGAGATCCATTTAAACAATGGATTGAAGAAACTCCAGAAGAAATATTTTTTAGTGTTAGTCCAAAATTATTTACAGTATCGGGAGAAAAATATGAAAAAGCAATAAAACCTGAGATAGTAGCAGAGTACCAAAAATGTTCTGACAGAGGACAGTTAAAATTTGTAGTTGGTCATAGTGAAAAACAATGGAATGAAATGGAAGGTGTTATTGAAGAATTTAGAGATGCAGGTGTAAATTATCCAGTTTGGGTAATGCCTGTAGGTGCAAGAGAAGAAGAACAAACTGCTAGTGCTGGTAAAGTGGCAGAGAAGGCATTTAAAAAAGGATATAATGTTGCCGCAAGAGTTCATGTATATCTTTTTGGTAATGCAATAGGAACATAAAAAACCAGTAGACAATCAATGTATATTCATATACAATATACAAACAAATGAGGCATATAAAATGGCAACAATAAAAAAAGCAGAAACAACAAAAACTAAAAAAACTGTTAAACCAAAAGCAAAAGCAAAAACAAAAAGCGAAAAGCCTTGGGTTAAAGTTTTAGACATGAATGTTAATCCAGAAAATCCTAGAAATGGATTTTTTGAACTAGACTGGAATGATGAGTTTGTTAATATGTTAAAGCAAAATGGATACGAAGGACAATCTGATACTGAGATTGTTGACAGATGGTTCCAAACACTTTGTAGAACAATCGGCAATGAGCAACAAGTTAATGTTGAAGGTGCTGGTTACATTAACATTAACAGAACACCAGACGGAAAAACAGAGGTATCATAATGGGATATTTTTTACTTGGAATATTAGTAGGTTGGTTAGTACCAAGACCAAAGTTTATTGGCAGAGCAGAGATCGCCATATGGTCACCTATTAAAAAAAGACTTCCAACATATATTCAAAACTGGTTTGGGTAAAACATAATGACACACATACTAATTGACACGGCAAATACTTTTTTCCGTGCTAGACACGTTATACGTGGAGATACATCTGAAAAAATTGGTATGGCTATTCATATAACAATGAACTCTATCAAAAAAGCATGGGCAGACTTTGATGGTTCTCATTTAGTATTTTGTTTAGAAGGCAGATCATTTAGAAAAGACTTATACGCACCTTACAAAAGGAATCGTAAAGAAACATTTGAAGCAATGACTCCTAAAGAAAAAGAAGAAAACGATGTATTTTGGGAAGTATATGATGATTTTTGTAATTTTATTAAAACAAAAACAAACGCCACAGTATTACAAAACGGCAGAGTTGAAGCAGACGACTTAATTGCACGTTGGATAGACCGACATCCTGAACAAAAACACCTTATTTTAAGTACTGATAAAGATTTAAATCAATTAGTAAATGAACGTGTATCACAATACAACGGTGTTACAGAAATTACAATGACACACGAAGGATGGTTTGAAGCAAAAACAGGTAAGCCTGTTATAGATAAAAAAACAAAAGCACCTAAACCTGCACCAAATCCAGAGTGGATTATATTTGAAAAGTCCATGAGAGGTGATCCTAGTGATAATATATTCAGTGCATATCCAGGTGTAAGAACTAAAGGCACTAAAAACAAAATAGGTTTAACAGAAGCATTTGCAGATCGTAAAGATAAAGGATATACTTGGAATAATTTAATGTTAAGCAAATGGGTTGATCACGAAGGAAAAGAACACAGAGTAATGGAAGATTATGAAAGAAATAAATCATTAGTAGATCTTCATGCACAACCAGAAGTTATTATACAAGAATTAGATCAAACAATAGATCAAGCAATAGCGGATAATAAAAGTATAGACCAAGTAGGAATTAGATTTATGAAGTTTTGTGGCAAATATGATTTACAAAAGATTTCAGAACAAGCACAATTATATGTTGAACCATTTAATGCAAGGTTGGTAGCATAATGTGGATGTTCTTTCAATACTTAAAAGATATGTGGTCTGATGCACTACCTTTTATATATGCAGTAATGATTGTAACAGTATTAATTTTAATATTAGGGCAGGCAATATGACAGTAAAAGCAAAAACACTTGTAAAAGATAAATTTTGGATTGTAGAAGAACACGGTCAAAAATTAGGTACTTTACAAAAGAAGGATAATAACGGATGGATATTTTTAAGTAAAGCAGATAGAAGACAAGTATATCATACACAAGAAAGTTTATTTCAAAGATTTGGTGTAGGTATATTTTCTCATGATATTAAACTTGGTGATCCTGGAGATAGTACTGTTGAAACAATAGAAAACGATGAAGGCACTGGATATACTGTACATGGATATCCTTGTTCACAAAAACCATTCAACCCAATGTTTGATGTACAAAAACAATTACCCATTTACACCAAAACACCAAAATCAAAAAGTTTATTTTGTGCAGGTTACTATATAATTTGTTTTGAAAAAGGATGGCGTAAAGCATATTGTCCAAAAGTAATTACACTTCAAAGATACGAATATAAAGGACCAATAAAATCAAAAATTGAAATGCAACAAATATTGAATAATGCGGTTAAGGATTACGAATCACAAAACCAAGATCTCGAATTTCCGAAGTGTGACAAGTTTTAAATTATGAGTAGTAGAATACAAACACAACATATCGAAGATTTTATTGCAAGGGTAAGAATGCTTCGTAATAAAAGAGACCCTAACATGACGTTGACTGCTCGAGAAGCCGAACAACTTGCAGACTCTTTGTCCCAAGTAATGACAAGACTTGTGACTATACAAGAGGAAATAATTAACGCACTTAAAACCGCTCAACAGTCAGCAACGGTAGACATTGAGATGGACGGCGGGGAGTTCAACAAGAAGTAGTCTATACAATTTCCGGTAAATATAGTATAGATTATGAGCAGACCAAAACCAAAAGTTATACTACAAAATTCAAACAAGGAAACGTACAAACTTGACGAAGTACTTGCGGCGGAAGGTATATGGGCAGTATTTTATGACGGTAAACCCATCAATCTTAAAACGTCTAGTCTTGTAGCAAACTACCCTGGACCAAAATACAAAAAAGTATCATTCTCAAATCCAGGTCATGCAGAAAACTTGGCTAAGAAATTAAACACCCAACACAAAACAGACAAGTTTGAAGTTTTCATATTAAAAACTGGCGATAAATTTTCTAGATAATTAAGTGTATGGACACTAAGACAGCCTATACTCGTACCTTCCTAATGCTCAAAGAACAATCAATGCATGACGAGAGTATAAAAACTGCTTATTATACTTGGTGGCAAAATGTAAGAGAAAAATACCAGGCAAGATCTTTAAGACTTACCAAACTAGGTTTTGAATGGGTTGAATCTTGTGATATTAAAACTTACGATATTAAGTTTCCTGCTAAAATTATATTCACTCCACAAACATACCTATGGTTAGACGAGTATGTTGACTGCCCTTACTTCGTAGATAAGAAGAGAATCGTAGTAACCATGGAAAAAATGGCTCTACAACTCATGCTTTTTGCTGGAGATATCACAAAATACGGACTTGCACGGGCAATGAGCAAAGCAGACGAACAAAAAGACTAGTAAAACTGCGGTTTTTTAACGGTTGACCTATTACCGTTTCATGCTATAATAATATTATAAACAATTTAACGCAGGAGTGTGTAAATGGCAAGACCAAAAAACAAAGAACAAGCAGTAGGCAGTCAAAATAGAACTGTCACACCAAATGAGGCAATTTCAGCCTTAAAACATTGTATCAAATTGCAAAGACCTATAATGATGTGGGGTGCACCAGGTATTGGTAAATCAGATATCGTTAAACAAATTGCAGATTCAGAGAAAAGAGAAGTTATTGATATTAGACTTCCACTATGGGAACCAACAGACATTAAAGGTATTCCGTATTATAATGCAAAAGAAAATAACATGGTATGGGCAAGTCCGGCAGAATTGCCAACTGATCCAAAATCAACTGCAATTATCTTTTTAGACGAATTAAATTCGGCGGCACCGGCTGTACAGGCGGCGGCTTATCAACTTATATTAAACAGAAGAGTAGGACAATATCACCTACCAAAAGGTGTTTCGATTGTAGCGGCTGGTAATAGAGATTCAGATAAAGGTGTTACTTTTAGAATGCCTGCTCCGTTGGCAAACAGATTTGTACACATTGAATTAAGAGTAGACTACGAAGATTGGATGGAATGGGCAACTTTAAATCATATCCACCCAGACGTTGTAGGTTATGTGACATTTGCTAAACAAGATTTATACGACTTTGATCCAAGAGGATCTAGTAGAAGTTTTGCGACTCCAAGGAGTTGGAGTTTCGTAAGCGAACTTCTGTCCGACGACCTGCCTGAAAACACACTCACAGACCTCGTTGCAGGAGCGGTAGGAGAAGGGTTGGCTGTTAAGTTTATGAGTCATCGTAAGGTTAGTAGCCAACTTCCTAATCCGAGTGAGATTTTAGATGGTAAGGTAAAAGATCTAAAATGTAAAGAGATATCAGCGATGTACTCTCTTACAGTTTCTTTGTGTTATGAATTACAACAGGCACACGAGAAGAAAGCAAAGAATTGGAATGAACAAGCGGACAGGTTCTTTCATTACATGATGGACAACTTTGAAACAGAGTTAGTTGTTATGGGTGCAAAGATTGCCTTAACAAATTACAAACTTCCATTCGATCCTAGTAAACTAAAATCTTTTGATAGGTTCCATAAGAAGTTTGGCAAATATGTTATAACTGCTATGGAGTCTAAATAATATGGCAACTGATCAACAGATCATAGACAAATTAGTGACAGCAAGGATTGCCTTACTACTGAAGCATCCGTTCTTTGGCAACCTTGCTACTAGACTTAAACTTATTAATGCTGACGAGTGGTGTCCAACTGCTGGTACTGATGGTAGAAACTTTTATTACAATACAAAGTTTATTGATTCGTTAAATCCTAAAGAAGCAGAGTTCTTGTTTGGTCATGAAGTTCTACATAATGTATTTGAACATATGCTTATTAGACAGGGTGATAGAGATCATCAAATTTGGAATATTGCGGCGGACTATGCCGTTAATCAAATTCTTGTTGAAAGTAGAATTGGAGAAATGCCTAAAGGTAAAAAAGGTGAGAACAAAGGTTTCCAAGATGACAAATATAAAGATTGGAATGCTGAAAGAATATATGACGACATCTACAAGCAGGCAAAAAAGAACGGTAAAGAGATGTTAAAGAAAATGGGCGAGTTGTTAGACGATCACCAAGAGTGGGGTAAAGGTGGTGGAGAAGGACAAAGCAAAGATAACAAAGGTAAACAACCTGGATCAGGTAAACCTGTTTACACTAAAGAAGAATTGAAAAAAATTAGAGATGAAGTAAAAGAAGCAATGATAAGTGCCGCACAGAGTACAGGTGCTGGAAACTTGCCAGGTGCAATAAAAAGAATGGTTGCTGAACTTACAGAACCAAAAATGGATTGGAGAGAAATAATCCAACAACAAATTATGAGTACTATGAAATCAGATTATACTTGGATGAGACCTAGTAGAAAATCATGGCATACGTCTGCTATACTACCAGGACAAAACAATGATGAGATGATTGATATTGTTCTTGCCTTAGATGCCAGCGGCAGTATCAGTGATAAACAATGCAAAGAATTTTTAACTGAGGTTAAAAATATAATGGACCAATATAAAGACTTTAGAATTCATTTATGGTCTTTTGATACTAAGGTATTCAATCCAAAAGTGTTTACACCAGATAATATGGAAGAAATTCTAGACTATGAACTAGGTGCTGGTGGTGGAACAGAATTTGAATGTAATTGGGATTATATGAAAGAAGAAGGTATCGAGCCTAAAAAGTTCATCATGTTTACAGATGGATGGCCTTTTAATACGTGGGGAGATGAACACTATTGCGATACTATATTTCTTATTAATAATCCATACGAAAGAGATATTGAAGCACCATGGGGATTAACGGTACATTATGATGAGAATTAATATAAACAATTTTTATAAAAGAAAACAATCACATTGTCTTCCACATTTTACTACTACATCAATGAAGCCAAAAACTGAAGGGCAAGTAGAAGATATAAATGCATGGATATATGAAAATTGTCATGGACGATATTCTATTGTTGACGATGTTTCATTAGAAAGTGATAATCCTTCTGCTAGAATAAAAATAGGATTTGAAAATCCTGGCGATTTAACTTTATTTGCTTTAAGTGGATTAATGGGAGATTAATGAAAAAAGAAATTAAATTAGATAAGGCATATGTAAAACACTCTAAAGCATCAGAGCATGATCCAAAAGTTTGGTGGTATGAGGAACTTGAAGGAGAAATTTTAGAGTATGCAAAATATTGCACAAGAAAATCAAATGTACTTAAAGGTGATCCTATACACAAAGCACATTTAAAAAGAATAGGCAGGACAATTCATAGTTTAAAAACTACTTCAGCATTGGCCATGGGAACTTGGGAGGATTTATATGAATACGATGAGTAAAATAAAAGAATATAAAGTTAAAAGAAAAGATCGTAGAAATTATTATAAACGTACGAATAAAGAATTAAAAGAACTTGCGGTAAGTTGTTATCGTGGTGATGTTTTTACAAGTTTTCAAGTACACAATTCACATGATCTTGGCATGGTATTCATGCCATTAATGTTGATGAGTCCTGTAATGAAAAAAGACATAGTTGAAGACAGACCACATATGTATTATTCATGGATGAAAGATGCATTTCCAACCGGAGTAAATGGTTATCCGTGCTTTGGTTCTGTAGCACATTTGAATAAAAGAGATGCTGACAAGTTTATGAAATATTACAAAGAAATAGAATTAAAAATAGATGACCTCTAACACAGGAATACAAGTTAAACCATATCAACCTTTAGCATGGGTGTTTACTGCATCATTAATAGGAGCCGCAATATTGGCCGCTTTTAACATATATCCGTGGTACAGTTATGCATTTACAGTATCAAACATGGGTTGGGTAGTAATAGGTATATTATGGCGAGAAAAGTCTTTAATTGTATTAAATGCAGGACTTACAATAATATATATTGTTGGTTTAACAAGTGATTGGATTAATTAATGCGATCTAAAAAATTAACAACAAAACAATTCTTTAAACTTAAAAAAGATTTCTATGTATTAGATATTGAAGATGTTTTAGAAACAGAATTGTTAGATCTAATAGATAATGTTTTAAAAGAAAGGTCGAAAGGTTGGTACTATTCCTCATATGCCTTTTACGCCTTTGAAAAATCTATAGATAAACAATTGGTAAAGAGTGCCCTTTCTTGGGATTTTATTAAAAACAAATTACCAAAATAATCACAATCTTTCAACAATAAAACTTGCAAATATAACTATTATTTGTTACAATAAAGAAACTATTTGCAAATAGGAGATATAAATTATGGTAGCAAAAACAAAGAAAAAAGCGAAAGTGGAAACAGAAGCACCAGCAAATGCTTCGGGTACCGCGGCTCCAGGTCCAGAAGGACAAGCGCCTCAAAATGATTTGAGTATTGGAGATTTAAGAAACCTTTCAACGGTTATAGATGTTGCTTCAACAAGAGGTGCATTTAGAGCCAACGAAATGGCAATGGTAGGAGCAGTATATAATAAACTTCAAGCCTTTTTGGCTAAAGTTGCTCCACCTAAACAAGAAGGCGAAGAAGGAGCACCAGCAACTCCTCCAACACCTGACACAAAAGGATAAGGAGATAAACCATGGCAATAGCAGGACTTCACGATAAAGCAGTTATGGACACAAATACTAACTCCGCTGACATTCAAGCAAAGAAAACTAGAATGAAACATATGGGTGAGTTTAAAGAAACTAAAACACCTGTTGTTATTGTTTTTAGATCTTTGCCGAACGACTCTGAAAATTGCTTGGTTGTAGCACCGAAATTTTTACCCGATGTATACAATGAAGCATTGATGAAAACAGTTGAGTCGGACAGTGGCCAAGCAGAAAACGAACTTGGTACCTACTTAGGAAGACAAACTTTTCCTAATGGCGAGAATATGTTAGAGATGCTTCACAATCAAAACTATCTTAAGAAGCACCCAACAACTGCAATTATGGTAACATATGGACTTGGTGAGGACGGTAAAGTATCACTAGAGAAATTGAACAACTTAATTGCAAAAGATAAAGGCGTCAAGGTAAGTGAATTAGCGGTAACGGATACCTCGAAAGCAGAGGAAACAAATAAAAAAGTTATCAAAGATGCCAAAAAAAGTTCCAAAAAGAAAACATAAACACACCTGGGTCACTCTTACACAAGATTTTGTTAAAGAGTGGCCAGAGGTTCTTGAAGGTGTTAACTTTACAAATTTACCTATAGTATATGTTAAATGGATTAATATTCATTTAAAAAGTTCTGTATCATTACGTTATGATATTGAACAAGAATTAAAGATTAAAAGTTCTAAAAACATAGCAACATTAATCACTAATGCATTACACAAACATTATCATCAAATAAGTAAAGTTAATATTAAATTTGATATTCCTAAATTGAAAAAAGATGTTGAAGCAAAAACATCTAGTATACTAAAAAAATCTTTTACTTAAAATTACAACTAATAGATACACGTTCAACATCTGATTTG
>MPLX02102084.1_pt1 | contig 16062 bp, 14 predicted proteins | sample 1617341 | NCBI WGS metagenome assembly MPLX02 (sample SAMN05944804, study PRJNA350692) | marine metagenome | biome: marine; feature: ODZ; material: water; isolation source: 120 m water sample filtered on 0.2 um supor filter | place: Pacific Ocean | collected 2012-04-08 | depth 120m m | reverse complement strand
CTACGGCCTGGCCCGAACGCGGTTCATGGGGCTGGAGAAGAACTTGACCTTCTACGGTCTGGCGGCAATGGCCTCCAATATCCGCAAGGGAGCAAAGTTCCTCACCCTGTATGGCATTCGAGAACCGGTGCCGACAGGATAAGTGCGCCCAAATTCTGGAAACCCCCCAGAATATCAGCCAAAACAACCGTGTAACCGCTATCGCAGTGAACAAAACGCCGACAATTCGCTGGTACGCTTGAAATCCTGAGATGTATCTGGCCTTATGCAGACGTCTCACTCTAATAAATATTCCGTCCGCTGACGAAGCCAGGCTAACATGAACTTGTTGTATTCGCCTGCTATCAATCCGGCCGTTCCGCGCCAGGCCCACCATTGTTTGACCTTTACGTGTTCGGGGAATACCGGATGGGGAACAATGTCCGCATCCGGCATGGCGTGACGAAATTCCAGAATGCTTCGGGGCATGTGATAGGAAGCCGTCACCAGTCGCATTGAACGAAATTCCTGTTGTTTTATCCATTCGGCGGTTTCGGTGGCGTTACCCGTGGTATTTGTCGCCGTTCCTATTCCCACCCGGGTTTCAAGTTGTTCTGGATTATGCTGGAATATTGCAAACAGGGTTTTGACATCGACCCCCTGATATACCCCGGAAACAAACAGCCGCTCGCCCATGTCGTCAGCCAACAGATTCAAGCCTTCATCCAGACGGCCGCTACCGCCTGTCAATACAATGACGGCATCTGTGCGGCGCTCAGGTTCCGCGACTTCCAGCGGAATGGAATCAGCAAAACTAACCAATCCGGCGAGCCAGACCAGGAACAATCCTGCGACCAGCAACGCCAGCCGCTTTAACAGGCGTCTTGCACGCCTTTGCGACTGAAATCCAGCCATTTTCGCCTGCTACCCCTTCATACAATTCCTGGCCGTCCGGGCAGGACTATAACATCCTTGCAAGTGTTTTCATTACCGTAAGCCGTGCGGATATCATGGCGATCAACGCTACCGCCACAGGCAGACAGCCCAGAATCATCCAATGAAACAGCCCAAGTGAAAATTCCGGCAACAACCCTGATTGCAGGGAACCGGCCAGGTAGCCAATACCCCACAGGGTCGGCAGCGCCAGCAACAGCCCAATGATCCCGCCGCGCAATCCCAGCATCAAGGCCCGGCTCGCAAACTGCCGGGCTATGTAGCTGTCTTGCGCGCCAATAAGATGAAGCACTTCAATCGCTTCGTGGTGGATCGCAAGGCCGGTGCGGGTCGCGAATATTACCGTCCCCGTGGTCGCCAGCGCGATAAAGAGCAACACCGCCAGCGCCAACGCTTTAACCGTCTGAATCAGGTTGATCAAATGCTCCAGCCAAACCCCGTGATCATCGATGACGGCCCCTGGCGCGGTCGCTTTCAAACGGCGCTCCAACGTCACCATATCAATTTGTGCGCCATCTTCGATTTCCACATCAATTAGCCCGGGCAGGGGAAGGTCCGCGCCAAACGCCCCACCCCCGAGCCAGGGCTCAAGCAAGGCCATTAATTTGGCTTCAGCCAGGATTTTCGCGCGCGCTACGCCGCGCGTTGTTTTAAGGATGCCAAGGGCGACCTGTAATTTTTTATTATCGCGTTTTTCCGCTTCACGGGCGGCGGCGCCTGACCCGCCAGCATCCGGTGATGGCGTCATCTGCACGGTCATGGCGCCGCTCATACCACGACCCCAGCGCCCGGCGATATCGTCGAGAACCAGCATCCCGGCCAGGGCCAGGATCGAAAGATAAACCATAAAAGCGATCAGCCAGGGCAGGAACCGGCCCAGCGAATCGCGTTCAAGTTGAAGGTCTGAGCGTCGTGTAAACATCCTAAGTCGCTTTACCGGGTTGTAAATCCAGGTGTCCGTCGTCAAGTTTCAGGCGGGGATGTCCCAGGCGCTTGACCAGAGTCTCGTTGTGAGTGGCGATAACAATAGTGGTCCCCAATTTGTTCAACTCGTCGAACAAATGCATAAGACGCAACGCCATTTGGTCGTCCACATTACCGGTGGGTTCATCCGCCAGCAGTAGTTTAGGCCGGGCGATGACTGCCCGGGCGATCGCCAGGCGTTGTTGCTGGCCGCCGGACAGGGTCGGCGGGCGGGCATCCATGTGATCCTGCAATCCTACCCAGCTAAGCAATTCTTCAACATTGTGCTGGACTTCCCCCCTTCGGGTCCCCGCGACTCGCAAAGGCAGGGCGACGTTGTCAAAGGCAGACAGGTGGCGCATCAGGCGGAAATCCTGAAATACGACCCCGACTTTGCGACGCAGGGCGGGCAAATCCTTTCGCGGCGTTGTGGCGATATCCCGGCCAAAAAGCGTGATTAACCCCCGCGATGGTTTCAGGGCCATGTACATCAAACGCAAAAGCGACGATTTACCGGCGCCACTGGTGCCAACCAGAAAGTGGAACGAGCCTGGCGGTAAGGAAAACGTTACGTCCTGAAGCACTTCCGGGCCAAGTCCGTATCTGAGGCCTACATTTTCAAAGCGAATCACGTCGTCATCCCTGCCCAAGTCTTGACATGTCTTGCATCCCGAATAAATTCCGCGCCACAATGCCACGAAGGCCGCGTCCAGTCCAGAGTCCCGAAGCGTCTATATCAGAGAGTATTTGGCGAGGAAAAGAGGCTTTGCACATCTTGACGTTGGACTCGTCAAAAGCCTATAAGCGGCGGTACTTTAACACATATTGGCGCTCATGATTATCAGTTGCCCTAACTGTTCGACGACTTATAAAGTCGATGACGCAACCCTGGGCCCCCAAGGCAAGTCGGTGCGTTGTTCCAATTGCGAACATCAATGGCACCAGCTTCCGGTGCAGCCTGCGCACATAAGACCCGCCCCCATGCAACCGCAGGAAATGGTCGATCCAGCCGTTATTCAGGAGCAGATGCAGGCTATGGCCGATGTTGGTCAAATGCCGCAGTCCACGCCGCTGCAATCGCAAGCTCAACCAGCACAGCAACCGGCGCCTGCCCCGACACCTGCGCCCGAGCCCATTCCCGAACCTGAGCCGGAGCCGGAGCCGGAAGAAGACCCCCCGTCCCAGGAAGAACTGGATGATATGTTCGGCGATGATGCCGAACCAGAGCCCATCGATTCGCTGATCGGCGAAGGAGAAGACGATGAAGGCGGCATTAATATCGGCCTGCTCGTCGGCCTGATCTTCCTGCTGCTGGTCATCGGTGTCCTGGGCACCGGTTATTTCCTGCGTGACACCGTCCAGGAACTGGTGCCGCAATCCAAACCGATTTATGAAATGATAGGCATTGGCGAACCATTGGGAACCGGCCTTGAATTTCAAGATGTTCGCTCTCAGCGCAGCACCGAAGGTGAAGTCGATGTCCTGAACGTTACTGGGACTGTAGTCAATATTTCGGATTCGCCACGTGACGTACCGATGATCCGGGTTTCTCTATTAAGCGGCGAAAAAGAAGAAATTCAATTCCTCAACCTGACCCCCGATATGGCGCAAATACCGCCAGGTGAAAAAATGGACTTCAAGGGCGTTGTCATGGATCCGGCGGCGACCGCCAGAAGATTAGAGATAACCTTCACCGAACCCGAGGAAATGCCCGAGGGTGAAGCGAAAGAAGAATAAGCCATTCCGGTCGGCTATCAAAAATTCAGGGTATTTTCAGTTTTTCAAGCATCGAGTTTAAAGGTATCTTGAGGTGTTTTCTTTTCAATGCCTCGACGATGGGTTTTAACAAGCTGATGATTGTCGTAATTGTATGAAATAGAGCCTTGCAGGCAGGCCTTTGCGACATCGGGGTGGTCGATTAAAAGGACTTTGTAGTTCGCTTTGACCCAAGCAAGAGCGGACCCATCTCATTAGTCTGATTAACACAGGCAAGGCGTCCGCACGCACATTGCTTAAAGCGCGAATATTACTAAAGGCGGATGCCGGACGTCAGTACCCTTGAGAACCACACGACAGCCTGGCTCGTTCATCAAAACAAACATCATGTCAACGCAGACTGGCAATTTACAAACGAGCAAGCTCGCACCAGACTGAAAAACCTGTACCCTCTAATTTAGATGATTCAGAACACTAGTTGCGGCCGGTCAAAAGTCCGCGGGCGATGACGTGAGCCTGAATTTCGGCCGCACCCTCGAAGATATTCAGGATGCGGGCATCGCACAGCACACGACTGATTGGGTATTCCATGGCGTAGCCGTTGCCGCCGTGTACTTGCAGGGCGTTGTCGGCGTTGGACCAGGCGACGCGGGCGGCCAACAGTTTTGCCATGCCCGCTTCAATATCGCAGCGGCGATCGGAATCCTTTTCACGCCCGGCGAAGTAGGACAACTGCTTGGCGACCATGGTTTCCACGGCCATCCACGCCAGTTTTCCGGCGACGCGGGGGAATTCAATGATGGGCCTTCCGAACTGGATGCGCTCACGAGCGTACCCAAGGCCCAGTTCCAATGCTGATTGCGCCACGCCTGCGGCGCGGGCCGCGGTCTGGATGCGGGCGGATTCGAACGTCGCCATCAGCTGCTTGAAGCCCTGGCCTTCCTCGCCGCCCAGCAAGCTGTCTTTGGCGACTTCGAAGTTATCGAAGCCCAGCTCATATTCTTTCATGCCGCGATAGCCCAGGACCTTGATCTCACCGCCGGTCATGCCGTCGGCGGGGAACGGATAGCCTTCGGTGCCACGGGGTTTTTCCGCCAGCAGCATGGACAGGCCCTTGTAGCCGGGGGCGTCCGCCTTAGTGCGGCAAAGCAGGGTCATCATGTCCGAGCGCGCGGCGTGGGTGATCCAGGTCTTGTTGCCGGTCACCTTGTAGACATCGCCTTCCAGCGTGCCACGGGTTTTAAGGGACGCCAGATCAGAACCCGTGCCCGGTTCGGTGAAGACGGCAGTAGGCAGAATTTCACCGGATGCAATTTTTGGCAGATAATGTTGTTTCTGCTCGTCGGTGCCGCCCAGGCGGATCAGCTCGGCGGCAATTTCCGAGCGAGTGCCCAGCGAGCCGACGCCAATGTAACCGCGAGACAACTCCTCGGTCACCACGCACATGGCCGTTTTGCCCATGCCCAAACCGCCGAATTCCTCTGGTATGGTCAGGCCGAACACACCCAGTTCGGCCATCTGTTCGACGATTTCCATCGGGATCAACTCGTCCTTCAGATGCCACTCGTGGGCATCGGGAAGAACTTGCTCATTCACAAAGCGGCGGAACTGGTCGCGCACCATATCCAGCATTTCGTCATCCAGGCATGGATCGCCGAAGTAGCCGCTGTCGGCGCCTTCTTCAATCAGTTTGGCGATGTGCATACGAGTCGCATTGGTGTTGCCGCCGCCGATCAATTTTTTGACGCCGTCGTTGAAGAAAGCGTGTGTGTCCTTGCTGGCGATACCCATATCGCGTGGGCGGATGATTTCAACCTGGCTCAGCGGAATGCCGCCGTAAAGTTGCGACAAATACTCACCGAAGGCGCTCTGAAGAATCAGTTGTTCCAACTCACCGAAGTTGCCGTTCGCCTCCAGTCGCTGGCCCCATCCGTGCATTTGGCGAAGTGCTTCCACATAGGTGGCGGACCAGGAAAGACCGTGGGCGGCGAACTGTTCGGCGTCGATCAGCTTGCCATCGACCCGACCGTCACGAATGACCCGCGAGCCCACCGAATCCTTGATCTTGCCAAGCAGAATTTCGGCTGCCTCAAGGGCATTTTCACAGGTGGGCAGCAGGTCATCGATGATTGGTGTGTCGCTCATGGGGGGCCTTAACCGTAGACAATTTAAGCTTCGATGCAGTCTTCAATCGTGTGCAGGCCGGGCTTCTTGGCCTGAACCAGCACGGCCATGTTGCCGGGCTTGTGCTCGTTGCGCCTCATCTTCATATGCGCTTCCGGGATGTCATCCCAAGAGAACATTTCCGACATGCACGGATCGATACGGCGCTCAATAACCAGGTTGTTGGCCTGGGACGCCTGCTTCAGGTTGGCGAAGTGGCTGCCCTGAATACGCTTCTGACGCATCCATACGAAGCGGGCGTCCATGGTCAGATTGTAGCCGGTGGTGCCGGCGCAGAAGACGACCATGCCACCGCGCTTGACCACGTTGCACGAGACCGGAAAGGTAGCTTCGCCGGGATGCTCGAACACAAAATCGACATCGTTGCCCTTGCCGGTAATATCCCAGATGGCTTTGCCGAACTTGCGGGTTTCCTTCATGTAATCGCCGAACCCTTCGCCGTTTACTTCCGGCAACCGGCCCCAACAATTGAAGTCCTTGCGGTTGATGACGCCTTTGGCGCCCAGTTCAAGGACGAAGTCGCGTTTTGAATCATCGGAGATCACGCCAATGGCGTTGGCGCCGGCCGTGGCGATCAACTGAATGGCCATTGAACCCAGGCCGCCCGAAGCGCCCCAGACCAGAACATTATGGCCCGGGCGCAGGATGTGTGGACGATGGCCGAACAACATGCGGTAGGCGGTGGCGAGCGTCAGCATATAACAGGCGCTTTCTTCCCAGGTCAGGTGTTTCGGGCGCGGCATGACCTGCTGCGCCTGGACGCGGGTAAACTGTGCGAACGAACCGTCCGGGGTTTCATAGCCCCAGATACGCTGCGAAGGTGAGAACATGGGATCGCCACCGTTGCATTCCTCGTCGTCGCCGTCGTCCTGGTTACAGTGAACAACGACTTCGTCGCCGATTTTGAAACGCTTGACCTTGTCGCCAACAGCCCAGACAACGCCGGAAGCGTCTGACCCGGCGATGTGGTATTCAGCCTTGTGGATGTCGAACGGGGTAACCGGTGTACCCAGAGAGGCCCAGACACCGTTGTAGTTAACGCCTGCGGCCATCACCAGCACGAGCACGTCATGGGGATCGAGCTCGGGCGTATCGACTACTTCCACCTGCATGGCGGTGTCCGGTTCACCGTGACGTTCACGGCGGATCGCCCAGGCATACATCTGTTTCGGAACGTGGCCCAAGGGAGGAATTTCGCCGACTTCGTACAAGTCCTTTTTCGGCAAATCCGAATAGATATCAGCCACTTCTTCGGTTTCAGTCATAACAGAATCCCCAAAATCTCTTTTAAACGTGCATCCGATATAAACTTTTGCGGGTTTCTTCGCAATGCACAATTTGATAGATTGTTTCAAGAAATTGCCTTGGGATATAATTAAACTACTGATATCAGTGAGTTCAAATATTGCCCTTCTGTAAAGAAAGCTTCACATGACCGACAAATTCGCAGACGCAACAAAAAGTAACGCCGCCGGATCTCCCGCGCCTGCTCGGGACAGGCCGTGGATGTTCAGGACCTATTCCGGACATAGTTCGGCAAAAGCGTCCAACGCGCTGTATCGCACCAACCTGGAACGGGGCCAGACCGGCCTGTCCATTGCTTTTGATCTGCCGACCCAAACGGGTTATGACGGCGACCATCCGCTAGCCAGTGGCGAGGTTGGCAAGGTTGGCGTTCCGGTCAGTCATTTAGGCGATATGGAAGCGCTTTTTGAGGGTCTCCCGCTTGATCGCATGAACACGTCGATGACGATCAATGCCCCCGCAGCCTGGATGTTATCGCTGTACATCGCCCTGGGTGAAAAGCAGGGTGTGGCTCGTGCCGACCTGGCGGGCACGACCCAGAACGATATCATCAAGGAATACCTTTCACGCGGCACTTACATCTTCCCGCCCGAGCCGTCTTTGAAGCTGACGGCGGATGTGGCGTCGTTTACCTACCGGGAAGTGCCGAAATGGAATCCGTTGAATGTGTGTTCCTATCATTTGCAGGAAGCAGGGGCGACGCCGGAGCAGGAGTTGTCCTTCGCGCTGGCGACGGCGATTGCGGTCCTGGACGCGGTGCGCGACAGCGGCCAGGTGCCGCAGGAAGATTTTGCCCGCGTAGTGGGACGCATCAGCTTTTTTGTCAACGCTGGCATTCGTCTGGTGACGGAGCTTTCTAAAATGAGGGCGTTTGCGGAAATGTGGGATGACATCACCCGCGACCGCTATGGGGTAACCGATGAAAAAATGCGCCGGTTCCGTTACGGCGTTCAGGTCAACTCGTTGGGCCTGACGGAACAGCAACCGGAAAACAATGTTTATCGAATCCTGCTGGAAATGCTGCCCGTTGTGTTGTCGAAGAATGCGCGCGCGCGCGCCGTGCAACTGCCGGCCTGGAATGAAGCCCTGGGACTTCCGCGACCGTGGGACCAGCAGTGGTCGCTTCGATTGCAACAAATCGTCGCCTATGAAACGGACTTGCTGGAATTTGGCGACATCTTCGACGGCTCCCGTGTGATCGCCGAAAAGGTCGAACGATTGAAGCTGGAAGCGGAAAAAGAACTGCAACAGATCGAAAAAATGGGCGGCGCCGTCGCCGCCATCGAAAGTAGTTACATGAAGCGGGCCCTGGTATCGTCAAACGCACGGCGATTGGCCGCCATTGAAAGTGGTGAGCAGACGGTTATCGGGGTCAATAAATTTACTGAAGGCGAAACGTCTCCACTTACGGCAGGAGATGGGGCTTTCATGAGTGTTGATGGAAAGGCCGAAGAGGAACAAATAGCCTTGTTGCAACAATGGCGCGCCCGGCGCGATGACGATGCTGTAAAGGCGGCGCTTGATGATCTGGCTTCGGCGGCTGAAGACGGCAGCAATATCATGGAACCGTCCATCGCAGCGGCCCATGCAGGCGTCACCACCGGCGAATGGGCAGAAACCCTGCGCGGCATCTTTGGCGAATTTCGCGCCCCGACCGGCGTTTCGGGCGCAACGGGGGCTGCGTCGCGTGACGATGACAAAGCGCGTCGGCATGTCGACGTCGTATCTGAAAAACTCGGCCGGCGCATGAAAATGTTGCTTGGCAAACCCGGACTGGACGGCCATTCAAATGGCGCTGAACAAATTGCCGTTCGGGCCCGTGATGCAGGTATCGATGTGGTCTACGAAGGCATTCGCCTGACACCGGATCAAATCGTATCGGCGGCCCTGGAAGAAGGGGTTCACGTGATCGGGCTGTCGATCCTATCCGGATCTCACGTCACATTGGCTTGCGAGGTCATGAATGGACTCAAAAAAGTCGGCCTGGAAGATGTGCCGGTGATCGTCGGTGGCATCATCCCTAACAAGGATGCCAATGAGCTGCTGAATGCGGGTGTGTCGCGGGTCTACACGCCCAAGGATTTTGATCTGGGTGCGATCATTGATGATATTGCCGGAATTGTCGAAAGCGCGAACGCGACTTGATTTTGAAACTCAGCCTTTTTACCGGGCGTCAGAACCGGTAAGGCCTCGACACTTTTTTTTCGAAGGGCCTGGATTGTCGATCAACGGGTTCGTGGTGGTTTCAGGCCACCGTGCCAAACGGCGATATTTCCCTGGGACACGGCGTGGAAACGCGCCAAACTTTCCCGGACGCCGTGAAGACGTTTTGGCCGTCGACAAGTCAAAAGCAGCTAACGACGACCATAAACTGGCGGCCTGAAACAGCCTGCCATCACAATGCGTCGGAATAATCCGGAAGTGCCCTAATTGCCCGCAGCCGCCCGACGGTAACCTTTTAACTTCATGCAACGCGAAAGCAGTCCCTGGGTGTTTTTTTTGTGTTGATATGCCCCCATGTTCTTCTGGTAAGGACTTTGGGAACCATAAACTCCACTGCCTGAATTAGTCTGATCCTGAACGTATTCACGTTCGGCTTCGCTATTGGCGAACGAACGGCACTGCGCAAGGGCGTGGCGCTGTTCATCAACGCTGGTGTTTGCTTTTTGCCAGATCGTGGGCCTGCTGACACAACCGATCAGCAAAAGGCACAAAACCGGGGCGAGGAATAGTGTAAGGTGAGTGTGCATCTTTTCAGTCATTGATTTATCCGTATTTGGAAAGCAAAAAAGCCGTTGAATTTTTCAGGAATTGCCGGGGCCAATGCATCGGCGGACAAAATCGATGACTTCTGGCGTGTCCCATTCCGCGACTCCCACGACCCTGCCGCGTTCCATGCCATCGGCATCTATCAGAATGGTTACCGGTAGTCCTAGCACCCCCGATTTGCGTCCAAGTTTGCCCTTTTTATCAATCAGCACTTCCAGGTCCTGGAGGCCCTGTTTTTTGAAAAACGGGATGACCTTCTTTGCGCCCTTGCGATCCTGGGATAAAGCCAAAACGGTTACGCCGTCACCTTTTAAAATATTCTTCATAATCATCAAAGACGGCATTTCCTTGATGCAGGGCGCGCACCAGGTGGCCCAAAAATTGAGAACCACCCCCTGGCCCTTATATTCGGCGATGGTACGCTCATGATCATCGGCGTCGTAAAAGGGGTGCGCCGGAGATGGCCGAGGGGGGTGGTGCAGCCTAAAATTGTTCAGTTCCGGACCGGGATTTCTGCAATTATTAACCTCAGCACTTGCATGATGCGACGATATGGAGACAATCACCAACATTACCGTCGCAACAGCCGTCGAAAACGCCCAATGGCGTCGTACGGATGAGTTAAGGCAAAAGGCCGGGGACTTGCGAGATAAAACATTCATGGTCATTCTTGATTTTATACGAATTATACGTGGGGTCCAGTGGTGACGAAGAAATCTTCGAACCCGGGAACAGTGAACAGGCAAGACGGGTCATCCTCAAGTACAATTTGGGGTGGGCGCTTTGAGGCGGGTCCGTCCTCATTGATGGAGGCGATCAATGCCTCTATTGATTTTGATAAACGTTTATATGCCCAGGATATCGCCAGTTCGAAAGCCCATGCCCAAATGCTTGTCGCACAGGGAATATTGTCGGAAAACGACGGCAAAGATATTCAACGCGGCCTGGACGCTATCGCCAGGGAAATTGAGGAGGGTGATTTTGAATTCAGCGTCGCCCTTGAAGATATTCATATGAATATCGAAAACCGGCTGTCCCAACTGGTTGGCGAAGCGGCGGGGCGTTTGCATACCGCTCGATCGCGCAACGATCAGGTGGCCACTGATTTTAAGCTCTGGGTGCGTGACGCCATAGATGGCATCAATGCCAGCCTCGCCGGTTTGCAGGGTGTCATGATTGATATCGCCGGGAAAAATGCGGCGACGGTGATGCCGGGCTTTACCCACCTTCAAGCCGCACAACCGGTAACGCTGGGCCATCACATGCTGGCTTATGTTGAAATGTTCGGGCGCGACCGGGGACGTTTTGGCGATTGTCGGACAAGACTGAATGAATGCCCCCTGGGCGCGGCCGCTTTAGCCGGAACATCGTTTCCCATTGACCGGCGAATGACGTCGGACGCGCTTGGTTTTGATCGGCCTGCGGCGAACTCCCTTGATGCCGTATCAGACCGGGATTTTGCCTGTGAATTCCTGAGCGCAGGATCGATCCTGGCCGTTCACCTGTCACGGTTGGCGGAAGAAATCGTGCTGTGGAGCGCTCCCCAGTTCGGTTATGTCCGGATTTCCGATTCGTTTTCTTCCGGTAGTTCGATCATGCCGCAAAAACGCAACCCGGACGCCGCCGAACTGGTGCGCGGCAAGGCGGGACGGGTAATCGGTTCCCTGAACGCCATGCTCGTCGCCTTGAAGGGACTGCCGCTGGCTTATGGAAAGGACATGCAGGAAGACAAGGAACCGGTATTCGACGCCGCGGACACGCTGGGCATCTGTATCGCCGCCATGAAGGGTATGCTGGGGGAAGCCAAATTTGACGAATCCAGAATGAAGGCCGATGCTGGCAAGGGCTTCACGACCGCCACAGACCTTGCCGACTGGCTTGTTCGGGCGGGCGGAATTCCTTTCCGCCAAGCCCACCACATTACAGGCACCCTGGTGAAAATGGCCGAAGATAAAAACTGCGACCTGGAAGATTTAAGCCTGAAAGACATGCAGTCCGTTGAAACGGCTATCACAGATGAGGTATTTGCCGTGCTTGGCGTCGAAAATTCCGTCTCCAGCCGGACCAGCGAGGGTGGTACCGCCCCCGCCAACGTCACCGCTGCTGCTGCAAAGGCAAGAAAGAGGTTTCTAGAATGAGCAATCGCAAGAAAACCCTGTTTGCGCGTCTTCTCATGTTGGCGCTTATTGTCGCCATTGCCTCGCCGCTTGCCGCCTGTGGACGCAAGAGCGCACCGGAGCGCCCGGAAGATTCCGAATACCCGCGCAGGTACCCCAGCCAGTAGTCGAGAAAATTTAATGGATCATTTTCAGTACCGTGATGGCATTTTGCTGGCCGAAGATGTTGCTATCAACGATATCGCAAAAGATGTCGGCACCCCTTTTTACGCCTATTCCGATGCGACCCTGGAGCATCATTACAAGGTCTTTACCGATGCTTTTGAAGGCATGGACACGCTTGTGTGTTATTCGGTAAAGGCGAACTCGAACATCGCCGTCGTGCGCACCCTGGCCCGGCTTGGCGCCGGCGCGGATGTGGTGTCGGGCGGCGAGTTGAAACGCGCCCTCGCGGCGGGTGTTCCGGCCGACAAAATCGTTTTTTCAGGGGTCGGAAAAACGGCGCAGGAACTGGGTGACGCCCTGAAGGCGGGTATCATGCAGATCAATGTTGAATCCGAGCCTGAACTGGAAACCCTGAGTTCAATCGCCCAATCCCTGAAAATGGAAGCGTCGGTGGCTTTTCGCGTGAACCCGGACGTGGACGCTCATACCCATGCAAAAATATCCACTGGCAAGGCGGAAAACAAATTTGGTATCGAGTGGCCCCGTGTACATGAGGTTTATAAAAATGCCGCCGCAATGCCCGGTATTCGTCCCCTTGGTCTTGCCGTTCATATAGGCTCTCAACTAACGCAAACGGAACCGTTCCGGGACGCGTATATCCGTATGCGCGATCTTGTCGCCATGCTGCGCGCCGACGGGCTGAACGTTGAACGACTGGACCTTGGCGGTGGCCTGGGTATTCAGTACGGGAATTCTGACGGCCCCCTGGCGGGTCCTGCTGAATATGCCGATATCGTGCGTGATGTTTTCGCCGATTTCGGCGGACAAATCGTTTTTGAGCCGGGCCGGGTGATCGCCGGTAATGCCGGGGTGCTTGTAATCCGGGTCATCTACGTCAAGGAAGGGGTTACCCGCAATTTCGCCATCGTGGATGCGGCGATGAACGACCTGACGCGCCCTTCCCTGTATGACGCCTCCCATGAAATCGTACCTGCGAACCAGGCCGATGCAGAAAGCGAAATGGCCCTTTATGATGTGGTCGGTCCTATCTGCGAAACGGGAGATACCTTTTGTACCGAGCGCAAGTTGCCCCGCCTTGAAGCGGGCGATTTGCTGGTGATTCGCACGGCGGGGGCCTACGGGGCGACGATGGCGTCAAGTTACAATACCCGCGCCCTGGTGCCGGAAGTAATGGTTCGGGGCAAAGACTATTCAGTCATTCGCCGTCGTCTGGAAGTTGATGACTTGATTGATCTGGAAACCTTCCCGGCGTGGCTGTCCAACAGTCCTGAATAAACCGGCCTATTCGCTTTTTAATTGTGTTCACAAAGAGACAGGGGGGAGTTGATAAGGTAAGCTCAACTCAACTCAACCCAACCCAACCCAACCCTTTCTATTCATGCAAGATTCGAACAGCATTACTATGGCAGAAAGTTTAGGGGACTATTTGTTTGTGTAACCTGATGTCTGGAAATTTCTTTGGAGTTTACGCTTTGTGCCCCACTGGCGGGCCTTTCCTCCCCTCACGATCCATTCACCCGAACCTCTTCCCGCCTCTGACTTTTCGCGCCTATTGAATAGCGGCTATGAATAGTCACAAGTTGGGGCAGTAATTTGTTGAGCAAAACCCGTGATCTGTTTATTAATGATGGAATTATCATTTACTCATAAAGGAGCGCTTCCATGAACAAATACGAACTGATCGTCGCCATTGCTAAAAAATCTGGTCTGACACAGGCAAATGCAGGCAAGGTCCTTGCTGTTTTTTGTGACAGCGTGACCGAAACCCTGGGCAAAGGTAATGACGTTCAGATTACCGGGTTTGGTAGTTTTTCCATTTCAGACCACGCGGCCCGCACTGGCCGCAATCCGCAAACCGGGGAAGCCATCCAGATTGTCGCTACCAAGATGCCGAAGTTTAAACCCAGCAAAAACCTCAAGAATGCTGTAAACGGATAAGTCTCATGACAGGCGCATGATCGAAATTCCACCCTACATCGGCGATGATGCCTTCAGAGCATTTCTTGAGGAAGAGGACTGCTTTGTAACGCTGGACTATGCCCGTATGCGGTTTCTCGGGGACATGATCGGCCCGCTTGGGAAATCTGATGTTTACCCGCTGGTGGAAGAGTTCTTCGACTACGATATGCCATATTTACCGGACGAGTCGGAATTTGCGGACCTTATCTCGAATTTCCTTGGTTTGTGGAACGAAGTGGAAAGCTGGTCTCGCCAAGTTCCCGTCAAACTCTCATCCCATAGTGATATCACCACCCATGATCAGGTGGCAAAGCTCACCGGGCAACGCATTGACGAGATATTGCACGCTTTCCTTGATGGCATTTGGGGAGAAGAACGAAGATTGCCGTTAAGCATGGCTATGGCATCGACCCTGACGGCTATCGAGGAAGATGCCTCTATTTACGATGATATCTTTGCGCAAACGTTCAAGACAGAAGACGATGGGGGCAAAGACACATCGAGTGTCGCTGAACTGCTGGCCCGGATTGCAGAAGTTGACGCCAGAATTGAAGACCACATTGCATCACTGATAAAAACCTTCAGAGACAAGGATTATCTGAGAGCCATCAAACACAAGTCCCGCGATTACCCGTTGCTGAAACAGGCCAAGCGTCTGGTGCACGAACTGGACGATGCCAAAGGACTACCAAAAGACACCATTCGTGAATGCCTGTCTCGCAATGAAGAACTGGCCCCTGTTTTTGTCAATATCCTCAGCCAGGTTTTGACGGACCGCTTTCCTGCTGACCATCATCAAGGCTCCCTGTTTTTCATCATTCACATGCTGGGGGAGATGGAAGAAAAACGGGCCTTCCCGGTGTTACTCGATTTGCTTGAACATGATTATGAAATGATGGATGAGCTTCTGGATGACGGCCTGACCGAAAGCCTGCCCGGTGTCCTTATCAGCACATATGATGATAATCCAAAACCATTGTACCGGATTATGGATAACCTGGATCATAACGAAACCCTCACCAGTATCAGCTTTGATGCCTGGAGATGGCTGGTAGCAAGCGGCAAAATTGCGCTGGACGAAGCACATAAATATCTGGCCTCCTGTCATGAGGCGATACAGCCGCTGGGCGAGCATCATATCTGGAGCATCTGGGTTGAAACCGTTGCCGAACTCGGACTTGATTGCTTTGCCGAACAGGCAAGAGAGGCTTTCCGGAAAAACAAGGTCCCGAAATTCTATCTTGATCTGGCGGATTTTGAAGACATGCTGGCTGAAGCACAAAAGGCCGAAAGCCCGACAGCCAACCTTGAAAAATGGCAGTATGGCCCCTTCACCGATACGATTGGCACCTTGTCAAGATGGCATGGGTTCTCCAAAGAATACCTGCAAGAGCAGGAAAAAATTGAGCGAGAAGCCGCCATGAGAATTCAGCGCACTCAACCGGGTGCCTTATCAATGCCTGCTCTAAATCCGAACAAAATGGTTGGCCGCAACGATCCCTGCCCCTGCGGTTCAGGCCAAAAATACAAGAAGTGCTGTCTGCACTGACAAATCACCGACCATCCACCAAATATGCATGGCATCGGCCGTAACAATTCGGCCTTGACTTAAAAACAATTGAAAACTGTATAAGCTATTGAAACTAAGGAAAACTAGCCTTACACAGTCGCTACACAGTTTACACAGTTAAATCTCTTATGTGATGAACAGAAAACATTTTTGGAATTCGAGTTATAAAATAGACTAAAATAGAGTCTGTTATATGCCCTGTCAGGGCATCGGTGCGGGCGTGGTGAAATTGGTAAACACAAGAGACTTACGCTAGAAAATTGAGTGCCTCATTGGAAACGATGGGAGTAGAACTCGTCAAATTCGGGGAAACCTTTCAACTGGCAATCCCGAGCGAAGCCCTGAAAAGGGAACGTGTAG
>MPLX02092527.1_pt1 | contig 16082 bp, 19 predicted proteins | sample 1617341 | NCBI WGS metagenome assembly MPLX02 (sample SAMN05944804, study PRJNA350692) | marine metagenome | biome: marine; feature: ODZ; material: water; isolation source: 120 m water sample filtered on 0.2 um supor filter | place: Pacific Ocean | collected 2012-04-08 | depth 120m m | reverse complement strand
TGCTTGTTGCGGCCCCATTCGATGACCTGCCCCCATTCTCAGTACCAGGTTTAAGTATAATCTGTTCCCTTTCTGTATGCCACTATTGTGCGGCGTGAGCAATGGGCAGCGGCGTGGAGGCATATATCTCAGGCGCTGTTGCCCATTGCGTTTTATGGAAGGGCCTGTTGCTGGCAAACTCTTCCGGGGTTTGATATTTCAGTGAACTGTGTGGTCGTGCCATGTTGTAATCAGTTCGCCATTCTTCGATAATCCGTTGCGCCTCCGCCAGACTGGTGAACCAGTGCAGGTTCAGGCACTCTTCGCGGAACCGGCCATTGAAACTTTCAATGTATGCATTTTGCGTCGGCTTGCCCGCATCAATAAACCAAAGTTGCACCCCATGATCGAAGGCCCAGCCATCAAGAGCGCGACCGCGTAGCTCGGGGCCGTTATCCACGGTAATTCCATCAGGATAACCACGTTCGCGAGCTACTCGCTCCAGCATCTCTACCACGCTGGTTCCCGGCAACGATAGCGCCGACAGGATGGAAAACCATATTTCCACCTGGTTATCACAACAGAAGTCGCTGTCTGTACATGTTTCATGCGCACAGAGAGTCACGACTCAAGGATTTATGATAGTGGAGAAATTTCTTTCATGCCTGTCTGCCTCAATCCTGGAAAAGCAAAGCATGAAGCAGTTTCCGCAAATTACAAACAGGTAAGTTTCAAAAGCGATTCCCCTGGATTTGTCCGTTTAACCAGTCAGTTTATCCATTTCGGTAACAACCGCTTCACCCATGACCGTAGTCGAAACCCTGGCCATGCCCTCGCTCATGATATCGGCCGTGCGCAAACCGCCGGAAAGCACGTTTTGCACCGCCAGTTCGATCAGATCGGCGTCGTCTCCCATATCGAAGGAATATCGCAGGCACATCGCAAAACTTAGAATCGTCGCCAAAGGATTAGCCATATCCTGACCTGCGATGTCGGGCGCGGAGCCGTGCACCGGCTCGTACATGGCACGACGGCGACCGCTTTCGTCGGCCTCACCCAGGCTGGCCGACGGCAGCATACCCAGCGACCCGGTCAACATCGCCGCGCAGTCGCTCAGGATGTCGCCGAACAGATTGTCAGTGACGATGACGTCAAACTGTTTGGGATTGCGGACCAATTGCATGGCGCAGTTGTCGGCATACATGTGGCCCAGTTCCACGTCTTGGTAGTCCTTGTGAACATTGGTCACCACTTCACGCCAGAAGACGCCGGATTCCATGACGTTGGCTTTTTCCGCCGAGGTCACCTTGTTGCCCCGCTTACGCGCCAACTCGAACCCCAAGCGGGCAATACGGTCAATTTCGCCTTCCGTATACACTTGCGTATCGAAACCGCGACGGGTGCCGTCAGGCATCGTTTCGATACCACGCGGTTCGCCAAAATAAACACCAGCTGTCAATTCGCGCAAAATGAGAATATCCAGTCCTTCGACGATTTCCCGTTTCAGGGTCGATGCGTCGACCAGCGCATCAAAGACTGTGGCGGGACGCAGGTTGGCGTATAAATCCATTTCCTTGCGAAGACGCAAAAGCCCTGCTTCCGGACGATGTTCGCGCGCCACATTATCCCACTTGGGTCCACCTACAGCGCCCAACATGACCGCATCCACGCCCATGGCATCGGCCATGGTTTCATCGCTCAAAGCGCAACCGTGAGCATCATAACAAGCTCCGCCGACCAGTCCTTCACTGACATCGAAGCTGACAGTGCGTTTTTTCGCCATCCAGTCGGTAACGCGACCAACTTGGGTCATCACTTCAGGGCCAATGCCGTCACCGGCCAGTATCAGCAGTTTTTTATTGGCGGACATTTAAGGGTCCTTTCGTTTTCAAAATCACAGCCAGGGCTGGCTGATTTTATTTTTTTCTTCGAAGGCGTCGATCTTATCGGCCTTTTCCATAGTCAGGCCTATATCATCCAGTCCGTTTATCAAGCAGTGCTTGCGAAAAGGATCAAGGTCAAACGAAATTTCACCACCATCGGGACCGGTAATTTTCTGGTTTTCCAGATCGACGGTGATTGTGGCGTTGGCGCCGCGCTCGGCGTCTTCCATCAGCTTTTCGACATCTTCGGGCGGCAGCTTGATCGGCAGGACGGCGTTCTTGAAGCAGTTGTTGTAGAAAATATCGGCGAAGTCGGTGGAAATCACGCAGCGGATGCCAAAATCCAATATAGCCCACGGCGCATGTTCGCGTGATGATCCGCAACCAAAGTTGTCACCGGCGACAAGAATTTCAGCCTTGCGATAGGCAGGTTTGTTAAGGACAAAATCGGCGACCTCGTTGCCCGCATCGTCGTAGCGCATTTCGAAAAACAGACTCTTGCCCAAGCCGGTGCGCTTGATGGTTTTCAGGAATTGCTTGGGGATGATCATATCGGTGTCGATGTTGATCAACGGTAAGGGAGCGGCGACGCCCGTCAGTTTGGTGAATTTTTCCATTTTCCAGTTCTTCCCTAATCCAGCTTGCGCACGTCGGTCAGTTTGCCGGTGATAGCAGCTGCAGCGGCCATTTCCGGGCCGACCAGATGGGTGCGTCCGCCCCGTCCCTGGCGACCTTCAAAATTGCGGTTCGACGTGGAGGCGCAGCGTTGGCCGGGCTCCAGCTTGTCGGCATTCATGGCCAGACACATGGAACATCCCGCCTCGCGCCATTCAAAACCGGCCTCGATAAAGATTTTGTCCAGGCCTTCTTCTTCGGCCTGTTCCTTGACCAGACCGGAACCGGGAACGACCATGGCTCCGACGTTGTCTGCGACCTTGCGACCCCTGGCGATGGAAGCGGCGGCGCGCAGATCTTCGATGCGGCCGTTGGTGCACGAACCGATAAAGACCCGGTCAATGGAAATATCTTCCAGCGGTGTACCGGCTTCAAGCCCCATGTAATCGAGTGCGCGGATCATGGCGTTGCGTTTGGCTTCATCAGCGACATCCGCCGGGTTGGGAACGATTCCTGAAATCGGCAACACGTTTTCAGGCGAAGTGCCCCAGGTCACCTGTGGGATCAGCGAGGCAGCGTCCAGGGTCACTTCCGTATCGAAGTGCGCGCCGTCATCCGTCGAGAGAGATTTCCAATAAGTGATCGCGGCTTCCCAGTTGCCGCCCTTGGGCGACATCGGACGACCCATCAGATAGTTGAACGTGGTATCGTCAGGCGCGATCAAACCGGCGCGCGCACCGCCTTCAATGGTCATGTTACAGACCGTCATGCGGCCTTCCATGCTCATTTTCTTGATGGCGTCGCCGGTGTACTCGATCACATAACCAGTGCCGCCCGCCGTGCCGATCTTGCCGATCATGGCGAGGATCAAATCCTTGGGCGTCACGCCCGCTGGCAAATCCCCAGTGACATTGAAGCGCATATTCTTGGCTGGTTTTTGCAACAGGGTCTGGGTCGCCAAAACGTGTTCGACTTCCGACGTGCCAATGCCAAACGCCAGGGCGCCGAAAGCACCATGAGTGGCCGTGTGGCTGTCGCCGCAAACGATGGTCATGCCGGGAAGGGTAAACCCCTGCTCGGAGCCAATAATATGAACGACGCCCTGTCGAATATCATCCATCGCAAGATAAGGGACGCCGAACTTTTCACAGTTGGCCTCTAAGGTTTCCACCTGAATGCGCGATTCTTCGTCGACAATGCCTTTGGAGCGGTCGGTCGTCGGCACGTTGTGGTCGGCAACGGCCAGTGTGACCTCTGGGCGACGTATGCTACGACCCGTATTACCTAGTCCTTCGAAGGCCTGTGGGCTGGTTACTTCATGAACCAGATGACGGTCAATATAGATAAGGGAGGTGCCGTCGTCCTGAACGTCAACTATGTGGCTTTCCCAGATTTTGTCGAATAATGTTTTTGGCATCGCCAGAGATTTCCCGTTTTCCTTAAACAGACCCAAAAATACGGTCCCGGCGCGATTTTGCCCTCGCTAGATTGTCGGAACCGTCATTGCCGATTTCCGGTCCCGGCGATACCGGGACCGGAAGTCAGTGGTTCTTATTATTCCGTTGCGGCTTTTTTAGCAGCGGCTTTTTTCTTGCCCTTTTTGGATTTACCCGTTCCTTCGGCCCGAGACTTCGCCTTGATAGCGGCGGCTTCGGCCTTTGCGGCGGCCGTCAGTTTGCCGGAATATCCATCGACCTTTTCAGCGATACGGGCGGATTTACCGGTGCGGCCACGCAGATAGTACAACTTGGCGCGGCGAACATCGCCCCGGCGAACAATTTCAATACCGGCAATATTCGGAGAATAAAGCGGGAAGACACGTTCTACGCCTTCGCCAGAGGAAATCTTGCGAACGGTGAAAGATGAGTTCAACCCGTCGTTCTTGCGCGCAATGCAAACACCTTCGTAGGACTGGATACGCTCACGGGTGCCTTCAACGACCTTGACGTTGACCTTTAGCGTATCGCCAGCGGCAAATTCCGGCGCGGTACCTTCTGCGGTCAGTTTAGCAACCTGTTCGTTTTCAATTTCTTCAATAATATTCATAGTTCTATTCCTTACGTATTGAAGGTCCTGTTTGGCCTTCGTCGATCCTTAATCTTTTTTCACATAGCGGTCCCACAAATCGGGTCGCCGCTGTTTCGTCATTTCTTCGGACTGGGTCTTACGCCAGTCCCTGATCTTTTCGTGGTGCCCGGAAAGCAGAACCTCCGGCACCGTTTTGCCCCGCCACGCTTGAGGCCTTGTGTAGTGGGGATATTCCAGCAATCCCCGCTCGAAACTTTCCTCGATGCCCGAGGCTTGCGCCCCCATAATACCCGGCAAAAGGCGGACACAGGCGTCGATCATGGCAATCGCCGCAGGCTCTCCGCCCGATAACACAAAATCGCCGAGGCTGACCTCTTCGATCTCGTGAACCTCCAGGACCCGTTCATCGACGCCTTCATAACGCCCGCAGAGCAACGTCAACCCCGGTCCCGTCGCCAGTTCCCTGACTCGTTTCTGGTCCAGTCGCGATCCGCGCGGCGAGAGATAGATCAACGGTCTCTCAGGCGTTTCAGCCCTGACCTTCTCAATCGCCGCACCGACAATATCAGCCCGCATGACCATTCCCGGTCCGCCACCGAATGGTGCATCGTCCACAGTGCGGTGTTTATCGCTCGCAAACTCGCGAATGTCCACCGTTTCCAACGCCCAGATGCCGTCTTTCAATCCCTGTCCCGCCAATGACAGGCCCAGGGATCCCGGAAACATTTCTTCGAACAAAGTCAGAACCGTTGCTTTCCACGGTGCCGCCCCTGTCATTCTTCCTCTCCATCTCCTGCCTCACCCATCGCCTCGGGCGAAGCTGGTTCCAACAAACCCGGCGGCGGATCAATAACGACCCGTCCGCTGGTCAAATCAACTTCCGGCACGACGCTCCGGGTAAACGGCACCATAACGATACCTTCCTCGCCGCCGGTAACCTCAAGAATGGCGCCTGCTCCAAAGTCATGCACCTCCTTGATCGAGCCCAGTTTCCCCCCGTCGACAAGATCGGCCCTCAGGCCGACCAGGTCGGAAAAATAAAACTCGTCTTCCTCCGGCGCCGGAAGAGCCGATTTGAGAACGTACAACCGGATCCCCTTCAGGGCCTCGGCGGCGTTGCGGTCTTCGACCCCTTTCAGACGAGCCAGTAGTTGGCCCTTCGCCTGTCCGGTAATCCGAATCTTATAGCTGTTTTCGCCGTTCTCATCCGTGACGTCTCCATAGTGGGAGACCCCCTTCGGGTCGGCGGTAAAGCTTTTGATCCTGACCTCGCCTTTCAGGCCCCGTGCGCCGGTGATCGCGCCAACGCATATGAGTTCCTGAGACGTATCCGTCATCGTACTTTCACTGGCAGACCGGATCAGCCGGCCGCCTTGTCCCCGTCAGCTTCTTCAGCAGGAGCCTCTTCGGCCGGTGCTTCCTCAGTAGCTGCTTTTTCTGCCGGAGCTTCTTCTACCGGGGCCTCCTCAGCCGGAGCGGCGGCGGCGGCCTCAACGGCAGCGGCTTTGGCTTCTTCGGCTTCTTTCATGCGTTCCTGGGCTTTCGCCTTGGGTAGGTGCTGTTTAGTCTGTTCGGGAACTGAAGGTTTTTCGCCCAGGCCGGCATCAGCCAGGAAGCGCGCAACGCGGTCGGTCGGCAATGCGCCAACGCCCATCCAGTACTGGATGCGTTCTTCTTTCAGGGTCAAGCGTTCCGCATGATCTTTGGGGACCATCGGATTGTAAGTGCCGACGCGCTCGATAAAGCGGCCATCGCGGGGGCTGCGGGAATCGGCAACAACAACGTGGTAGAATGGCCGCTTCTTTGCGCCGCCCCGTGATAGTCTGATTTTCAAAGCCATGGTGACTACGTATCCTTTTGGTTATCTGTAACGTGTTTCTTGAAATCTTAACTCAACTTCTGAAAAAATTACGGATGTCCTATCCGCGGGGCGGCATCATGCCGGGTGGCATCATCCCGGGCGGCATACCGCCGCCGAGACCGCCAAGCATGCCTTTTTTACCCATCTTGCCCATCTTCTTCATCATCGTGCCCATCTGCTTATGCTGTTTGAGCAGCCGATTGACTTCCTGAACGGTAGTGCCCGAGCCTGCGGCTATGCGGCGGCGGCGCGAACCGTTCAAAACTTTTGGCTTTTCACGTTCATGCGGGGTCATCGAAGACAGGATCGCCTGCTGGCGAGCGATCACCTTGTCATCAATGTTTGTGTCGGCCATTTGTCTTTTCATCTTGGAAATACCGGGGATCATGTTCATTAAACCGCCAACGTCGCCCATCTTTCGTACCTGGCTTAACTGATCGGACATATCGTTCAACGAGAACTGGCCTTTCATCATTTTCTTGGCCAGTTTTTCCGCGTCTTCCTTTTCGATGACTTCGGCGGCTTTTTCGACCAGGCCGACTATATCGCCCTGTCCCAGAATACGCCCGGCGATACGCGACGCATCGAAAGCCTCTAGCTCATCGAGTTTTTCACCGACGCCCATCAGTTTTATCGGCATGCCGGTAACCTGGCGCATGGAAAGGGCCGCGCCGCCACGGGCATCGCCATCAACACGGGTTAGCGCAATACCGGTAACGCCGACCTTTTCGTTGAATTCCATGGCCATGGTAACGGCGTCTTGGCCGATCATGGCGTCGGCGACGAGCAGGGTTTCAATCGGGTTGGTGGCGGCGCTGATCTTAGCGACCTCGTCCATCAATTCCTGATCAATGTGCAGGCGACCCGCCGTATCCAGGATGACGACATCGAAGCCTTCCTTGCGTGCGTTGTCCATCGCGCGGCCTGCAATCGCCAAGGGTTGCTCGCCCATGATAACGGGCAGCGTCGCCACGTCCGTTTGCTCACCCAAAACGGCCAACTGCTGTTGAGCAGCCGGGCGATAAACGTCCAGTGACGCCATCAAAACCTTTTTCTTTTCGCGTTTTTTGATGCGAAGCGCGAGCTTGGCGCTGGTCGTGGTTTTACCGGAGCCCTGCAGCCCTACCATCAAAATGGCGACAGGCGGGGTTCCGGCAAGGTTGATGCCGGTATCTTCAGGGTTTGGAGCCGCCCCGTCACTGGCTTTACCCCCAAGCATTTCGATCAGATGATCGTTAACGATCTTGATGACCATTTGCCCCGGCGTGACGCTACGCACGACTTCTTCGCCGATGGCGCGCGCGCGAACCCCTTCGATGAAGTTCTTGACCACATCCAGGACGACATCGGCTTCCAGCAGGGCGACGCGAATTTCGCGCAGGGCGGCATCAACGTCAGATTGTGAAAGCGCGCCGCGCTTTGTCAGTCCGTCGAAAATCTCGCCAAGTTTGCCTGTAAGGCTGTCAAACATCTTAGGTCATTGTCCGTCGAAAGGAGCCGTCAAAAAGTCCAAACACAAATGCGCCAGTGCGCGAAACTCGCGGGCTGGCGGCGCCCCATGAGGCGAAAAGTGTTCATGGGCATAGGTGTAGGACGCGCAATCTATGGATAGAGGACTGGCAAGTCAAGGGTCCGATCCACCCGGGAGCCTCTTCAAGACAGTTATCGTCACAACAGCCTCGCTACACCAGATTCTTAACCTCGGCTTTCACCTTGGATCGATTGCATCATCATGCTATGCTTATGGTGGTGTACATCGAGTTACCACACTTAAAAGTTCATAATACGACGAAGCATTTCGCATATTTCCGAACGTCCGAAACAATGAAACGCAAAACAAAAAAAGAAGTCAAAACTTCCGTCGAACATCATATCGGCAAACAGCTGTCCCGATTCCGTCGTCAATGCGGCTTGAGCCATGAAGAAGTCGATGACAGACTTTGTGCGAGACGAGGAAGCACAAAAGAATTCGAAGAAGGAAAGCGTTTCGTCAGCCCCGCCCATCTAATGGCCCTAAGTCAGGTCCTGAAAATCGACGTATCACATTTGTTTCCCAAACAAGATGCAACCAAACCTACCCTGGCCCCTGATGCCGATGATATCACCAGTGCAAAACGGATGCTTCGAGTCTACTACCAGATTGAAGATCCCGCCCTGCGCCGCAAAGTCGTCGATCTGCTAAAGGAGGTCGCGGGTTGATCTACTTCTTGAAAAACGATCAAATGATCTAATTTTTCAGGTTTCGCGTCGGATCAGGATTGACGGGCGTTTTAATCTGGACGATGAAAGTGGTCATGAAATTGATTCTTCACGATATAGAACAAGAGCTTTCGTCCGTCGGCCTGAAAATCCTTGGCTCTTTTAACCCTCTGCCCACCGACGAAGTTCCCGGCTGCAATCAGGATTGTAGCCTTATCCTTGTCGGCAATGCCGGGTCGGATATGTGGCGCGTTTTTTCAGGTGCAGGTTTTGACGAGGGCGAGCGCAATCCGATGGATAACTGGTCCCGACGGGTTCTCAACGATATTGGCAACGCCCTGTCAGGGCGGTTCGACATCGACATTGACGCGCTTTTTCCATTCGATGGGCCACCCTACCAGCCGTTCCAGCGTTGGGCCGCACGTTCGGGATGTGTTTACCCGACGCCCATAGGGCCGATGCTGCATGAAAAATACGGTATGTGGCATGCCTATCGTGGAGCCTTGATTATCGCTGCTACGATTGACCTCAATACGCAAACGGCAGACGCCAGTCCTTGCCTGACCTGCCAGAAAAAACCCTGCCTGACGACCTGTCCTGTCAGCGCTTTTTCAGTGGATGGATATGATGTTCCGGGCTGTCTTGACTTGCTGGAGCGAGAACCGGAAGGCGCATGTTTCACCGGCGGGTGCCTCGCGCGAAAGGCCTGTCCCGTTGGGCAACCCTACATCTACAAGAACACACAGGCGCGCTTTCACATGGAAAAATTCCTCGCGGCCCATCGGAACTAGGCACGTAAAATAGTGGACTTCCCCCCAATGAACGACATATTAAGCCCGTTATGGAAACCAGAGCATTCACAAAGATGCATGGGATCGGCAATGATTTTGTCATCATTGATACCCGTAAGCAGCGGCTAGAGTTAAGCCGGGCCCAGGCGCGCGCCATCGCCGACAGGCATACCGGCATCGGCTGTGATCAGTTGATTTTGATTGAAACCGCCGTTGACGCCCATGCCGACGCTTTCATGCGCATCTACAACACCGACGGCAGCGAGGCGGATGCCTGCGGCAACGCAACCCGTTGCGTGGCCTCGCTCATCATGAAGGAAAACGCCACCCGCGATACAATTATTGAAACCGTCGCGGGCCTGCTGAACGCCCAACGCGCAGACGACGGACTGGTCTCTGTCGATATGGGACCAGCCAACCTGGACTGGCGTGATATTCCCTTGAGCGAAGCTGTGGACACGCTGCACCTTGGCGTCGGCTCTGGCCCCTTGCGGGACCCGGTCGGCGTTAATATGGGCAACCCCCATGCGGTCTTTTTTGTCGAAGATGCGGACGCCGTCGATCTTCAGGAACACGGCCCGGTTATCGAACATCACAAGGCCTTCCCCGAATTGACCAATGTTGGCGTTGCGACTGTTAAATCTGAAAACGAAATCCGCCTGCGCGTATGGGAGCGTGGCGTCGGCGAAACACTGGCTTGCGGCTCGGGCGCCTGCGCCGCCATCGTTGCAGCCAACCGCCGTTCCCTGACGGACCGGATGGCGAATGTTCATCTGAATGGCGGAACCCTTCAAATGCACTGGATGTCCGATAATCACGTACTGATGACGGGGCCTGTCGCAACCAGCTTTTCAGGCGACCTCGACAGCGCTTTTCTGGCCTGAGGAGATATCAAGCCGATGCCTCCTCCAAATGTTGTCACTCTCGGTTGCCGGTTAAACACCCTGGAATCCGAAATCATGCGCAGCGAAGCCGAAAGGGCCGGCCTCGAAGACACTATCATCGTCAATACCTGCGCAGTGACGGCCGAAGCCGAGCGCCAGGCGCGCCAGACCATTCGCCGACTGGGCCGCGACAACCCCGGACGACGTATCATCGTCACCGGTTGCGCCGCCCAACTGAAACCGGAAGAATTCGCCTCCATGGAGGAAGTCAGCCGGGTGCTTGGTAACTCTGAGAAAATGGACGGCACCCGCCTAAGTGCCGACGAGGGACCAGACGTCGCCGTTTCAGATATCATGAATGCCCCGGAAGCCTTCAACGTGCCGATGATTTCTGGCTTTGAAGACCGCACTCGAGCCTTTGTTCAGGTACAGCAAGGCTGCGACCATCGTTGCTCCTTTTGCATCATTCCCTTCGTCCGCGGCCCCAACCGCAGCGTCCAGCCGAAGCGCGTCATCGACCAGGTTCGCACCCTTACCGAGAACGGCCACGGCGAGGTTGTCCTGACCGGTGTCGATGTTTCGTCCTACGGGCAGGACGCCGAGACATTTCCCACCCTGGGTGACCTGGCGAGACAAATTCTTGATCAGGTTCCGGCCCTGCAACGCCTGCGCATTACCTCGCTGGATCCCGCCTGTATCGACGATGATATTTTTTGCCTTTTGGGGCAGGAAGAACGTTTCATGCCGCATCTGCACCTCAGCCTGCAGGCGGCTGACGACATGGTCCTGAAAAGAATGAAACGCCGTCATAACCGTCAGGATGCCATCGACTTGATTGAAGGGGTGCGCAATGTGCGGCCAGATACAGTTTTTGGCGCAGATCTGATCGCCGGATTTCCTACCGAAACGGACACCCAGTTTGAAAACACCCTGAATACCATTGCCGACATGGGCCTAACCTATTTGCATGTCTTCCCTTATTCCGCCCGGCCGGATACACCCGCCGCAAAAATGCCCGCCGTCAATGGTGCAATTGTCAGGGAGCGGGCCCAAAGGCTTCGTCAGGTTGGCGAGGCGGCGCTTAACCGGTTCCTGAGCTCGAATATGGGGGAAAGTGTCCAGGTGTTGGTCGAACAGGACCGCAAGGGTCACACGCGCCACTTTGCGCCGGTAAAGCTGACATCCGATGCTCCGGTCGGCGCTATTGTGGATGCCCGGGTTAACGCTATAGACGAGAAAAAAGGGCGGCTGATCGCCGAACTGGCCGCATGAACGAAGAACCAAAAAAAGGTTGGCTCGGTCGCCTGAGACAGGGCTTGAGCCGAACCACCGCCAAGCTGGCCGACCCAATCACCGCCGCCTTCACCAAACGCCGCCTGGATAGTGCCGCAGTTGAGGAACTGGAAGAGCTTTTGATTGGCGCCGACCTGGGCGTTTCGACCGCCGCCAAGATTACGGCCAACTTCGCCAGGAGTCGTTTCGACAGGGAAGTCGATGCAGACGAAGTGCGCGGTGCCCTGGCCGAAGAGATCGAAAAACTGCTGGAACCCGTCGCCAAGCCCTTTGAAGTAAATCGAGCCCTGACCCCCCATGTTGTTCTGGTTTGCGGAGTTAATGGCAGCGGTAAAACCACTTCGATCGGCAAGCTTGCGACCAGCCTTAAAGCCCAGGGCTTGCGTGTCATGATGGCCGCCGCCGATACTTTTCGCGCGGCTGCTGTCGAACAACTTCAGGTCTGGGGTGAGCGTACGGGTTCGCCTGTCATTTCCGCGCCCCCCGGCGCAGACGCAGCCGGGCTTGCCTTTGACGCCTTGCAAAAGGCAAAAAGCGAAGGCGTTGATGTATTGCTGATCGACACCGCCGGGCGATTACAAAACAAAAAGGACCTGATGGCGGAACTGGAAAAAATTATCCGCGTCATTCGTAAACTTGATGATACCGCCCCCCATGATTGCCTGCTGGTCCTGGACGCCACCGTCGGTCAAAACGCCCATTCACAGGTCGAAACCTTCAAGAACATGGTCGACGTCAGCGGGTTGATGATGACCAAACTGGATGGCACTGCCCGTGGCGGCGTCGTCGTCGCGCTGGCGGAAAAATTTGGATTGCCCGTGCACGCGGTTGGCGTGGGCGAGGGTGCAGATGATATGCGTCCGTTTGAAGCCCGGGCCTTCGCTCGTTCCTTGATGGGATTATCCTAGTGTGATGGTTCTAAAGTTCGGCACATTATAAGTGCAGAACTTTAGAGGCTGAATCACACGATATCAATATGTTACGTGGCCTGCTTATCCCGGAAATACGCGTGCGTATTTCTGGGGCAGGACACTGGATCAAACTGTTCTAATTTGGATTCAATAGAACCCAAAATCGTTCAGCAGGCAGATTTGCGCCGAGCGAAGCCCCAACCGAAAATATCGTCGCGGCCCGGCGCCCCCGGATTCTTGATGTTTTTCTTCAAGATGGCCCCCAAAGCGCCCGGAGTTTTGGCCTTGCCCCTGGCAATTTCCAGGCCCATCGCGGTGATAGTGGTTTTGTCAGAGAGAACATGGTTCATTGGTGCGAATGCAACAACGTGGATTACATTTTCGGCCTGGCCCGTAATACCAGCGGTTGTCTGGCTCCAGCCATTTCTCGAATTCTGTCTCAAAACCGTCAAACATCAGCTGATTGGGGGATCTGCGTTTGAGGGATATGGTTGAAGAAGTCAGGGGCGAATGAATTTTAGCCCAGGAAGCTGGAAACGGTTTCCAGGAAATTCGGAACTGAAATTGGTTTGGCGATATAGCCTTCGCAACCGCCTTCCCGGATTTTCTCCTCGTCGCCCCTCATGGCGAATGCCGTCACGGCGATTACGGGGATAGTCTTAAGGTCGTCATCCGCTTTCAATATTTTAGTGACTTCAAGTCCCGAAATTTCAGGGAGTTGAATATCCATTAAAATAAGGTCTGGATGATGTTCACGAGCCAAGTCGATAGCTTCGCGTCCGTCTGCAGTCTGAACCGTTCCATACCCATGCGCCTGAAGAAGATCGTCAAAGAGCCTCATGTTCAGTTCGTTGTCTTCGACGATCAGGATGGTTTTGGACATAGGCGTCAGAAATCCGTTGTTTTTGTTTTTACCCGGGCGCGACCATTCGAGGCTGAAATCAAGCCCGGGTCCAGCCATTGCAAACCGCTTAAAAAAGCACGTCCGCAACCAGCTACGACAGAATGGTGGATGATTTCAGGGGCCGTGTCAAATACGGATAACGTGAAACGTCCCAGCCTGAAGGGGGGGCTGGCGATGATTATTTGATCTTTGCTTCCTTGAAGATCACATGCTTGCGCACGACGGGATCGTATTTGCGAAATTCCATCTTTTCAGTCTGATTGCGGGGGTTCTTTTTTGTCACGTAATAGAACCCGGTATCAGCGGTGCTGACCAGTTTGACCAGTATGGTATTTGGCTTTGCCATCGTTTAAATTCCGAATAGATAATCAAAGTAAGCGTCAGGGCGCGCACCATACAATGCGCATGGCCCTTGTCAAGACCCAGAGTATCCTGCTGTCAGTAACACGGCAGTTGGTCATCATCATCGGCGCGCGCCCAGATGAACAGGAAGGCCAAAACCGCCGTGTAAAGATCACCATCATCGCGGATGCCGTTATAAGCGTCGCCAATGAACCGGACGCGTCGTCGGAAACGACGTAAGCGTTCAGGCTCGTACAGGCGACCGGCGCCTTGAAGGTCCTGCCGCTCATCAGAATGGTTCCGGGAACGTATGGTTTTGCCTTCACGTCGCGCTTTTTGGTTATCTTTCTGCGGACGACTTTTTTTGGCGCGCGTTTATAACGTTGGGCGAAAAGATAGTTGAAAACTGCAACCGGCATTCAATTGGTTCCTGAATAAATTAGGCTAACCGACCCAGACAATACGAAGAATGTTGGTCGCGCCAATTGTTCCAAACGGAACGCCTGCCGTTACAACCAGAGCGTCTTCGCCACTGGCGAATTCCTCCTTCAGGGCGGTTTTCGCCGCCAAATCAACCATTTCGCTAAAGCTTGTCAGGCCGGGCGTCAAAACCGAATGAACGCCCCAAACAAGCGCCAGACGCCTGGCCGTTTCTTCATTGGACGTCAGGCCCAGAATGGGAACAGTCGGGCGCTCACGGGCGGCGCGCAACGTAGTCGATCCGCTTGAAGAAAATGTCACAATAGCCGCCGCCGATATTGTTTGCGCCGATTGGCGCGCCGCCGCCGTGATCGCATCAGCCGCCGTATTTTCCGGCTCGCGCCTTTCGGCATCGGTTATCTTGCGATACAAAGGATCGACCTCGATCCGGTTGATAATGCGATCCATCATCGAAACCGTTTCGATCGGGTATTCACCAATCGCTGTTTCCGCCGACAGCATAACCGCATCTGCACCGTCATAAATGGCCGTGGCAACGTCTGATGCCTCCGCCCTCGTTGGGGTTGGCGCAGAAATCATTGATTCTAGCATCTGGGTGGCGACGACCACGGGCTTTCCATGAAAGCGGCATGAATACAGAATTTGCTTCTGGATGGCCGGAACGTCTTCCGGCGGCAGTTCGACCCCCAGGTCGCCACGCGCCACCATCACCGCGTCCGTCAATTCGACGATTTCGTCCAGGTAGTCGATAGCCGAAGGTTTCTCGAGCTTGGCCAGCACGCCGGCGCGTCCCGCAATCAATTCCTTTGCTTCGACAATATCGCTGGGGCGCTGGACAAAGGAAAGGGCGACCCAGTCGATCCCCATATCCAGGCCAAATTCCAGATCCAGCCGGTCTTTTTGGGTGATTGGCGACAGATTCAATATGGCGCTGGGCACATTGACGCCCTTGTGGTCGGACAGCTTGCCACCCGTGATGACCATGGTTTCGGCATAGTCCTCGCCGCACTTTTGCACCCTGAGTTCAACCTTGCCATCATCCAGCAACAGTTTCATCTCCGGTTTCAGGGCGGCAAAAATTTCTGGATGCGGCAGGGTAGCGCCGACGTCGTTACCCAGAGTTTCCGTCAGGTCCAGTCGGAACGGATTTCCGGCACGTAATTCCACCTTGCCGCCTTCAAACTTGCCCAGCCTAAGTTTAGGCCCCTGAAGATCACCAAGAATGCCAATGGGGCGGCTGAATTCTTTTTCCACCTTGCGAATGGCGTCGTAACGTTTTTTATGTTCTTCGTGGGTTCCGTGGGAAAAGTTAAGACGGAAGATATCGACACCCGCCCGAAACAAATCGGTAATGCTCTTCTCATCCGAAGTGCCCGGTCCAAGGGTTGCGATAATTTTGGCGTTGCGTCTGCGTCTCATCTAATTTCTTCCAGCTATTTCAATTCAATTCATTACGTTGCAAGTCAGTCATACCAGGTCTGTGTTAACAATTCATTGCAAGAGGATGGCGCGGAAATCGTTGACATTTGTAAGGGTCGGGCCACAAAACACACCCGGCATTGTCCTCGCTGCCATCTATTCCATACGTATCACAGGCGATTGCCGATACCCCCTCCAGACCGTCAAGGGCGACCGCCAGGGCCAGCAGGAATTCTGCGTTGCGTCCCCCGCGTCCTTTTCCGCGCACGGTAACCGATCCCTCAATTCCCACTATACGGGAAAAGGGTGTGCGATGCGGACCAATAACGAACCGAACCGAGGAACGATGATCAAGAAATTTCTCTCCAATGCTATGCTGTCTATTGTCATGGACAAATCGGCTAAAGAGAAGTTCCACGCCGTTCGTTAAACTCGAAATGCTATATCGGACCCAGTTATGGGTTTATAGTGGTTTTTTTATGGTATCGAGGTTTGTAATCGTTGTAAAATTGCGCTGTTGATTGTAATATTT
>MPLX02134903.1_pt1 | contig 16105 bp, 14 predicted proteins | sample 1617341 | NCBI WGS metagenome assembly MPLX02 (sample SAMN05944804, study PRJNA350692) | marine metagenome | biome: marine; feature: ODZ; material: water; isolation source: 120 m water sample filtered on 0.2 um supor filter | place: Pacific Ocean | collected 2012-04-08 | depth 120m m | reverse complement strand
CCTGAAGAGCGTGAGCGCGGTATCACTATCAACACCGCCCACGTGGAATACGAAACCGTCGGGCGTCACTATGCACACGTGGACTGCCCCGGTCACGCTGATTACGTGAAAAACATGATTACCGGTGCGGCGCAGATGGACGGAGCCATCCTGGTTTGCGCAGCAACCGATGGTCCCATGGCTCAAACCAAGGAGCACATCCTTCTTGCCAAGCAGGTGGGCGTGCCTGCACTGGTTGTCGCTCTCAACAAATGCGACATGGTCGACGATGAAGAAATCATCGAGCTAGTTGAAATGGAGATCCGTGAACTCCTGAGCAGCTACGACTTCCCTGGTGATGACATCCCCATCGTCAAAGTATCTGGTCTCAAAGCAATTGAAGGTGAAGCTGAATGGGAAGCAAAGATCGATGAGTTAATGGACGCAGTTGATGCATCCATACCAGAACCAGAACGAGAAATCGAAAAACCTTTCCTAATGGCCGTAGAGGACGTTTTCTCAATCACTGGTCGTGGCACCGTGGCCACCGGACGAATCGAGCGCGGCAAGGTCAAAAAAGGCGAAGAAATTGAAATTGTCGGAATCAGAGACAGCCGCAAAACCACCGTTACCGGTGTGGAAATGTTCCGTAAAGATCTTGACGAAGGCTTGGCAGGGGACAATTGCGGTCTCCTACTTCGCGGCATAGAAAAGGAAGACATCGAGCGCGGCATGGTACTAGTCAAGCCAGGCTCAATTACACCTCACACTAAATTCGAGGGTCAGGTTTACGTCCTCAAAAAAGAAGAAGGTGGACGCCACACCCCCTTCTTCGCCGGATACCGTCCACAGTTCTACATCCGTACGACTGATGTTACCGGCCAAATTACCGCCTTCACAGCCGAAGACGGCTCCAACGTGGAGATGGTGATGCCAGGCGACAACATCAAAATGACTGGTGAATTGATCTGCCCTGTTGCTATCGAGCAAGGTATGCGTTTCGCCATTCGTGAAGGCGGCCGCACCATCGGTGCCGGTGTGGTTTCGAAGATCATCGAATGATCATGATGGGGATGATTTTGGGCCTTTTGTGCCCTCTCATCCCCTAAATTCAATACTTCAGCCTGCGGGAACGTTCAGCGTTCATCGCAATTCCAAAGAACCTCGAAAATCCATCCCCCAACCCCACAAAGGGGACTTCGCCTGAACCTTTCATGTCCACGGCTATCGCTCAGCAAAAGATCCGCATCCGCCTTAAAGCATTTGACCGTCGCATGCTGGATCTTTCCTGCGACAAAATCATTGAAACAGCCGACAACACTGCCGCAACGGCAATCGGCCCGATCCCTCTACCCACCAAGCGGAAGATTTATTGCGTACTTACCTCACCCCATGTAGATAAGGATTCACGGGAACACTTCGAAACGCGCACTCATAGGCGCATCATCGATATTTACAACCCTTCTGCCAAAACTATTGATGCCCTAATGAAACTAGATCTACCAAGTGGTGTGGACATTGAAGTGAAGCTCTAAAAATCAACCGAGATCCAAATTGGCTAACTAGGATTTCCATCTCTTTAGGACGATATCCGTGACTGACCTCTCCGTCAGGGAGTTGCCTCTATTCCCTCTGCCGGATGTCGTGCTTTTTCCCCAAGAAGTGCTGCCACTGCATATTTTTGAATCTCGTTATCGAATAATGCTTCAAAGCGTGCTTGAAAGCGACCGTCGTTTTGGTGTTGTGCGCTGGGATCCCCAAACGAAGACCATTGCAGATGTGGGCTGTTGCGCAGAAATCCTGCAACACAAAACATCTAAAGATGGTCGCAGCAACATCGTCACCCTCGGACAACAACGCTTCCGCATACTTGAAGTAATCAGAGAAGCCCCTTTCCGCACAGCCATGGTGAGCTGGGTCGAAGACGACGAAGCAGACAACCACAATCAACTACAGGAGCTCTACAACAGCGTTGCGAAGGCCCTGGACGATGTGGTGTTCCTCACAGGGAAGCTCACAGGCTCAGATCACACCCTGCCAGATGACCTGCCCAATCTGCCAAGGGAACTCTCGTTCTGGATCGGTGCACATCTCGGTGGCCCTGTAGCTGAAGAGCAACAAGCCCTACTAGAGCTAACAAAAACCAGCCATCGCCTCCAGCGTGAATACGAGATGCTCGACCATACCCGCCGTCAGCTTGCAGCCCGCACCGTTCTCAAAGACAGCCTCAGCAACGTCGACCAGGCCAACAATTAATGGGGATTTGGCTCTGGATATTAATCCTGACAGCAACGAGCCTGGCTGCTGCTGCGCTGATCTGGAGCAAACGGGATCGGCGTTACGAATCCAGCGACAGTGTGGCCTCTGCCTACGACGCCTGGACTAATGACCAACTGCTCGAGCGGCTCTGGGGCGATCACGTCCACCTCGGTCATTACGGCGAGCCTCCTCGCAGCAGAGATTTCCGAGCCGCGAAGGAAGATTTCGTGCATGAACTGGTGCAGTGGAGTGGACTTGCTGAATTACCTCAAGGATCCCGAGTGCTTGACGTTGGCTGTGGTATCGGTGGCAGCACAAGGATCCTGGCCAGGGATTACAACTTTGATGTGCTTGGCATCACCATTAGTCCAGCCCAGGTGAAGCGTGCCACACAACTAACACCGAAGGGAATGAACTGCCGATTCCAGGTAATGGATGCCCTCGATTTAAAACTTGCCAAAGGCAGCTTCGATGCTGTCTGGAGCGTGGAAGCAGGCCCCCATATGCCTGACAAGCAGCGCTACGCAGATGAACTACTGCGAGTGCTCCGACCAAGCGGTGTACTAGCTGTGGCCGACTGGAACCGTCGCGATTATGAAGACAAAAAGATGAACCGCATAGAACGGTGGGTGATGCATCAGCTGCTCAACCAGTGGGCCCATCCTGAATTCGCCAGCATTGCAGGCTTCCGTCGTCATTTGCTCAAAAGCCGTTATTGCGGAGGCCCTGTTGAAACAGACGACTGGACCATATCCACTCTGCCGTCCTGGAATGATTCAATTCTCGAAGGGATTCGCCGTCCCGGTGCCGTACTCGGGTTGGGTCCAGGCGCTGTAATCAAAGGGCTTAGAGAAATACCAACAATTTTGTTAATGCGTTGGGCTTTTGCCCATGGCCTAATGCAATTCGGTGTCTTCCGTAGCCGTGGCTGATCTCAATTGAGTTGCAAATCGCTGCTGGGATAAGAACCAAAATGCGCCAGATGTTCACACAAAGGCTGCAAGGACTCAATGAGCTGATCGCAAGCACCATCAACACCCTCTATCAATTCCACATCCACAAAGAACACATACTCCCCTAGTTCCCGCTTTGAAGGACGTGATTCAATTCGACTCATATTGAACCCCAATCGAGCTACACAGGTGAGCGCTTCTAGCAGGGCACCTGGAGCATTTGCATGGAGAGAGAATGCGAAGCTGGCCAGATCACCCCGTTGAAGAGGTTCTCCTTGTTTCAATAACAAGAATCTGGTGCGATTACCCGCAACATCATTAATTGGGAAAGCCAGTTCCTTAAGGCCTCTCTCCTGGCCCGTAGGCCGAGATGCAATTGCTGCACGAAAACAACTATCTGCAACCATTCTGGCTGCCTCAGCTGTGGAACTCGTCGGCAACTGCAAAGCATCGGGAAGATGCTCAGCCAACCAACCACTACATTGAGCCAGAGCCTGAGGATGGGAGAGGACCTCAGAAATATCTTTGAGTCCACCACTACTTAGTAGGGCATGACGAATCGGCAACACCACCGCCCTGAGGATGCATAGCTGCGGATGAGACCAAAGGGCATCCAAGCTGGCAGTCACTCCACCCTCAACGGAGTTCTCCACCGGAACGACCGCCATTTCACAACGTTTACTAACCACATGCTCAACTACAGAGCGCAGCCCAACGCAGGGGACGAGCTCAAGATTCGGCAATCCCTCAAGCTCCGCCAGAGCTCTAGCCGCCTGCTCTCCGTAAGTTCCCTCCGGTCCGAGGAAGGCCACACGTGTTGGCATCAAGAGCGCATAGCAAGAAGGTAGATAGGATCATGACGCGTCAACTGCCAGCCATGCCTCTGGCTTTCCAAGCCAGCCAGCAAATCAATCTGCCGGTGCAGCAAAACACTGAGCGCCTACCTGCTTATTTACATGAGCAGGAAAGAGTGGTGGCGGCCCTTCTCGATGGGGAAAAACTCACCCCGCTAGGGCAAGGTCACTTCAGCTACGCAGTAACCAGCATAAAAGTGTTCCAGCTACAGATAAATCCTGTTGTCTCCCTGGAAGTAGCCAACTCTGACGGCAAACTCAGTATTCGCGCAACAGATAGCGAACTGGAGGGGTTACCTCTTATTGACGACTTTGAACTCGGCCTAGAAGCCATCATGGAGGCCACCCCAAGTGGCCTAGAGGGAAAAGCTCTGCTGTCTGTAAGCGTTACCCCACCAGCACTGCTGAAGCTAATTCCCAATAGAGTTTTAGAGAGCACCGGTCAATCGATTCTTAGCGGCATCTTGCTGGCCATCAAAGCCCGTGTTGGTCAGCAGCTGATTAAGGATTTTCGCCAGTGGTGCCAAGAGCCAACCATGCCCTCAAACGACTCTGCCTTGAACAGCTAAAACCTTGGTTAGGAAGGAATAACGATGAAGCGGAGTTGGACCTAGCTTCAGCAGAGCCTGACGGTGAAATGCCGTGCCATAACCAGCATGTCGTTCCAGGCCATAGCCGCAGAAGCGACCAGATAACCGCTTCATCAAGCCATCACGAGCCTGCTTGGCCAACACACTCGCAGCTGCGATGGCAGCACAACTGCTGTCACCCCGCACCACGGTGCGTTGTGGCCCCATCCAAAGACGTAATGGCAGCACGCCATCAACCAAGACCAGCTCCAACGGTTGAGCTAGTCGCTGCAATGCCCGCAGCATGGCGCGTTCTGTCGCGATGCGGATGCCTTCCGCATCGATTTCCCGTGCAGAAGCCTGACCAAGAGCCCAAGCGCTCGCGGCGCTCTCGATTAACGGCACTAAGTGAGCCCTACGGCGAGCAGTAAGTGCCTTGCTATCGGTTAACCCTTCCGCTAACAACTCGACTGCTGCATCGTCAGTCAGCACTACCGCCCCAGCGAAGACAGGGCCAAACAAGCAGCCCCTACCGACTTCATCGACTCCGGCGATACACTCCGCCGAGGGATCCATCTCAGCCGACGGCAGAAGAACGACGGCGGCGACGGCGCGAATCTTCAGGCTCTACCTCCGGCTGTGGAGCTGATGAAGCGGTTTCTTCAGCAGAGCTACTCGCTGAATGGGTTACCTCAAGGGGAGTGATTTCAACGCTTACAGGCTCATCCTTTTCGGCAACCTTGGCTTGCTGTACATATGCCTCTGTGCCGTTGGAGGAAGAATTCTCAGCACCGGCTTCGGCGACACCACGGCCGACGCCTCGAGTGCCACCTCGTCCCCGACGTCGACGACGATTTGAACTAGCCGCAAGCTGCTGGCGAGCCTCCTCAAGCACTTCCTCAGCATCATCTCCAGGACGAACCACACGTACTAAAAAGTTGTCGTTTTCTGGAGGGGTCTCGAGCAGAAGCAAAGGGTTTAATCCAAGCCAGCCGAACACCTGTTCCTGTTCTGAATCCATTGGAACAGCAACTAGTTCAGGCTCCTGACGACGACTAACAGCCTCAGTCGATGACGAGTGCTCTTGAGTTTCAGCTTCAATGGTCGTTGACTCAACTCCATTCGCAACAGCAGCAGGAACTGTCAAGCCAGGTAGCTCACCGCCACCGGAACGAACACGTCCACCACGCCGACGGCGACCATTGCCGCCGTCTCCTGGCAGCTGAACTTCAGTCCGAACAGAGGTAGTGGATCTAACTAATCCAGTAGCCAAAGCAAGTGGCTGCAAAAGGTCCTTGCCAGGCAGTACCGCTACATGGCCAAGACCACAACAACTAGGACAGGCCCTACCGAACAGTTCATAGATGTTCTGCCCTTGACGCTTACGAGTGAGTTCCACCAGACCCAATTCAGTCAACTGGGCAATCTGAGGACGAGCAGAATCATCTCGAACGGCCGTAGTGAAGTGCTCCAGCAACTGCAACTGATCTCGGCGCGACTCCATGTCGATGAAGTCAATAATGATCACACCGCCGATATTGCGAAGCTTCAGCTGGCGAGCGATCTCAATAGCCGCCTCACAGTTGGTCCACAGCACCGTCTGACGAGCATTCGCCGAGCGAGTAAACGAACCTGAATTGACGTCGATAACAGTGAGTGCCTCCGTCGGCTCAATGATCACGTAGCCACCGGATGGCAGGTCAACCCTGGGCCTAAGCGCATCGCGGATGGCAGCATTTACTCGGTAATGCTCCAGTAACTCTGTGGGTTCGTTATGTGCCTCCACTAATACATTTGTGCCTTCCTGACCGAGGAAACTGCTCACCCGCTCCACGGCAGCGGAGTCATTTACCACTACCCTCACCAGATCTGGGCCGACATGGTCCCTCAATACACGATGAATAAAATCTTCATCGCGATTGAGTAACACCGGCGGGGCAGCAGTATCAGCTGCCTGCTGAATTGCTTCCCATTGCCTGAGCAAGGCCTCCAGGTCATCAATCAGCAAATCTTCACTGATGCCATCGGCTTCGGTGCGAATTAACAGACCCGCTCCTGGTGGCTTCACCAACACCCCAAGTGCTCTCAGCCGGTTGCGTTCCCCCTCAGAGTTAATCCGACGAGAGATATTCACCCCCTGACCATGGGGCTGCAGCACCAAGTAGCGACCAGGCAACGCCAGGTTGCCAGTGAGCCTTGGCCCCTTGGTACCTGTTGGCTCCTTCATCACCTGAACTAAAACCTTCTGACGAGGCTCTAAAAGCTCGGTGATACCAGCAGCACCTTTCTTCAGACGCAGAGGGCCTAAATCAGTGACATGGATGAAACCATTCTTTTCACTTTCCCCGATATTGACAAAAGCAGCATCAATGCCTGGGAGAACATTCTCAACCGTGCCTAAGTAAACATCTCCGATCTGGTATCGACCCTGGGCGACGATCAACTCATCGACTCGCTCATCTGTGAGCAAAGCTGCGATCCTTAGCTGCTCAGCGATGACAATTTGCTGGGGCATAGAAAAGAAATAGGGAGCCCTGCTGGACTCAGAACCGATCAATGGCCTGCCGGCACACTGCATCGGGTGGGGAACTAATTGACAGCCAAAGGCCGTTAAATAAGCAGACGGAGTGAAAACTCCTATGGAGGTGTCTCACTGCTCCCGATCAGACGGAACGGAATGAGCGAGCAGCACAAATGGCCTCGCTTTCCTCAGAATTGGAATGAAGAAGGCCGGGACGGAGCAGTGGCAAAATTTGCCCGAGGCTTCTCGTCCTAAGCCAATATTAACACTCAAGCAAATTGAGTTCCTCTCTTTGCACACCCGTCATCCGCAAGGAGTAACCAAGTTCTTCTGCAAGCCAATGCTGCACCTGAGCAGGTTTAAGGCTACGGCCCATTGAATCAATGCTTGCCTCAAGGCGCAGTTGAACGACGTCCAAGCAAAGAGACTCGCCGTCTTCCTCAAAACCATTGCAAAGTTGAAGCTCACGCAATGCTGGCCGGCAATCTCGTTGCCGCGGGCGACCCTTCTTATCAGTGTCATGCCAGACCAGTTCACGAGCTTCTATCAGAGCCCCAATCGCTGCTTGCCACTGATACCACTTCAACGGAGCCTCAGACTCAACAGCCAAATCAAAGCGCCATGAAGCAGCAACCAGCGACTGAGAGAGGCTGCTATTACCTACAGGCATAGATACCGCACTAAGTAAAGAAAGGCCCTTTGGCAAGTTGACTTGAAGCTGCTGGCGAATGATCTCGGCATCCACCAGCTCTGTAAATTCCAGATCCATCCACTCCCCAAAAGCTTCCACCCCCAAGGGCAAGGCCAGAGCAATTTGCAAGCGAGGCAGGGGATGAAAGCCACCGCTGTAACTCACTGGCAAGCCACTGCGGCGCAGTGCCCTGCCAAGCAAGCGCATCACATCCAAATGACCAATAAGAGCCATCGGTCCAGTTTTTGCGAATTGGAAACGGATGCGACAAGCTCGATTGCTTAAAGGTTTTTCCCGAGGCAACCGATCCGGTACAGGCGGCGGTGAAACCACCTTGTTCTGACCCAGTTCAGGACCACAGACTCCACAACTGCTACAGCCTTCAAAGGAACAATCGGGAACCACCTTTGCCTCTAAGGCACGCTGCAAATCCTCTGTCAGCCAGCTCTTTTCAATACCAGTGTCAATGTGATCCCACGGCAAAGGCTTAGAGCAAAAAGCCCTCAGGCCATCGTTGCCAAGAGCTGATGTAGACCCCCAGCTTCCCAGCTCCAGTTCTCGATAGCGACCCTTAAGCCCTGAAGCTGCAATCGCCTCAGTCCAGGCCTGATAAGTGCGCTCAAGGTGCTCAAACCAAGCATCCATGCCTGCTCCTGCCCGCCAGGCTGCTTCTATCACTGGCGCAAGACGACGATCACCGCGACCAACAAAGTCCTCCATGGCAGAGAGCCGAACATCAGTGAAATTGACCTTCACTCCCCTAAGAGCACGAAATGACTGACGCAAGTTGTGCTGACGACGCTGAAGCTCTTGCGTGGAAACGCTATGCCACTGAAAAGGCGTATGTGGCTTAGGAGTGAAGTTGCTGATCGTGATATTCAGGTTCAATTGCCCAAGATCCCTGCATTGCTCCCTCAGCATCTGGCAGGTATCAGCAATGCCAATTACATCCTCATCCGTTTCGCTCGGCAGTCCAATCATGAAATAGAGCTTCAGCTTGCGATAGCCGTTCTGCATCGCCGTACGAATCCCCTTCAGTAAATCGGCATTCGTAAGGCCCTTATTAATGACGTTCCGTAGCCGCTGGGTACCTGCCTCCGGCGCAAAGGTGAGACCAGCCTTACGAGCCCCTCCGAGGATATGAGCTATGTCTTCATCAAAACGATCGACCCTTTGACTGGGTAACTGAAGGGTCACATTCTGATCCGCCAAACGATTTTGCAACTCCACACCAACCGCTGGCAGAGCCAAATAATCACTACAACTGAGCGACAACAACGAAAAATCGCTATGTCCCGTTCGCTTCATACCAGTCTGCACAGCTTCAATCACCGCCTCCGGCTCAACGTCTCGAGCCGGACGAGTAAGCATGCCGGGCTGACAGAAACGACAACCACGGGTGCAACCGCGGCGTATCTCCACCGTCAGCCGATCGTGCACCGTTTCAATATGAGGAACCAAGCCCGTGGCGTAATAAGGCATAGGCTTAGCCACCCGTCGCAAAATCCTGGCTGGCACAACAGGGTCTAAGGGAACGATTGAGATGCCGTCAGCACCAGGGCCATAAAGCGACGGCACATAAACCCCAGGCACCTGAGCCAAGTCCTGCAAAAGCCTTAAACGACTCAAGCCAACAGCCTTGGCATCCGCCACTACAAGACCAATCTCAGGCAACAGCTCTTCACCATCACCAAGGGCTACAAAATCAAAAAAAGCTGCATAGGGCTCGGGATTACTGGTAGCTGTTGGCCCTCCAGCAAAGACCAATGGTGGCGCCGATGGGTCATCTAGAGGAATATCTCCACGATTGGCTGCCAACAAGGGAACCCCTGCTAGATCAAGCATCTCGAGGATGTTGGTAGCACCGAGTTCATAGCAAAGACTGAAGCCAAGGATGTCGAAAGCTAAGAGCGGTCTTCTACTCTCCACCGCAAACAAAGGCTGCTGAAATTCCCGCAACCTCTTGGCTAAATCAGGTGCCGGCAGATAAGCGCGATCACAAAGCTGCCAAGGCACAGAATTGAGAATCGAATAAAGAATGATGTGGCCCAAATTGCTTGCGCCGACCTCATAGAGCTCGGGGTAAGCAAGTGCCCAGCGAACCCGCGCTGCAGGCCAATCGCGGGGTTCCACTCCCAACTCATTGCCCAAGTAGCGAGCAGGTTTGCTGATGGAGCAATCGATCAACTTCTCAAAGACGATCTGCTCCTGTTTCGAGAAAACTGGTAAAGCACTGGCAGAAGGGACAGTCAAGGCAAGCAATAGCCCTGTTCTGGGTCCATCGTATGGAGGTTGCCCTTCACTAAGACGATCTACGTAGCAGGATGCATCGCAGCAAAGCATCCTTCCCCTTGGTTCAAATCAACAGCAATTACCTCAAACTCAAAGCGGGCTATTTGTTCCCAGAAATCGCCCGTCGGGTGAAAGCCTTCAGCGACGACCATCCCGGAATCGATCTAATCCGACTCGGCATCGGTGATGTAACAGAGCCACTGCCAAGAGCTTGCTGCGAAGCAATGAAAGCAGCTATCGACGCAATGGGCACCTCTGAAGGATTTCATGGCTATGGCCCTGAACAGGGCTACAGCTGGCTTCGCGAAGCTATCGCCAAGCAAGACTTCCAGAACCGTGGCTGCAAGGTGAGCGCTGAAGAGATCTTCATCTCCGATGGCTCCAAATGCGATAGCAGCAACATCCTCGACATCCTCGGCGAAGGCAATCGCATCGCCGTCACCGATCCGGTGTATCCGGTTTATGTCGACAGCAATGTGATGGCCGGCCGCACCGGAAATGCTGCAGAGAACGGCTGCTACGAAAGTCTCACCTATCTACCCATCAACGCGACCAATAACTTCGAGGCCCAGCTACCTAAGGAGGCTGCGGATCTGATCTATCTCTGCTTCCCCAATAACCCCACTGGTGCTGTAGCCAGCAAAAGCCAACTAGAGCGCTGGGTGAGGTACGCCCGTGAACACAATGCGCTGATCCTTTTCGACGCGGCCTATGAGGCCTTCATTCAAGATCCGCACCTGCCCCACTCCATCTACGAAATCGAAGGGGCACGTGAATGTGCCATCGAGTTCCGCTCCTTCTCGAAAAATGCCGGTTTCACAGGCACCCGCTGCGCCTTCACCGTGGTGCCAAAAGGACTCACTGGCAAAGCTGCTGACGGGAAGCAAGTCGAACTCTGGCAGCTATGGAACCGTCGCCAAAGCACAAAATTCAACGGCGTGAACTACGTCGTTCAACGCGGCGCCGAGGCTGTTTACTCCCCTGAAGGCCAAGCCCAAACAAAGGCCCTGGTGAGCTTTTACATGGAAAACGCCGCGATTATTCGCTCTGAGCTAATGACCGCTGGATTCACGGTATATGGCGGAGAACACGCTCCCTACGTGTGGATCAAAACACCCGAAGGCCTTGATTCCTGGGGATTCTTCGATCATTTACTCGAGCAAGCTTTTGTCGTAGGAACCCCAGGCAGCGGCTTTGGGGCAGCGGGAGAAGGCTATTTCCGTCTTTCTGCCTTCAACAGTCGCGTCAATGTGCAATCAGCAATGACACGCATCACTTCCTTGTGATGGGAATCTCGAAGCTGCGATACGTGCTCCCCGTAGATTGTTCACAACCGAGATCCTTGGCCATGGCGGTGGATACACCAAGCCGCAGCCCCGGTGGTGCAGCGGTGCTTGACAAGCAAACCGAACGGGTGCGTAAGAACTCACCGCTCTACAAGGTGCTGCTCCACAACGATCCGGTTAACACCATGGATTACGTAGTGCTCACCCTGCGGCAAGTGGTACCTCAGCTAAGCGAACAAGACGCCATGGCGGTAATGATTGAGACCCACAACACAGGAGTGGGTCTTGTGATCGTCTGTGACCAAGAGCCAGCAGAGTTTTACTGCGAAACCCTCAAAGCCAAGGGTCTTACCAGCACGATCGAACCTGAGAGTTGATGGTTAACAGCGCTGATGCTGAGCGAAAAAACAGCGTTCGATGGACAGGGACCCTGCTCTACCCAGCATTGCTCGTGGCCCTGTTCCTCGGCATCCAGCTGCTGGAACAAGTACTGGGAATGCCAGAACAGCATCGAGCCACATTTGCGGCAATACCAGCTCTCTTGGCACTGCTAATCAGCCTTCCATGGAGGGTTCATCGAACATGGGGTACATCCCAAACATGGCAAGCCCTCGGTATTAAGGGAAAACCAAGAGACAGTCTTGGTGCCTTGATTAACGGCCTAATCAAGGCAGTGCTGTTACTTGGATTAGCTCTGATCGGCTTAACACTGGCCCAAGGCCTCAACTGGCAGCCAAGGCTTTCGTCAGAGCTACTCCTAAATGGACTTGCTTTGGGCCTGGGCGTTGGTTTTGCCGAGGAACTTTTATTCCGCGGCTGGTTGCTTGGCGAGCTCAGCCTGCTTATAGGAAAGCAACGGGCTCTGTGGCTACAAGCCGGGCTCTTCAGCTTGGTGCATCTGCACTTCAGACTGCCGCTGCTTCCCCTAATTGGACTACTAGGAGGGCTGCTCATGTTGGGCCTTGCTCTGGGTCTTCAGCGACGGGCAGACGGCGGTTTGCTATGGGGAGCCATCGGGCTGCACGGGGGGCTCGTAGGTGGCTGGTTTTTACTCACTCAAGGCTTAGTTGAAGTGCACGCTTCAGCACCGGAATGGCTAACAGGTCCTGCTACTAATCCGATCGGAGGACTTCTAGGTTGGCTTGGTCTAGCTCTACTGATCTGGTTCCGTCGACGATGGTGGTGAGTCAGCGAGTCGCCTTAGCGATAGCCGGCCGGCCACTAACTGGAGCCCGTAGAGCCTCCTCCAAAGGCGCCACCCCATAGTCCCGCTCAAGCAAGTCCATCACGCTACGTCCGAAATTACCTGGGTCTGTATCAAAAGCCTCGAGACAAATTCTTCCGAAAATGCTTCCCATCGGTTCAGGGTTCCAGAGCAGCTTGCGAGCCGTCCAGGGCATCATGCTCATCGGGTTGTAGCCATGCTGAATCAAACCCTGTTCAAATCCGTATTGCTCTAGATGAGTATGAGGCTGGAGGCCAATGAAAAAGATTGCAGGCTCTACCTTGTCGACCCCGAAAATGCGTTCTAGCTCACGGTGATAGGCGATGGTTTGACGTATCGTTTCTGGCCGTTCGTCGATCACGTTGAAGGAGTAATTCACCGACACGTGATCGCGAAAGCCAGCTTTTGCCAATAACCGACAGTTATCAAGCACAATCCGCAGGTTGTAGCCCATACGCATTTTGCGAACGAGCTCCTGAGAGCCTGAAGTGATACCGATTTCGAAATAGCTCAAACCTGTAGCCACCATCAGATCCACAAGCTCAAGGTCAAGATTGTCGGCACGTATGTATGCGGCCCAACGGATCCCAATCAGGCCTTCGGCCTGAATCGCCCTCAGGAGCTCCTTGGCATCCTCGATATGACGACGAGCTGGAATGAACTGGGCATCCGTAAACCAGAATCCTCGAACACCGCGGTCGTAGAGCTGACGCATCTCCCTCACAACCTCCTTGATGGGATTGAGGCGCACCTGCTTACCTTCCACCACGGTGTAAACGCAGTAACAGCAGTTATGTGGACATCCCCGCTTGGTCTGCACACCAACGTAAAAGTCACCTCCCTCTAGATACCAATTGAGCTGGGGCCATATCGATGAGATGTAGTCGTAATCACAAGCGGTTTTGGGAAGACTTTTGGGCTGCTCATGAATCAAGCCCGTTCGTGGTTGCTCACCGACCACAAAGCAACGCTCATCTTCTAAAGACACCTTGCGCAACAACTTTTCAAGCAGGGGCTCGCCTTCCCCTAATGACACGATTGTTCCCTTCGGCAACGAGCGTCCGAGTTGCTCATAAAACACACTCACAGCCCCGCCGCCGAGAACAACTTGTGCATCACTGGCATAACGGCGAGCAGCACGAAGGCCGTGGCGCACCAAACGCTGATTACGCCAAAGCTCTCCGTAATGGCTGAGCATCAACAGCAGGCCGCCCCATGCACCTCGCATCCGTTTAAACGGATTGCTTGCATAAAACACCTCAAAAGAATTCTGCAGTGGATTACCACTACGGCCATCCATCGGAGCAAAGATCTGGATATCTCGCCAGGAGAACACCAATAAGGTGGGGCGAAACTGATCGATCTTGGCCAAAAGCACTCGTTCAACATCCAGCACAGGTAGTGATGCCAGATCAAGAATCTGTTGAGGAAGATCCGGGAAACACTTGTGCAGGTGATCGGCCAGATAAATCGGACCGATAGGAAAAATTGGATTGCAGGGCAATCGCACCAGCAATACACGCTCTCCCAGCTGTGAGGGGGGTCCTCCTGAAACCTCAAAGGAGGAAGGCTCAAAGGGTGAAGCGGAACCCATCGGTTAGGTAGCGCAGGATCTCAGCAATTGCTCAAGCTGAAAACGACGCTAACAATCACTGCGCTGATCGCAACCACTACTGAGCCCACCCGTCACCTCCAAACACTCATGTCATCAATTGAAAATGCACAAAGCAATCACCCTGCTGCGCAGTAACTCCTTACTCTCTAATAAGAGTGAGTTCTTCATGGGCAGCAGCTTCGGGGATCTATTCCGAATCAGTACCTTCGGTGAGTCACATGGAGGTGGCGTGGGAGTAATCGTGGAAGGCTGCCCGCCAAGGCTGGAGCTGGATCTAGGCAAGATCCAAGCCGAGCTGGATCGACGTAAACCTGGCCAGAGCGAGATCACTACGCCCCGCAAGGAAGAAGATCAAGTCGAGATTCTCAGCGGCCTGCTAAACGACACAACTCTTGGCACACCAATTGCCATGGTGGTGCGCAACAAAGATCAAAAGCCAGGCGACTACAAAGAGATGAAGGTAGCCTTTCGGCCTTCCCATGCCGATGCCACCTACCAGGCGAAGTACGGCATCCAAGCTCGCAGCGGTGGCGGCCGAGCCTCCGCGCGCGAGACAATAGGCCGTGTAGCCGCCGGAGCGATTGCGAAGCAATTGCTATCCAAAACTCATAACACCGAAGTACTGGCCTGGGTAAAACGCATCCATACCCTGGAGGCCGAAATCGATGTGCAGGCAGTCAGCCTTGATGATGTAGAAGCCAACATCGTGCGGTGCCCTAACCAAGACATGGCAGCACAAATGGTGGAACGCATTGAAGCAATCAGCCGCGAAGGCGACTCTTGCGGCGGTGTGATCGAGTGCGTTGTACGCAATGCTCCAGTGGGTCTGGGCATGCCGGTATTCGACAAACTTGAGGCAGATCTCGCCAAGGCTGTGATGTCGCTACCTGCCAGCAAGGGCTTTGAAATCGGCTCGGGCTTTGGCGGCACCTTGCTCAAAGGTAGTGAGCACAACGATGCCTTCCTCCCCAGTGATGATGGTCGCCTAAAAACAGCCACCAACAACTCCGGCGGTATCCAGGGGGGGATCAGTAACGGTGAATCAATCGTGATCAGAGTGGCGTTCAAACCAACAGCCACTATCCGCAAAGATCAACAAACAATCGACGCCGATGGCAATGCCACGACACTGGCAGCAAAAGGTCGACATGATCCCTGCGTGCTGCCTAGAGCAGTACCGATAGTGGAAGCAATGGTGGCTCTTGTGCTCGCAGATCACCTCTTACGCCAACAGGGGCAATGCAGCCTCTGGTAAAGGCAATACAAAGCTGCCAAGGAGCACAGGAAGTAATGACTCCTTCACCGCAATGCCTCTCACGTGATCAACGCCTAGGCATAATCGCCACCTCAGCATTGCATTGATCATCAACGCGGATAACACGCATGGTGAAATCCCCTTTGATGAGCTGAGCGCTTACTCAAAAAGCAATAAAGGGTCTCTTGGGTAATGCTGGTAAAACTTTTGCTGTTTACAAAATCACCAGGGTCCTTAATAGAGGAGAGGGAACTGCTGAAACAGTCAGTCAGCCCCCTCTAAAGGGACTGGCGCTCAGTTGAGCGCCACAGGAAGACTGCCGTTGACACTAGCCACCGAGCCAGTAACAGCGCTAGGTCCGAGGCGACCTGCTGCCTTTGCCATGCGCTTAGCTACAGATGTGGAGGCAATACCACCTCTAGCTCCACTGGCTTTACGTGCACGGCGAGCTGGTCGCGCCGTGCCAACGGATGTACTTGAAGCCTTTTTAGCTGACTTAGCAGTAGAAGTTTTCTTGGCTGGAGCCTTAGCAGCAGATGCTTTCTTGGCTGGTGCCTTAGCAGCAGATGCTTTCTTGGCTGGTGCCTTAGCAGCAGATGCTTTCTT
>MPLX02021085.1_pt1 | contig 16112 bp, 13 predicted proteins | sample 1617341 | NCBI WGS metagenome assembly MPLX02 (sample SAMN05944804, study PRJNA350692) | marine metagenome | biome: marine; feature: ODZ; material: water; isolation source: 120 m water sample filtered on 0.2 um supor filter | place: Pacific Ocean | collected 2012-04-08 | depth 120m m | reverse complement strand
TGCGCCAGACGTGGCGTGGAGCAGCACATCCTCGACCTCGGCCGCATACTTCGCAGCCGCGTCCGGATCGTCGTATCCATGAGGCCCGCGATATCGGTCCGGCGACTTCACATGCTTGATGCCGAATCCGTGCGGATACGGATACTTCCACGAGTGCAGCGCCGTCAGTCCCATCGCCTGATTGCTCAGACCGTGATAGGCATTGCGGAGCGCGAGGATGTCGAAATTGCCGGTATGCAACCGGGCCATCAGCATGGCCAGTTCATTGGCCTCGCTGCCGGAGTTGGTGAAGTAGCACACACCGAGCCCCGAGTCCTGCGGAAACGTCGAAATGAGTTTCTTGCCGAACTCGGCGATGTTCGGATTCAGATAGATCGTGGTCGTGTGCTGCAGACGTTCGTTCTGCTCACGTACCGCCTCGACGATCTTGGGGTGACAATGGCCGACCGAGACCGTGACGATTCCGGCAATGCCGTCAAGATAGCGTCGACCGGTTTCATCGAAGAGCCACTGCATGTGTCCCTCGACGATCATGATCGGATCGGCGTAGTAGGTCACGAGCGCGGGAGCGAGGAACTCGCGTCGCATGTCGAGCACCGATTCGCGGGGCGGTCCCTCGTAAGGGCGAGGCTGATGCGTGCAGGTCGGCATCACAGGCTGATCGGTCATGTGGCGTTGTCTCCGGTGACGGGAAGTATCTTGAAGATCAAGTAGAAGAGCATCGCGAGCGGCAGGCCGATGAACCACGCATACCCGTAGATCTGATCGAAGAACGCGTGGAAGAAGGCCTCTTCGGTTCCGGCAGTTGCGGTAACCGCATTGATGAACCCCGGCAGATTCGGCAGCACCGCAAACACCAGGGCCAGCATGGCTGCGACGCTGACACCGGCATACTCCCCCTCTGGATCATACAGGGCATCCGCATTCAGTTCGGTCCGCCGCACGATGAAGTAGTCGCAGAGCATGATGCCTGCGATCGGGCCGAGCAACGCGCTGTACCCGATCAGCCACACGAAGATGTAATCCGACAAGTCCGTCATGAGACGCCACGGCATGATGAGGATGCCGATGACCGCGGTAATCATCGCGCCTCCACGGAACCCGATCACCGAGGGGGCCAGATTCGAGAACCCGTTGGCCGGGCTGACGATATTGGCGGCCAGATTGGTCGAGAGCGTCGCAATGAGCAGCGCGATCATCGAAATGACCACAACAAGCGGCGAGCCCATGCGAGCGATGAGTGCTACTGGATCCCAGATCGCTTCGCCGTAGAGTACGACGGTCGCGCCGGTCACGATGATGCCGACGAAGGAGAAGAGCGTCATGGTTGAGGGCAGCCCGAGCAACTGTCCGGCGGCCTGGTCCTGCTGGCTTCGGCAGTATCTGGTGAAATCCGGGATGTTCAGACTGAGCGTCGCCCAGAAGCCGACCATGGCAGTCAGTTGCGGGAAAAAGATCGTCCAGAATGACACCCCTTCCTCACGCGACGTGCCGCTTGTGAAGAGTGTCATGCTGTCATCAACGGCAACGAATGCCCAGATCAACAGCGCCACGCCGCACGCAATCAGGAACGGCGCCGCGTAGGCCTCCACCCACTTGATGGACTCGATTCCGGTTAGCACGATGACGACATGCAGAATCCAGAAAGCGAAGAAGCACAGAAACTGCCCAATCGAGATACCGAGGAACGGCAGAATGTCCGCCTCGGTTGCCGGCGTGATCCACCCAAGAGCTCCAAGAATGGAATAGATGGCCGCGCCACCGATCCACGTCTGAATGCCGAACCAGCCGCAAGCCACGACTGCGCGAGCGATTGCTGGGATGTGGGCCCCCACCGTTCCGAAACTCGCACGAGCCAGCACCGGGAACGGCACGCCATACTTGGTGCCGCCGTGACCATTGGCGATCATCGGAACCAGCACGATCATGTTGCCAAGCAGCACCGTCAGAACCGCCTGCCACCAAGTCATGCCGGCGGCAATCATCCCGGCCGCGAGCATGTAGGTCGGAATGCAGATCGCCATGCCGATCCAGAGGGCCGCGATGTTCCACCGGGACCAGGTTCGCTGCTCCGGCGGAACTGGCGCGAGGTCGGCGTTGCTCAGTGATCCGCTCATCCCTCGGTCAGCGCCCCATAGGTCTCAGGGCGGCGATCGCGGAAGAACTGCCATGTATTCCGGACTTCTTCGATCAGGTCCAGATCGAGATCGGCAATCACGACTTCGTCATCGTCGCGGCTCCCCTCGACCATGATCTGTCCGCGAGGATCGCAGAAGTAGGACTGCCCGTAGAACTTGCCGATGTTCCAAGGGGCCTCAGTACCGACGCGGTTGATCGCGCCGACATAGAACTGATTCGCAACAGCGTGCGCGGGTTGTTCGAGTTTCCAGAGGTACTCGCTGAGCCCAGCGACGGTGGCAGAAGGATTGAACACGATTTCCGCCCCAGCAAGACCGAGTGCCCGCGCCCCTTCCGGGAAGTGTCGGTCATAACAGATGTACACACCGATCTTTCCGGCGCTCGTCTGAAACACCGGATATCCCTCGTTTCCGGGGGTGAAGTAGAACTTCTCCCAGAAGCCGGGATTGCAGTGCGGGATGTGGTGCTTGCGGTAGCGCCCGAGATACTCACCATGCTCATCGATGACGGCAGCGGTGTTGTAGTACACGCCCGTCATGGCCTGCTCGTAGATTGGCACGACCATGATCATGCCGTGCTCTTTGGCGAGTTGCTGCATGAGTGTGACGGTCGGCCCGTCCGGCACCGGCTCGGCGGTTTCATACCAGCGAATGTCCTGCTCGGCGCAGAAGTACGGACCGGAGAAGATCTCCTGCAAACAACAGATCTGCGCCCCCTGCTCAGCGGCCTGCGCGATGAGCGGCACATGCTTGTCGATCATTGCCTGCTTGATGGCGTGCACGTCCGTCGAGTCGGGCAATGCATTGGATGCTTGAATGATCGCAGCGCGAGTGATGCGGGCCATGGATGTCCTTTCAAATCAGAACCAGCGGCTGACGAGAATTCGGCACTCAGTAAAGAAGCGAACCGCATCCTCGCCATTGGCGTGGAGCGTTCCGAAGAATGAATCTTTCCATCCGGAGAACGGGAACACCGCCATCGGCGCCGGAACGCCGACGTTGATGCCGATCATGCCGGCACCCGCTTCGGTACGAAAGCGATTCGCTGCGTAGCCGCTTGATGTAAACATGACCGCCATGTTTCCAAAAGGCGACTGTTGCGTCACGTCGATGGCATCATCAAGCGTCGCTCGTGGCATAATGGAAAGGACCGGGCCGAAGATTTCATTCTCGGCAAGGGACATTCCGGGGGTGACGCGGTCAAAGACGGTTGGCCCCACGAAGCAGTCGCCGCTCGGCATCGCGGCTTCTCGCCCGTCGAGCAGCAACTCAGCCCCCTCTGCGACGCCCGCTTCAATGGCCTTGGTCACTCGCTCGCAACTCGCCGCATCAATGAGTGGCCCCATGCCGCAATCGGCCTCGCTGCCTGCGGCGGTCTTGATGCCCTTGGCCGCCTCGACGATTGCAGGCACGAACCACTCGGCGGCTTCTCCAACCGGAATGGCGACCGATCCGGCCAGACATCGCTGCCCGGTGTTTCCGAAGGCAGAGCCAAGAACACCGTCAATTGCCGCTTCACGATTCGCGTCCGGCATGATGAGCATGCAGTTCTTCGCGCCACCCATGCACTGAGCGCGCTTGCCGGCCGCCGTGGCGGTGGCGTAGACGTGCTTGGCGACGGGCGTCGAACCGACGAAAGAGACGGCCTTGACGTCTGGATGGGTGATCAGTTCCGTGGAGGCTTCCACACCTCCGAGCACGAGGTTGAGCACACCCTTGGGCAGTCCTGCTTCGTAGGCGAGTTCCACTTCACGGACTGCGCACAGCGATACTTTCTCGCTTGGCTTGAGGACGAAGGTGTTGCCGCAGGCGATCGCCATCGGCCACATCCACATCGGGACCATGATCGGGAAGTTGAAGGGTGTGATGCCGGCGCACACGCCCAGCGGAACACGTTCCATCGTGCTGTCAAGCGGGATGTTCTCGTCACGTTCGCGGCTGAAGGAACTCGACACGGCGATTCGAGGCAGTGTCCGCCCCATCAACAGCGAGGGCGCCCCGCAGGCGTACTCGATGCAGTCGATCCCCCTCCGCACGTCACCACGGGCCTCCGGCACGTTCTTGCCGTGTTCGGACACGATCAGATCGGTCAGTTCCTCGAAGTGATCTTCGAGTACCTGCTTGTAAGCGAAGAGCACCTGACATCGCTCGCCCACCGGGGTCTGCGACCATGCAGGGAAGGCCTCTGCCGCAGACTTCACGGCAGCGTCCACCGCGGCGGCTCCGTCAAGAGGAACCTCGGCAAGCACCTTGCCGGTAGCAGGATTGACATCAGCGAAGGTGCCTGATGCTTTCATCGCATCAACACGGATGCCGTTTATGACATGAACAGCGGGGATAACCGACATGGTGAGGGCCTCCTTTGGGCCGCACAGTGTAGAGCACCGAGGGGTACCGCTTCAGCCGCGGTATACACAGCTGCTGGTGCAGGTCTCGTGCACGGTGATGGCCTTCAGCATGGGCAGCGAGGGCTTCAGACGCTCCCAGATCCAGACGGCGAGCATCTCGCTGGTTGGGTTCTCAAGCCCCTCAATCTCGTTGAGCAGGCGATGGTCAAGTTTGGCGTCAAGCGGCGCCCACGCAGCAGAGATGTCGCCGTAGTCGATCAGGTAGCCCCTCTCCGGATCGACAGATCCGGATACCGCCACATCAACCTCGAATGAGTGGCCGTGCATCCGCCGACACTTGTGCCCCTCGGCAAAGGTCGGCAGCCAGTGGGCTGCTTCGAATCGAAACGTTTTGACCAGTTCCATCCGCATGATCCAGCACATCGTACCGAAACCCTCCGGAAGCGAGAACGCCAGCCCACTTCTGCTGCGTACCATGACACGATGCGGTGTCTCCTGACATTCCTTCTCACCGGATTTCTGCTTCTTGCCTGCCATCCGCCACATGACGCTGACTCCGCCGCCACGCAGCCTGACCGACAGGATGAACACCCCATGACCTCCATTTCCAAGAGTGGGTTTGACCTGACGCCTCCCAATGAGGCGAACCATGCGGCCATGGTCGCCAAACTCGATCCGAAGACCGTCGAAATCACCCAGCGAGCAGGTACCGAACCGGCATTCTGTGGCACGCTTCTGGACAACAAAAAACCCGGCATATACACCTGTGTCGTCTGTGGTCTTCCGTTGTTCTCGAGCGAACACAAATATACGTCAGACAGCGGCTGGCCCAGTTTCTTCCAGCCCTATGACGTCGATCATGTTGCTCGCGTAGATGACCGTTCACATGGCATGTCCAGAACCGAAATCGAATGTGCTCGATGTGGATCACATCTTGGACACGTTTTCGCAGACGGCCCAGCTCCCACTGGCGAGCGACACTGCCTGAACTCCGCCTCCCTTGTGTTTCATGAACAAGGCTCAGACGTGCCTGTCACCATGAAACCAGGCCCGACAGAGGTGGCCTACTTCGCAGGCGGGTGTTTCTGGGGCATCGAACACTACTTTGGCAAGGGGCCTGGTGTCATTGACGCAGAAAGCGGTTACATGCAAGGCAAGGAGGGTGACACTTCCTACGAGGAAGTGTGCTCGGGCACCAGCGGCCATGCCGAAACCGTCAAGGTCCTGTTTGATCCGATGCAGATCTCGTATCGTGAACTTGTGGATGCCTTCTTTCGGATGCACAATCCGACCGAAGTCGACCGTCAAGGTCCGGATATCGGCACGCAGTACCGATCAGGCATCTGGTTCACATCGCCGGAGCAGGAGAAAATTGCCCGGCAGGCCATCAGGGAACTCGGCAAATCGGGAAAATACACCCTCCCGATCGCTACCAATATTGAAGCCGCCCATACATTCCACCCGGCAGAAGCCTACCATCAGGATTATGTCGCACGGACAGGAAGGGCCTGCCACACTCTCAATCCTTGGCCAAACGAGCAACTACCCGGTTCCCCGCATTGACACGGCGGCACCATTCATGACACACTGTCCCAAACAGGAGATCCACACTATGCGAACCATCATTGCACTCACACTCACCACCTTGGCAGCTGCCGGACTTGCAGGGTGTGATACCCACGCCGGCACAGATGCGCTCATCGGCGGCGGCGCTGGCGCAGCCAGTGGCGCGTTGATCGCCGGACCAGTCGGCGCGGGCGTTGGTGGCGCGATCGGCGCCGGAACTGGCGCCCTGATCGGTAACGAACAGGACAAACAGGAAGGTCGCGGGATCGAGTAAACCACTTTACTCGACCGCAGTCTTGTACAAAATCAATCCGCTCTCCGATAATCGGGGAGCGGATTGTCGTGTGGATGTTTGAGTTCGGCACAAGTTGCACTCGAACTCACCGAACCATCATCGGAGGTCACGTTGTCTGAGCCGGCATATCCACCGTCATGGTCGGGAAGGCAAAATCAGCGCCGCGCTTGTGCACGATGCGACCAACTTCAAGCATGAGACGCTCGCGAATTTTGGCGAACTCAGCGGTCGAAGTCGTACTTGTAAATGCCAGAATCGAGATGTCGATTGTTGAGTCACCATATCCGCCGAACGAAACGCGAACGGCCTGATCGTGATCGATGGACTCATCACCTGCAAAAAGTTGCTCCAAGTCGGCGATAATCGACTCCACGGCGTCAAAGTCGTCATACCGCACACCGATCGTCTCACTGAGTTGCCGATTCGTCCGCTCAGACGTATTCTCAATCACCCCAGAGACGAATACAGAATTCGGGACATATACCAACCGCTTGTCGCCCGTTCTGATGTGCGTGGCATACAGGCCGATTCGTTCAATGCCTCCTTCAATACCCTTAATGACCACCCAGTCCCCTACTCGGAACGGCCTGTTGAAGAGCACCATGATGCCACCGAAGAAGTTGGCGATGACATCCTTGGACGCGAAAGCAAATGCAGCAGATCCGATGCCGCCGATCGTCAGAATCGCGCTCATGTTCATCCCGAGCGACTGCATGCCGACAATCACTCCGATGATCCACACAAAAACGACACCGATGCCGAAGAGGGCCTGAAGAGCCGTCATGTCCATCTCTGAGCCGGACTCTGCCGCTTGTTGTTCGATCACATACTGAGACCGGCGAACCGACCGAGCCACAAAGAGCGTGCCGCAGAACACCGCAATGATGATTCGTATCGTGGGCAATATCAGATGTACAAAGTGATCTATGTCGGTTGCGACATTGTCATCACCATGTGAAAAATGCCCCCACAATGCAGCGCCGTGCTCCAGCACAAATGTGAAAGCAATCAGCCAAATTGCCAACCCAGCTGGCATTCTTGCCGCGTCAGCTACTACACCGCCCCATCGCAACCGACCACGAGAGAGGCGGGCAAGCCGTCCGAGCAGCCAACCCACTACCACATGCGCAACAATTGCGGCACCCACCACGATTCCGAGCATCGTCAGAATGGTGACAAGTTCCGTATCCGCGCCCCCCTTGGCCTGATCCACCGATCCGCCCGGATCAGCAGCGGCCAACAACGTCGCCAGCGATACCGTAAACATTGACATAGCGGGCAGGATATCGCCCCGAAGCCCGCCAAGCCAAACTCAGCCCCCGTGGGCATCGCCGGTGTCTGTATGCTGCACCCATCCATGAGCGATACAGACCATCTCGACGCAGATGCTGCAAACTCTCCCGAGGATAGTTCCGAAGAACCCACCATCGATCGCTCGGCAGAAATGCTCCGCGGCAAACCGGAGGTGCCACGCGGTCCCGATCCGATGATCGGTCGCACCGTCGGACACTTCAAGATCAAGCGGGTCATCGGCCAAGGTGGCATGGGAGCGGTGTATGAAGCGATGCAGGAGACCCCTCGCCGTGTCGTCGCGCTCAAGATGATTCGCGCGGGCGTCACATCCCGTTCGGCAATCCGGCGATTTCAGTACGAGGTGCAGACACTCGCGAGGCTCCGCCATCCCGGCATCGCCCAGATCTACGAAGCTGGCATGAGCGACCAGGGCGAAGGGGGCACGCCATGGTTCGCCATGGAATATCTCGCAGGCTCACGCATCCTCACGCACTATGCAGAAGACAAGAAACTCGACGCCCGTCAGCGGCTCGCTCTGTTCGCAAGAGTCTGCGATGCAGCGCATCACGGGCACCAGAAGGGCATCATTCACCGCGATCTCAAGCCTGGCAACATCCTCGTTACCAGCAGTGGCGATCCGAAGATCATCGACTTTGGCGTCGCGCGGTCAACCGATAGCGATATGGCGGTCACCACACTACAGACTGACATGGGCGCGCTCATCGGCACCATGCAATACATGTCGCCGGAGCAGTGTGACGCAGATCCAAACGACATCGATGTCCGCAGCGACGTGTATGCACTCGGCGTCGTCCTCTTCGAACTGCTCACCAACACGCCGCCGTATGACATCAGCAACCGACCGATTCATGAAGCCGCCCGAATCGTTCGGGAGGATGCGCCGACCAAACCCAGCACCATCATTCGACTCCTCCGCGGCGATATCGAAACAATCTGCCTCAAGGCCCTGGAGAAGGATCGAGACCGCCGCTATCAATCAGCGGTCGAGTTGCGTCAGGACATCGAACGCTATCTCGACAACGAACCCATCACGGCTCGCCGGCCGACCCTGACATATCAGTTGAAACTGTTGTACCGACGGCATCGAGCCCCGGTCGTGCTGTCGATCATTCTCGTCATTCTGCTGGTACTGGGCGTCGCGGCGTTGAGTGTGCTTGTATCGGCGCAGGCTGCCATGAATCAAGAATTGCATCGGCAAGTGAGCCGATCTCAGAATGTAATTGATTCCGCATTGCGGATGCTTGAGCCGCCCACAAACAGTGATGTCTCATGGGGGCGGGATGTGACATACGAAACAGTGCTCGATCAGGCTTCCTCTGAACTTAACGACGTGTTCAAAAAGGTTGAATCCGGAGAAGACGCTTCGAAAGCCGCAATGTTTTCAATAACCATTGCCTACGGCTACCTCACCCTTGGTGCCGTGGACAAGGCCCGAGGCCGAATCGATTCGGCATGGAATAATTTGGCCGCATGGTTCCCGATAGGTCACCGCGAGTTCTTTGATGTCAAAACGATGGACATCGTCACGAGTTTTGCTGAAGGACGTGAGGCCTACGCCATGCAAACGGGACGCGAACACTTGGCGAGCAAGGCAGATTCGCTCGGTCGCCACAACCCGGATTTGCTCGGAACCGCTTGGGCAATCGCCGAGAAAGTTAGAAAGCACGGCCAACCGGACGCCGCAGCCCAATTGATCGGCGAACTCATCGAGGACATGACGTCCGAGCAATTCCAGTCAAACGAGCAGGGGAGGGACGCACTGGAGTTTCTGTGTACAAGTCCGACCAAAGAACCACCGCCAACGCTCATGACCATCATCGATCGGCTTGCGCCGATGGGGGCCACCGATCTTGAACCTCCTGTCATCAGCATGCTCCTCCAGAACGCCTGGGAATTCGGCCATATAGGAGGCCACCCAGAAGCGGCACTGGAGCTGTTGCAGCGGCTCCAACCATCTCTTGATCGTTTCGCTCCTAACGAGAACTTGCCACGGCGGGAACGAATCTATCGCGGCGAGACGCTCCGACTGCTTGGTCGCCACGACGAATCCATGCAACTCCTTGAGCGGCAAATTGAAATGGACCAGAACGATCCCTCCATCTCCGACGAATACCGCGGCTACGCCATCGAGAAACTGGCTGAAACCTACGACGAAATGGGACGGACGGACCAGGCCGCCGCCATCCGGCAGACCATCACCCAGAATCAGTGATCTTCGGAGGCCCGCTGCTCCAACCGCTGGCGGACGGCAGCCTCCTCCGGCAATCCACCGGGATACACGCGGCATGCCATGGCGGGTGTTGCAGCGGGCGCTGCGCCAAAGAGATCTGCACCATCGACCAAGACCGTCGGCGACGGCCAACACCGCCGCTGATCCGTTTCTGAAAGTTGCGACAAGTCGGTTGAGACGATGATCGCGTCCGGCGCCACTGCGGCACAGGCAGCGCGGACGGATCGTTCCATGCCCGGGGTCATCGGGCATCCCGGGAATCCGAGTATCTCGATCTGCATGGCAGTTGTTCCTTCGTCCAGTGCTTCCAGCAGCAATCGCCGCGCGGCGCGGTATCGGGGCACCTTTGTTTCATAGTCATCCGCACCTCGGAAGATGTCATCGATGATGATCGCCGATTTCTGCGGGTTGCAAGCGGATAGCTGGCTCAACAGTTCGTGATCCTCCATGCCGATCCGGTGCGCCTCGAAGCGCAACCCGGACCACGGACCGTTCACACCCGGGAAGACGACATGCGTGTCGCCCCCCGGCAAGCGGTTGTCGGTATTGGGCATCGCCGGGTGATCAACCACGCTCTGCTCGAATGGATCGGCCTTCCAGTGGTTCAGGCCCCAGTGCAGATACCCGTCCCACCCGTTCTTTGCGGCCCCCCATCCAAAGTACACCTGCCGCAGCCGCTCCTGATCGAGCAGTCGATTCAGCCACGGGCCGCCCGGACGGAGACACGTATAGACCCACACTCGATCGCCTGCGACCTTGCGCTCACCAAAGAACTCCTGTTCGGCCTGCCACGCCTGAACCTGCGGACACCACATGTCCACTGCGCCCACCAACGCCCGACTCATAGTCGCTTCGAACACCGGAAGCCCCGGAAGGTGTTCCCGCATCATGGTGGCCGCAATCGCATAATCGGCGGCGTTCACATCGGTGGGTTCATCAGCGATGTGCTGCACCCAGCGATCGGACCATCCGTGGGCTTCGATGACCTCCCTGAGTTGCCGGCACTGATCAGCAAAGACGACTCGTCCCTCGTCCCCGGTCATGGGAACCCGACCGAGTTTGAGCTCCAATACCGCGCTTCCCCAATCACCTCCGGGCCGCCCCGCCATCGGCGCGCCTTCGATCCAGTACAGCCCTGCACCTGTGAACAGATCCACATATCGAATCAGGCGTTCGTCGTTGAGAATCCACACACCATCCTGCTCACTGAAGAAGTCCGGCCACCGAACCCAAAACATGTTCTGGCGGCCCTTCGCCATGAGTTCGGCGTAGCGTCGCATCATGTCCCAATGCGGCTCGCTCCACGGCTCCAGATCGTGGTAGGCGGCGATATTGGATGGACTGAACCAGTTGGTGTACCCGAGCGTATCACGCCCCGGCGGAGGCACCACCGCTTCGTGGACAACCAGCGTCAGCGGATGCCGCTTGAGATCGGTTCCTTGGGACACCTCAATCGCCGTTTCGAAGGTGCCGGGTGCTGTCTCAGCGGGCACTTGAATCTCCAGTCGATAGGCGCCTTCGCCAACGATGGGGCCGTCTACCGGTTCCATCGCCTCGTAGATCCGAAACGGCGCCCGCCGAATGACATGTGGATTCACATCACCCTTGAACCGCTCGGTGCGGCTGCCGAGACCAGTGTTTTCCTCGACGGGCACATCATGCAGCCGGTACCACCGGTGGGCGAACCTGCCAGCCCCATCAAACTTCAGGATGGCTGGCTCCGCAGCATCCCCGAGCACAAGGTGAATCCCCGCCACGGTTCCGCGGGCCGCATCGAGCCGAACCTCCTCAATCACGGGGCTCACACGATCTGGGTACAGCGGCTCCAACTCGTCGATCAGCGACAAATCGACCGTCATAATCACCAATGTCATCATCAGCCCATGCATGGGGCGATGCTACCCTGCCCGCATGAAGAAGGAACTCTCCGGCCTGCTGCGTCACCTGATCTTTGGCCATTTCTGCGCCAGAGCCATTCGAAAGGCATTGCACAAATCTCTACTCGGGTCGCCACTCAACCTCGATCGGAAAGAACGAACAGCGGTCATGCGGTCGATTTCATGGAAGGCCGGCGAGATCATGGTGTCGGATCGGATGCGGATCATCGATCCGCCATCGCGGGGGCACCTCGAATGGACCGCCTGGATTCTTGCGGCCTATCAGGTGCTGCGTCCACATTTCGAAACTGACGAAGAGGCCATCGAGTTTCTCGGCGAAGCCTCCACACGCGGATTTGACACGCGGACGCTTCGGCTCGGTGTATGGCTGCTGCTCCGCTCCTGCCGAGGCAATCTGGATCGCGTCAAATCGTCGCTCGGCGCCGGGCTTACGCAATACGGCGCTATCTTCGACTGGACCATACCGCAGCAGGAGGGCGAAGTTCGCATGGAGATCAGTCGCTGCTTCTATGTTGACTTCTTTCGGGCCCACGAGTTGCCGCTGCTCACCACCGTACTCTGCCGCCTCGACAAGTTGTGGTTCGACCGCATTGATGCCAACAAGCATGGGTTTTGGTTTGACTATGACCGCTATGAAACGATGTCTCGCGGAGCGGAGCGGTGTGTGTTTCCGATTGTGGCGGTGACAGTTGGGGCATCGGACTGACCACGATGTGAGCGTGCTTTCCGCTTGCGAAGAAGGGGAACCGACGAACGTACGGTATTGCGGAGGACAGGACCGGGTATCGCCAAGTGAGGGCAAACAGTTCGATCTGTTCGCGCAGTTGATCCAACCGGAAGGCATCTGAATGCTTTGACCTTGCATTTTGCCTCACTGCAAGGCATCATCATTGCCGGGAGCGGCAACACCGACTCCCCCGGGAGGTGCTCCATGCCCACTGTCTCCTGGCTTCTTTCCAAACGCAACTCTGGCCCCATCGCCGCATGCAGCGTCGATGACACCGTGCTCGATGCAGCCGTTCTCATGAATGAACGAATGATCGGGTCGGTGGCAGTTCTGGACGGTGACCGTCTGGTCGGAATCTTTACCGAGCGAGACATCCTGCAGCGAATCGTTGCAGTTGAGTGCGACCCCGCCGCCACACGACTCGGCGATGTCATGTCGGCGCCGGTGACGGTGGCGGCTTCGAATACGCCGCTGGACATGCTTCGTACGATCATGCGTGATGCGCACATCCGCCATATTCCGATCGTCGATGATGACACACCAATCGCGATGGTTTCAATCGGCGATCTGAACAAGGCGCATGCCGACGAGCAGAACGAGACCATCCATGCGCTCGAGACGTATGTGAGTATCAGATAGCAAGGGGGTTCCGCTCAAGCGGTACCCAACCCCCTTTCTCAGCATACGCCCCACGACGCAAGCAAGAGTAAGAGGTCATCGGAGTCGACCGTACCGTCGCCGTCGAGATCGGCGGTTCCCGGGCTTCCGAACTGGCCGATGAGGATGAGGACATCGTTGACGTTCACAATGCCATCATCATCGAGGTCGGCTTGGCACTGGCATTCGTCAGGCACACCATCGCCGTCCGCGTCCTCGCTGCCGCCACCGGCAATGTCGTCCACATCGGGAATACCGTTGGCGTTGCAGTCTGGCGAAGTTTCAAGATCCACGCAGACGGCATTGACCATTCCGGCGTCGATGGGCGAGTGATCGAAAAAATCGAGTCGCCATGTGCCTGCCGCTGATACGCCATAGAGAAGCGAAAGTCCTTGCAGCGGACGCTTCGCACCGCCAATAACCGGCACGTCCCACTGCGAGCAGGTCTCCTCGGCCGTATTGGCGGCACTGTCGTCAAAGCGGACGTTCAAGTCGTCGCCGCCGCAACCCCACGGACCGATCCAACCGCCATCTGGCATGCCCGGTCGATCGAGCAGCGTGACAGGCACGCCGCTGGGTGAGAAGACCGTGATCTCCAAATCGCCCACCCACGGGTGCGATACATCCACCACAACCGATGCCGACACAACGAGGTGATCTGCTGGAACCGCAACATCGACACTCCAAGACCGCGAGGATTGACCGTCGTCTGGAATCGAAGGAATGCCATCGCCACACCACGAATCCGCGAGCGAAATACCACCACACAACGCCGCTGCAACCGCCATCATCAACACGTTTCGCCTCGCATTCATCGCGCTGCCTCCGCGTTGATCTCGTTGTTGCGTTCGTTGTCATCCACCTGCGCCGGATCGGACATGTCGTGTGTGTGGCACCAGCTTTCCTTGAGTCCCATGAAGTGGCAACCATCCAACTCACCCGAGAAAGACTCCACCACGCCGTCTTCTGGATCCCACAGAAAGAGGTCGGTTGCAAGGTGACAGTAGTCGTAACCCCAGCCGTCGTAAAACGTGGTAACCCAACTCCATGTCTCTCCACGCGACCAGCCCGGAATATACGACACCCAAATCGCCGAGCCGTCATAGGTCAAATCCCAGTTTGCGCCACAACCAAAACCAAAGATTTCAGCAATGAGCGCGAGATCGCCCGCAATGGCAGTGCCATAGAACGGAGTCCCCAAGGCCTGAATCACCCGCCCCCCTTCCGCTGGCGACGGACTCGACCAGTCAAGGCCGCTCCAGTAGAAGGTGTACATGTGCAACCCTGCTTGCCCGCCCTGGCTATGTCCGGCGATGCTGTAACTCTTGTATTGATTTCCAAACGCCATGACATCGAGCGCATATTGGTCGTGACTGAAGTTCTGATAGGCATTGGCATATACCGCGACATCACCACTGAACTGACCGGGAGGCCACGATATGGTGCTGGAGCAGTAGCCGTGAACAAGCATGAGATTGTGCCCCCCGGCAGCGTCGCTGCGACGAAATACTTCGATCGGCACGCCACCGCGATCAGCAAGCCCCATTCGCATCGCCTTGAGAGACGACTCATCGACCGAATCGGCAGATACATCAATCGCACCGAGCAGCATCGCGTCAACTTCTGCCAACGTAATCGCTGAATCTGGGTCTGCCAGACGAAGATTTCGAAGTTCTACGGCTGTGCCGTTGGATCCAGCCGCAACGAGCCACCGCGTATCGAGCGTCAATTCTACGCCCCTATCACCCACCGGAACCATGCCACCGATCCAGCCCGCCAGTTCCATCTGATCGCCAACGAGGCCCCACACCTCGGCACCAGCAAGAAGTTTGTTGCGGCGTCCGACATCCTCACATGCGAGTTGGATGCCAACGCGATGCGTATCGATCGGCGTGACCACCACCATTCCAGACAACACGGGCGGATCCGCTTCGACCTTGATGCGGTGCAGCACGGTACGTGACATCTGCGTACCGGTTTGTGAATCGAAGATCGAAGCGTCGACCTGAAGCACATGCTCGCCCTCGGACGGTTGCACTGAAACTTCGAACAGTCCGCCCCGTCGATTGCAGGACACCGGATGAACTCGACCATCTGCATCATGCCAGAGGGCGGTCACATCCACGGTCGAAAATCCTCGCCGTTTGGTGTCTCGCGACGCAGCAGCGAGGTCACTCGTTCTCACTACATCGGTCAGGCCGACGGAGAACTGCACCGACTGACCTGCAAGCAACTGATAGGAATCGAGCGCACTTCGCAGCACGACCGGCGCATCGTCTCGCACCAGTAGCACTCCCTGCTTCCCGACAGGTCCGCCCTCGATACGCAGCGACCACTGGCCTGCTTCGGGATTGGCAAGATCGATGCGATGAGCCGCCTGTTCGGCGATGGGCCATAGACCACCAACGCGAAACTCCGCGCCGACATCACCCTCTTCAACCAGTCGACCGCTCGGCGTCGTGAGCGTGAGCGACCAACTCGCCGAGCCATCGCCGAGCGGCACAATGGCGACATGGTCACATTTGGGAACATTGAACGCAACGTCCAATGCCTCCCCATCGAATCGCAACGGTAGTTGAGCACACCGCGAACGGGCACCATGCTCGGCCGGGTTCGGTGGTGCCAGCCATCCTCTTTGCACATCTTCCGGCGGCGCGCCGATTTGTTTGAAGACAGCCTGCTCGCCAAACGCAGTGGAAACACACACGATGGCAATCGCTAACACCGAGACGCCAGAGCGGATGGTAGGCATAGGGATTCCCTCAGCCATACCCTATCGAGTTGTTGGCGGGCTGCAAGGACAGGGGCAGCCCCCCCCCACGCTCACTCTGCGCGGGCCTGAGCCTCAAACTTCGCCATCTGGGAGCGAACCTCGGTTTCGTCGGCGGGGAGGCCGTTCTCGGAGAGATCGGCGAGAGCCTGCTGCACGACATCATCAT